>Ga0302179_10000329_pt1 | contig 33579 bp, 36 predicted proteins | sample I_Palsa_E3_1_FD_198788 | JGI IMG/M metagenome (GOLD analysis project Ga0302179, IMG submission 198788) | Peat permafrost microbial communities from Stordalen Mire near Abisko, Sweden - I_Palsa_E3_1 | ecosystem: Environmental > Terrestrial > Soil > Palsa > Peat permafrost | place: Sweden...
CGCCCAGCGAAGCTTGAGCGGGGCACCCCTTGAGTTTGTTTTAGGCCGGGCCAGCCCCCCGGAACCGCTACTGGCGTGGGCCGCCCGCCCGACAGGAACTGATGGTTTTTTCAATGCCTTTCCACACCTCCTTAATCGGCACGATTAAAGACTTGTCAACCAAGGTGTAGGTCAAGTCCCCACTGCCGGGGTTGAACTCAAACCCAAGCTTGATCTTGTACATGGTTGTCGATGTGGTCGCCGTTCCTTTGTCGGCATCACGGGGAACATACTTCGTTCCGTGCTCCTTCTCGCTTTTCGCTTTCACACATTCAAAAATTTCCGGTGTGACACCGCTAAATACCTTCATGTCAGGCATTGTTGTCAACCTCGATGTCCTACAACTAAACTGAAATTTCGATCCCGGAGTTCCGAGTGGCTGCCATCTTACTCAGGATTCCCGTTGTAAGTCTTAATAAAGCCACGCTGGCGTCATTCTCGAGGCCTGCCTATGTTCACCGTTGCTCACTTTGGCGGCTCGAAGTACCTGCTGCACTTCGGGTAGGTGTAGGCAGCGACGGTCCCCGAGACGCCGGAGGTGTCAACAAGTGCCGCAATCTGAGCTGCCACACGCGTTATATCCTCCGCGAGAGCGGCTTTGTTTTCCACGGTATCTTTAGCCGTGCTGAGGGTACTAATAGTCTTCCTTAGATCGTTCAGGTTGCTGCCAACCTCGTACGCCTTTTCCGCACCCTGAATTACGGGATAGGCTTTCTTTGCGGCGTCGTAACCTTTTACCAGTTTGTCGTATAACTCCGTTAGCTGGGCAATCTTACCCGCGTTGGTAGCGGCGGACGCGCCTGTGTTCCCTAACATTGACGAACCCAGCGTCGCGGCGGTGATGGCCAACTGACCGACCGAAGCCACCTGGTTGAAAATGACCAACCCGCATGTCATGTCGTCCTTTGCCGCCCCCATACCACAATTGACCCAGTCCTTGTCTGCGGGAGGGCTCTTCGGGGGGTCGCCCCAACAGACCGGTCCCACGCCGCTGTAATTCGCCTGGCAAGCCCCATAGCACAGCCCGGCATCCATTATTTCGCCTGGGCAGGCGCCGAGTTTGGGTGCACCGATTTGAATCTTTTTCGCACAGGACAGATCCAGATTGCCCGCCAGTCCCAGTTTCGTGCAGTCAGGAACGTCCGGACGGCAAATACAGCAACCAACTGCGTGGTACCCTCGCGCGCATTTCGGGTAGGCGATTGCGCCATTCATTTCGCAGCCTTGGGAATTGTCTGCTCCGCAGCGTTGAAGCATGCCTTCGCTGCTGAACCCGTCCCGGAACCACCATGAATACCCGGCGCCGCGGCCATATTCAGCGTTGCGACAGAACAGACCGTCATCGCGAAACCCTTCCGGGCAAACCGAATGGCAGTCGAACCCGAACCGTTGCATGCCTGCCGGACATCGGTCGTAGCAGAAAGCGCCGATCATCTCCTGTCCCGCGTCGCAGGACGTAGGCAGCTTGCCAACTCCGCGGCCGTAGGAGTCCTTCCAGCAAAATTCTCGTTCTTGAGCGAAGCTAACTGACGTGGTCAGCACGGAAACCAGCAGAATCCAACTAAGACTTGCCGCCCATTTCATCGCCTTCCTCCCTCTCTTTTTCATGGAGCATCCTTCCTGCTTCCACTGCTCTAATGGTCGGTTGCGCCGCCAGCAGCCCGGCTATCGGCAGCGGCCCGCTCATCGAGAAGAGCCAGAGCTTCGTCATGCCTCAGCAGGGCGTCGCTGGTGGCCTTGTTAATCGCCTGTATGGCGTCATAGACCTTCTCCAGTTCTTTGCCGGCCTTTTCGTTAGTCGCACTCTTCATTGTCGCCTCAACAGCAGGTGCCAGCTGTTTTTCCGCGTCGTCTCGTTGTTGGATCGCCTGTCGCAAACCAGACTCTGCTTCCTTCCTACCCGCAGCCGTGCCCGGTGACCACTTCAGTAGGTTGTCTACTCTGGAGGTGAATTGCAGGTAGGCAGTGCTCTTCTTCACCACCTCATCTGATTTAGACTTGAAGTCAGTTAATTTTTTCTTCAAGTCTTGGTCCTCAATTTGGGGAATGATTCGGTTGCTTTGCGCCTCGGTAAACGAGACCATGGCAACAAGGCCTGCGCCCATCAGCAGAGCGATTGTGCCTGCTTTTGCCAGCATCATACGTTTGTCCTTCTGTGTTGAGTTTTGTTGTCGTTGCTTCAGTTAAGTTTGCGATCAGCGTGACTAACATAGTGCGCTAAGAGAGGAATGTCAATGTTAGGCCAGGCCGGCTTACTGCCGATATCTTTACCCTTTCCAAAAGGGTGGGCCGCCCGCGGAGCAACCTGGCGCTCGTAGAATCGATGCGAGTACGGGAACGTCAAAATCCCCGCCCAAGCGAAGCTTGAGCGGGGCACCCGAGAGTTTAATTTAGCCGGACTAGCACCCGACTCACTTCGCGGGTTCCCAGCCCTCTGGGAGCATATCGAATGCCAGCGTGTCACGGTAGGCGTACTGATTGCCTTCCAGTACGGCCACCGGCGTCAACATGTGCCAGACGCGATCATCGTCGAAGACGTAACACTCGCCCGCTTCGCGCATGGTGAAGCGATCCATTTCGCGTTGGTCATTGTCGGTTATGACGACTTCGCCACCGTGAGCGCCGCAGCGGCCCAGTAGATGCGTAGCGATGTATTTTTCTCCATCTTTATGTAAACCCGGCGGGCTGGTGTCGCAGGGCCGACCCGGTGTGGCTGTGAATCTTATGAGATGGACGTTGACCAGATATCTGGTACCCACCGTCGAGAGCGGCAAGTATTGAAGGTGATGAGCAATCATCTTGCGAACGCCGATGGAACCGGCGATTGCCGGGGGCAGCGGAGCGTACTCTCGCGGCTGGCCGCCGATTGTCGTGTTGTATCTTTTCAGCTGCACATAAGGCGTGGTCTCTTCGCTCAACCAGACCTTTACACCATCCTCAACAATCTCGGCACGGACGCGATTTAAGGAACGATACCTGTCGCCGCCTTCATAGTACTTATCCCTTGGAATGGACCAGGCCGCGTGAGATAACTCTTCCAGCGAGCGCGCTACGTCCGCGTCGACTCTGAGCGGCTGGCGACTAAACCCGCGCTCGATAAGGTCGTTTCGCGAACTCGCGTTCGGTGCCACCGGAATGAAGTTGTCTTGATCCATGTTGCTCCTGACAAATGTTTGCCGATTGATCGGAATCTGCTTTGTTCACCTCAAGAACGCTGGCGATCATACAACATCTCACGGTTCGGGATAACCTGGAGAGGTTTTCAACTGAAGTGGGAGGAATCGGGATGCGATTTTCAATGCGAGAGGTGGTGCAGCCGGCTGAAAGGCCCCACTTCTCGCAAAAGACGCGAGAAATGGGGCACCCCAATTTAGTCAGACCGCAGACGCGGGCCATCCGCCGAATCCAAACTTCGTGGGCAGGTTGGGATCACGCTCGTTTTCCGGAATGATGCGGAGGGTTACACCGGGCGGAAAGTGTTTCGAAATGAAGATTGCAAGCATACCTTCCGCCTCTTGCCACACGCAATCGAACAAGACTTGTGCCACGTCCGGTTTGTAGTAATCCCCGAATTCCGCACGAGGATAATTCTGGTGTTCCAGAAAATTGTTGCGGATCGCCACCAACTTCTCCGAAGACGCACGGACGTTCTTCAACCAGTCCCCGAACGTGGGCAGCTCCGGGTATTTCTGACCGAAATCCTGACAACCCTTTTCAAACGCTGCGTCCTGTTGAAACAGGAACCCAATGTCATAGCCGATGGCTTTGGAAGCGGCCTGAGTCCTATCTTTGAGTGCTCTTACGAGGTAGCGATAGAGATCGTCATAATTCTTGTAGTTGTCGGCCATTCCCGCGTCCGCGTCCGGCTGATGGATCTTTCTCAAAGCAAGGAACGCCGGGAGCATGCAGTCCAGTTCGATCTCCATGATGATGTTCTTGATTTCAGCCTGCTTGGCTAGGTCGAAGTCAGCGGCATCGGCCAAGTCTATTAGCCCAAGGAATGCTGCGACGAATGGTTCCTTCGAACCGACGCTGGCATACTTCTGGATCACAAATTTATCGTTGGACATCTGGTGGCTAGCCGGCCTTTGGTTTTATATGTTCGCGCCGTCGCCGCTAGGGCTGCCGCACCTTTCGCGCTTTTCGAAAGGTGCGCATTCCGTCAGCCAGCAGCCGTGGTTTTTTCTTCGTGCTCCCTCGGCCCTTACCCTCTTCGCCAAGCTCTATCCCGCGCACGATCTTTCCGGCAGCAGCCATTCTATTCCTTTCAGGCGACGGGCCGTATCTTCATTTCAGCCATGAGCAATTCGTTCACCACGTGCTGGGTGCATATCTCAAGTGACGGTGACGGAGGGTCAGCACCGAAACTGCGAAAGTTTTCCGCTTTGAACTTCATTAACTTCTCGCAACATCATCGAGCCTTCAATGTTAACAAGAATCTTGCGACATCCCAGAGGAGGCGAGCCGCCTCACACAGTCCACCCACTCCCGCGAGTATGATCCACCACTTCAGGTGCGTGCTCTCTATCATGTCCTTGAAGAACGTGCCGATCTGCTGAACGTCTTCGATGGTCATGCGGGTTGAGGCAGCGGGATCGCTGGCTCTCCTTCCGATTTTAGGTTTAGTGCTCGTGGCTTTGACCTCCTCAACGGGCATACTTCTCCTTTGCAAGCCGGTGGGATCCACGATTCGGCGAGTCATAGTCGGTCGGGAGAATTTACAGCCAAGCGCCAGAGCGGGCGTTGGTACAAAAGAATTATGAATCGAAGAAGTGAGGATGATTGTTTACTCTGTAGATTCTCTTGCAAGCTCTATAATTTTCAGGAGCCGGCCCGTCCACGCTCGAGGTCAATGTCCCGTGAACATCGATGACGCCAATACAGAACCCTTCTACCGCTTCCATCGTTTCAACGAGGAATTTAATCGCAACGTGCGACTTACCGTAGGTGCCCTTGGCGTAGTCTCTGAAATGGGAATAAACAATGCCGCTGCGCTAAAGCTACTCGAACTTCCAACCGACGGTGAACCATGGGGAGATTTGACCAAATGGAAAAGTGTCACAAACGCGGTGCCCGCCGCTAAGAGATTCATTTCGCAAATTGGAACGGTGCGCGTTATATCTGCCTTTGAGGATCTGTTAACTAGCTCCAAGGCTGAATATGACAGGCGCTCGGAATCCAATGATGGGCAGAAAGCCAAGGCAGCAGGCGATGAGGAAAGTCGCAACGTGAGCCTCTCCGCGCTTTACCATCAGCTCGGCTGGGATAAGCGGGGAATCGAGCCGTTGATGCCGCTCTTTGATTACTTCGTTCTGGTCCGAAACTGTATCGTTCACAGATCAGGTCGCGCGAGTGCCGCTCTAAGTGTGGCCGCTCAGAAAACTGAGCTAGCAACTTGTACTAAGCGTTGGCACCGCTCAACTGGGAAGCGGCTTCCATCGTTGCCGACGATTAACACGGGGAAAGACATCGCGTTGCTTCCACGGCATGCGGTTCTCGCCAGCGAGGTTTGTTACCGGATTGCGCTGGATGTCAATGTCCGACTGCGAGCGTTTCTCGCTGAAGAGGGACTTGTCTACATGGCGGCATATCATTGTTTGTTGTCGAAGGATCCGATCGCAACGAACGCCAGGAGTTCTGCGGAAGCGGTTATAAATGTGGCGCTGACAGGACGCTACCGCGTTCGCCTGGAGGATCGCCACGAGGCGGTAACTTTCCTGAAGTCTATGGGAGAGTGGAAGGCATGCCTCGAGGCTTTCCGGCAGTTGAATTCACACTCCTAGTAGAATCAACTCTTCCTATGAAAACATTTGAACAGATCGTTGAGCTTGAGCGGCGGTATTTGCTTGGGACTTACAACCGGTATCCCATTGTGTTGACACGGGGGAAGGGCGTGTTTCTTTACGACATTGAGGACCGGCGATATCTCGACTTTGTTTCTGGCTTGGGGGTGAATGCGTTGGGGCACGCGCATCCGCGGATTGTGAAGACGATTCGGGAGCAGGCGGGGAAGCTGATTCACGTCTCCAATCTTTATTACCACGAGTATCAGGGGGAGCTGGCGGAGAAGTTGTGTGCGCTGTTGGGCAGCTCTTTTGGAAATGCGCGGGCGTTTTTTTCGAACAGCGGGACTGAGGCGATTGAGGGGTCGATCAAGCTGGCGCGGCTGGCGGGGCATCGGGCGGGCGGGGAGGCTAAGTCGCGGCTGGTGGCGCTCGAGGGGTCGTATCATGGGCGGACGTTTGGGGCGCTGTCGCTGACCGGGCAGGAGAAGCATCGCAAGGGATTTGAGCCGATGCTGGAGGAGGTGACATTTGTCGCGCAGAATGACGTGGAAGGTTTGCGGGCGGCGGTGAACGACAACACCTGCGCGATTGTGCTGGAGCCGATTTTTGGCGAAGGCGGAATCTATGAATGTTCAGTGGAGTTTCTTCGCGAGTGCCGGGCTTTGGCTGACCGGTTCAAGGTGGCACTGATCTTTGATGAGATTCAGTGCGGGCTGGGGCGGACCGGGACTATGTTTGCGTTTCAGAGTTTTGGAGTGAGTCCGGATATTGTGGCGATTGCCAAGCCGATTGCGGCGGGGTTGCCGCTGGGGGCGTTTCTGGCGAAAGAAGAATTTGCATCGGCGATTTCGCCGGGACAGCATGGGACGACGTTTGGGGGTGGGCCTTTGGCTTGCCGCGTGGCTTTGGAGTTTTTGGCGATTGTGGAAGATGAAAAACTTTTGGACAACGTCAATAAGGTTGGAGCTTATTTGCAGCAGGAGTTGAAGATCGTCGTCGAGAAAAGTGCCGCGGCGAAGGAAGTGCGTGGGCGGGGATTTATTCAGGGGATCAATTTGGCGATTCCGGCGCGGCCGATTGTGGATGCGGCTTTGGCGGAGGGAGTGCTGTTTAATTCGACGCAGGATACGGTGGTGAGGTTTTTGCCTCCGTTTTTGCTGGAGGAGAAGCATGTGGATAAGGGGATTCGGGTGCTGAAGAAGTTGCTGAGGAAGAAGCGGAAGGCGGCGGCTTAAGGCGGCTGCCGGTCATCCGAATCCAAGACAGCATAGGCAGAAGTGCCTTGCCAGGCTGCGGGTGGATGCGAGCGGGTAGGGGATCCTTCGACTGCGTAGCAGTTTCGCTGTCGCGAAGCTGCTACTTCGCTCAGGATGACAGGGATTAGAGATGGATCGCTCCGCGATCCATTGGCTTCGCTCAGGATGACAATCAAAAACGGGGAGCCGAAGCTCCCCAGGTGAAGCGACAGAGGCGATATTCACTTAGATAGAATCTGGCGGCGGGAAAATAGTTGTCCGGCTGAAGATTCGGAGCGGAAGATTTGGCGGTGATGCAATCCAACTGGGAAGTTTCTACAGCGCTCGCTCCGGTTCTGAACGAGGGCGTCGAAGAGCGCTGGTTGAATATTGATGGCGGGCGCATGCGTTACCTGCGCGCAGGTTGGGAAAGAACCCCGCCACCCTTCGACAAGCTCAGGGCAGGCGCTCTCGCAGAGGACGCGAGAAATGGGGCACCCAGGCGGGCGCTGATTTTAGTGCATGGGTTGCTGGGGTATTCGTTTTCCTGGCGATACACGATGCCGGCGCTGGCGCCTTACGTCACGGTTTATGCGCCAGACATGATGGGGGCGGGGTTCTCGGATCGAGTAGCGGGGCTCGATCACTCCATGCGAGGAACGGCGAAGCGGCTTCTGCGGTTCATCGAGCGGCTGGGAATTTCTTCGTTCGATCTGTTGGGGACTTCGCATGGTGGTGCGGTCGCGATGATGGCGGCTGCGGAATGCCTGGGCAGCGATGTTGGTCCGCAGGTGCGGCGGCTGGTCTTGGTGGCGCCGGTGAATCCGTATTCGGCGCATGGGAGGCGGCTGGCGCCGTTTTTCGGAAGCCGGTTTGGGGAGGCTTTGTTCCGACTTGTGATCGCGCGTATGAATTTTCTCTATCCTTATTGGCATGCTCGAATGTACGGCGACCGCAGCCGAATTCCGCCGGGGACTCTGGAGGGTTACATGGCTCCGCTGGCGAAGCCAGGATTGTTTGAGCACGCGCTGAGCATTGTGCGGACGTGGACGCAGGATCTGCGAGAATTGGAGGCGACTCTGCCGCGGCTGGCGGGGATTCCTACGCTTTTGATGTGGGGCGGTAAGGACTCCGCGGTGTATGCTTCGTCGGCTGAGCCGCTGGCGAAATATTTTTCGATTTCTCGTTTAGCAACTTTTCCGGGCATTGGACATCTGCCGTATGAAGAATGCCCGGAGGAATTCAATCGGGTGTTGATTGAATTCCTGACGCGTGAGAAGCTTCCCGCCTGATATCAAGGAAGCGAGCCAGACGCGCCCTTCGGTCGCTTGCGCTCTTTCAGGGCAGGCTCCGTGGATTCGCGCGGCTCGCCCAGATCGCCTTCGACTTCGCTCAGGCCAGGCTTTCGCGAGACAAAAAGCGTCTCGCTCAGGATGACAATCAATTCTGGTGATGACCCATCACATTCTCGATCTGCTGCGCGGAGCGCTGGTGCATTATGGGTACTGGGCGGTGGCGGCCATGTTGTTGCTGGAAGGCGCGGGACTGCCTCTGCCGGGTGAGACCATTCTGCTGCTGGCAAGTTTTTTGGCTTATACCGAACATGAACTGCAGCTTCCCTGGGTGATTTTGGTTGGGATCGTGGCCGCGACTGCGGGTGGGGAATTGGGTTTCGCATTGGGGCGCCATGGTGGGCGTCCGTTGGTCGAACGCTACCGGCATCTTTTCTCTATTGATGCGGAGACGATGGCGCGGGGGGATCGGCTCTTCGAGAGGTATGGGGCAGCCACCGTTTTTCTGGCACGATTCATCTTCGGTATGCGGGTGCTGGCTGCTCTGCTTGCGGGGGCGCTCCACATGTCGTGGCGCAAGTTTACCCTCTTCAACTTCCTGGGAGCGGCGGTTTGGGTGTCCGCGATTTGCGGGGCGGGGTACTTATTTGGCGGACATTGGGGTCGGCTTGCGCATGATCTGAAGCGCTTCGATCTGGCGGTTGCGATTGTGCTTGTGGTGGCCGCGTTGTTGCTGTGGTGGCGAAAGCGAAGAAAGCGGGATGGTTAGCAGGTTGCCGTCGAATGTGACGGCTTCATTGAGCCCAAGCGGGGTGAAGTCCCCTAATCTCCTTGGCTCCCTTGGCGGGATCTATCATCTTCATTTTTCCGGCAGACCACTCCACGTAGTAGGTTTTCCCCGCTTCCACCTCAATCCGAAGGGCTTCATGCAGCCGATTGCCGGGATTCAGCGCCAAATCGAGGAGGTAGACCGCGTCACCTGACCCGCCCAGCTTAGAGTTGCAGGCTGGCAGCGACCACGTGGTTGTGACGATTCTGCCCCCCTGACCCGACTTTGTAACGGAGGACCCGCACTCCTGATTCAGTTCAACTAATGCCTTATAGCAAAGTTCTCTGTCCGCGCTTGGCGCCGCGGCTAGTCGCCGCCAATCCAGGCCCAGGCATCCGGGAAGGGAAGCCCATTCCCCCGTTGGAGAAGGCATCTGGAGGAAGCCTAGCTTGGAGACCCTGCCCCGACCGGACTGTGGATTGCCGGGCACGCGGGCGTTAGGGCCGACCTGGTTGCCAAAGAGCCCAGTGTCGCCTGAATTCGAGGATGTTTCCGTCAGGACTATTACTCCCGCCGCCACATTGAGTTCCGCATAGTTAGAGTTGTGTATCTCGGCCAGAAGATAGTCGTTTACAAAAATGATCGGGTGCAAAAGCGCACCAACCATACTCCCCTTTCGAAGGACATAAATCAGCGCTTTGCGGTCTGAAGGCGCAGCCTGTGCGGAGTCGGGGTTAAGAGCATGAGGCGATTGGCCCTCTCGGGCGGGAGGGGCTGCTGCGGTTGGAGCAGGCGAGGGCTGCTTGGAATCCTGCGGGGTCACGGCAGCCGCTGCCGATGGGTTGGCTGGAACCCCAGGTATGAAATCTGTGGCTCGGTTGATGCCCCACCAGAAGGTATATTTCGCACCCGGGTAGTGAATCTGCGTGTAGGTTCCTTGCGCCAGCGCCAGTGATGCGGACCCGAACAAGAGCACGGCAAGCGAAAGAATGGCCTTGTAGAATGTCAGAGTGAGCCTCCCCAGAAGGCCCAGCCATTATGCCTTGGCGAAACTGGGAATACAAGAACGACGGGGCTGGCGTAGATCAGTACAGCCTTTCTTGAAACCAGCTCTAAGGCGAGCACATTAGGAATCAACCTATGCACAGGGGATTTTGCCGAAGGGCGACTATACTGTGCGGGTGCCGCGGGCGGTTCTGAAGCGAAAGGTGCCCGTGGGCATTGATACTATCGGTGTCGTCCGCGCCAGAATTCGGACGAGGAGGAAACGCATGAAGAAGATTGGGCTCTTAACTCTATTGATCACGGCAACTCTGCTGTTAACACTGGCCTTCTCCGCAGCGGCGGCCAGTCCAAAGGCGGCAGCGACGCCGGTGGCGGCGGTTCCAGCCGGACCCGCGGCTGCGGCCCCAACTCCAATGCCTCCGCACCCGCGCGTGCATGAGGCGCTCGAGGCAATGCGAAGCGCACGCGATCATATGGCGCACGCCGAAGGCGAGTTCCACGGACATCGCGCCAAAGCCATCGAGCATCTGGACGCGGCTATCCACGAAGCTGAGGAGTGCGAGCGGGAACCGTAGAGTTTGGATTCGAAAAAGAAAGGCAGCGTCCGGAGCAGACGCTGCCTTTTTGTTTAGGCTCTTTACCCGGCAGATAGGAATTGCTTCCTGTGAAATTCCTCCGAAGGGGATTTAATGGCGGAAGGTGTACCCGATCATCGCGTCGACGCGCAGCACATCGTTGGAGTTGAACCCCTGATTGTCCTGAATGTGGTAGAAGTGTGCCTCGGGGCGGACAAAGACGTGGGGTAAACGGTGCCAAACGTAATAGTGGAGGCCAATGCCAAGGTGTTCCATGAAATGCATGTTGCTGGTGTAGCAGGTGCTTAGCGCGGAGCCGCAGTTCGTGATGTCGGGGAAGTAGAAGCGGGTGTCCGAAATGCCGATGCCACCCAGGAGGTCGAGGCCCATTTTCTTGCTCAGGCGCGGCTGGAACAGCACGTTGACGTCGGTGAAGATCGGGCGGTAGGTCTCGTAACCATAATAACTGGCCCTTTTATCCCTCCAAGCGCTTTCGATGTTGAGGCCGAGGCGATTCCTGAGAATGACGTTGGCGCTGACGCCTGGGTACATTCCGCCCCTCTCCGGGGAAGGCAGAAGAGCGGCGGAAGCACCGTTGTTTTTAGGGGAGAGCAGGGTTCCGCCGCCAACGGCGATATCAATTTGGGAATGGGCGAGAGTGGCGAACAGAAGAACAATCCATGCGGATGTGACGGTCGCGAACTTTCTCAATACAGCCCCCTCGTCAATTCATTCACGTTCTTGGAATGCAGCCGACACATTGGTGGCACCACGGAAGAAGCGGTAGGGAATTGCTCCGACCGGCAGAATCTTCCGGACCCGTTGGAATCGGCTGCCTCAGGATACCAAAACTTGCGGCCACTCGCGCAGTCTAAGGGCTAATCTGAACCGCCAAAGGTGTACCCGACCGAGGCGCCAACTCGGACCGCGCTGTTGGAGTTGAAGTATCCGTTATCGGTGAGGCTGTTGTTGTTTAAGATGTAGTAGTAGTGAACCTCCGGCCGGACGAAGACATGACGCCAGACGTAAAAGCGGACGCCGCCGCCCAGATGCGTCATGAAGTGATCGGAGCTGTTGTAACATTGGGTGCAAGACACGCCCTGCTGGTAGATGCGCGTATCGCCAGCGCCGATGCCGGCCATCAGGTCGAGGCCAATTCTCTTCCCCAGATGCGGCTGGTAGAGGAAGTTGAAGTCGGTCAGGATGGGGCGATAGTTCAATCCGGTCCCGGTCCCGTAGACGTTCTGAGTGGCCAGCCAAGCGGTTTCGACGTTAACGCCGAAGCGCTTGAAGGCGACCACGTCACCGCCGAGGTTAAGATAAGTGCCGCCGCTCATCGACGGGTTAGAACCGCTGGAAGCGGAGGACGACTCGAGCGTGCCGCCGCCGAAAAAGACGTCACCTTGCTGGGCGGAGGCAAACTGGGCGAAGGACAGGAACGCGAAAAGGGGTGCGACCAAAGCTAGCTTTCTCAAGAGAACCTCCAATCGGTTGATTGCATTGCACACGGTCTAAGATGCGTCCGCGAAATCATTAGGATGCAGTATGGGTTAGACGTGATCATAATTTCAAGTTCCATCTAGATTCAACTCGCGAAATGCTTGTAAAGAAACGTCAATAGGGCAGTGAACTCTTCCTGACCGCCGAGCAAGGTGAGTAAACCCGCAAGCGGTTGAAAAGTTGTGCGCCGAAAGCGAAATCTGCTGCGGCAAAAAAGCGTAGCTCGCCCCTCTACTTCAACTTTCCCCCTCCGCCGGGCGCGCGGATGTGGTCGAAGGCGATGGGGCCTGCGCCGAGGAAGATCAGTCCAAAGGCGAGGGCAGCCAGAGCCAGGGGAAATTCATATCCGCCATTGCCCAGCAGTCCGTTATGGAAGTGTACCTTGGCGATGGCGACGGACAGATCGACGCAGATGGCAAAAGCCGCCACGCGGGTAAAGAGTCCGATCAATACCAGCAGGCCGCCAAGAAACTCGGTGAAGGCAGAGAGATAAGCAGTCCAGGCCGGCAGTCCGAGGCTGGCGACGAGTTGAACGTGGTGGTGAAGTCCGCCGAAAACCTTGTGGTATCCGTGGCCGACCATGACCGCGCCAAGGGCCAGACGCATGACCAAGAGGGCGAGAGGTTGCAGACGATCCAGAAAGCGCACGGATTGGTTCCTCCAACGGAAAGGGAATAGATTACAGCAGCCGGGAGATAGAAGGGAAGCGGGATCGAGATGCAGTTTTGGGACAGGCCGCGGAACCTCTTCGCCGGGTTCTACAACGAACGATTGCGCGAGCGGCTAACTTCTGGTAACGTTCTTTCGCCCGCAGGATTAGGGGTTGTCAGTGGTGTTGCGCCGAGACGATGATCCGTCCTGCAGGCCTTCCCCCGGTCTTGGAATTTAATTCAACATCGCGTGCGGAGCCGGCGAGTTTCGTTCGTCTATGTCAGATGTAGAGTCCGAATCAGACTCGTCACTGATGAACAGCGTTGTTTTCGGGGAATGAAAACTAAAATGGCGGTAAAGGGTTTCGATGATCAGGAGGCCGTAATGAATCGCATTTCGAAAGGTGAAAATACGCTGCAGAGGTGGGTAGTGCTTCTGCTAATGACGGCGGTTCCAGCTTTGGCTTGGGGCCAGAAGAAGGCGAGCGCACCTGCTGCACACGCCAGCGCGCCTGCGCATTCGGCGGCGCCCTCGCATAGTTCGGCGCCTGCGCATTCGGCGGCGCCCTCCCATGCGGCACCGCAGACACATGGTTCAACGCCTAGCCATGCGGCGACCGGTCACACGGCGACAACCGGCCATGCGGCGACAACCGGCCACACGGCGACGACCGGTCACACGGCAACGACCGGCCACACGGCGACGACGGGTCACACGGCGACAACCAGTCACACGGCGGCGGCCGGTCATCCAGCGGCAGGTGGTCATCCAGCGGCAGGCGGCCACACAGCGGCGGGCGGTCATCCAGCGGCAGGCGGCCATCCGGCGGCAGGCGGTCATCCGGCAGCGGCGAGCCGGGGCGGCGCGGGCAGCCATACTCCTCCGGGAAGGAATGTTTCTCTCAAGGGCGGCGGGCATGCGAGCATCCGGCCCAACGGATCGGTTCGCTCCATTGATCGCGGCGGCATGCACATTGAGCATGGGGTCCACGGTGGGGGCAGGGTTGTGGGTGAACACAACGGAGCGCGCGTCGTGAACACTGGAAGGCATGGCGGCTACGTGCAGCGCGCCTACGTAACGCGCGGCGGGCACGCTTATTACTCGCGCACCTTCTATGCCGGCGGACGCTACCATGTTGGGCTTTATCGCGGCTACGGCTGGGGTGGACGGACCTACTACGGCTATTACCCAGGCGTTTGGTACCATCCGGGATTTTATGGATGGGGCTACCAACCGTGGGGAGTATCAGTTGCCTGGGGCATCGGGGCATGGGGATGGGGAGGTGCGCCGTGGTGGGGATTCTATGGCGGGTGGTGGAACCCTTATCCCGTGTATGCAGCGCCGTACTACTGGCTGACGGATTATCTTATCGCGGCGCAATTGCAAGCAGCTTACGCAGCGCGCACCGAAGCTAATGCGGACGCCATGGCGGCGGATGCGGCAGCCAGCGGCGGAGATGCGGCTCCGGTAGCCTCGGGGCCGGTGGCGCTGACTCCCGAGGTGAAGGAAGCCATAGCCCAAGAAGTGAAAGCCCAACTAGCAGCGCAGCAGGCGCAGGCCAGCCAGGATTCGGGCGGACAAGCGGCGTCGGCGGCACCGGCGCCTACCAGCGATACGCCGCCCCCGGCACTGGATCCATCGCAGCGCACGTTTGTGGTGGATAGCGATGTGACGGTGGTGGCCAACGGTCAGGAGTGTGGCTTGACGTCGGGTGATGTGATTACCCGCCTGACGGACACTCCGGATGCGGATAATACGGTGAACGCCAGTGTCGCCGCGACCAAGAAAGGCGATTGCGCGTCGGGAGCAAGCGTTGCCGTGAAAGTGGATGACTTGCAGGAGATGTATAACCACTTCGCGGAGAACATCACCAACGGCATGGGTGAAATGGCGAAGAAACAAGGGACGGGCGGTATGCCAAAGGCGCCGGATACCGGCACCCAGGCAGGGGCCGTTCAACCTCCGCCACCCGATACTACAGCGGCCAAAACACTGCAAGACCAACAGGCTGCCGCCGATCAGGCGGAGTCGCAGGTCAAGCAGGAAACGGCTGGCGGTGGAGGCAACTAGGGACGGCGGTTGGATGCGTTTGCACTGATTGTCAACCATGGGGGGCGTCGGACGACGGCGCTCCCTTCTGCACTGGCGGCATGTTTACCTGCCTGGCGTTCGCGGTTCGGCGCCTGGTTCGGATGAAAGTTTTGGAAAGAGCCAGATTGCCAAGAGATAGATCGGAGGATCTTGCGATGTTTCGGAAATCCCACACCCTAATGCCAGGGATTCTGCTTGTGGCGGCGACAATTTTTCCGTTTTCATGGGCTGGCGCTCAGGCGGTTTCGCTGCAGGAGCAACTGGCGGCGCAGTACAAACTGGTGAAAATGGGGTCGGATACGAGCGGATATTCGGTGGTGGAAAAGGGCACGCTGTTGGCCATCCAGAAGGGTGGGATACTTTCCGTACCTTATGGCGACCAGAACGTTTTGGCGAACAAGTATGAAGGTGGAACCATTCACGCGCCCAGCGGCCTGGCCATGATGGGACGAAAATCCCTCATGGGAAAATTTGGCAAGGAGCAGACGACCCATCTGTTTGCCGTGGGCGACAAAGTCTATCCCATGAAGATCGATGTAAACGTTGCCAAAGACACCGTGACTCTGGGCATCGTGGCTTGCGACACCTGCAACAAGACCGATCCGCCGACCTATAACAAGGCGAATGTGGTCTTCCAGTTTCCCAAGGGGTCGTTGGCGAATGCAGCTGCCGGCGGCGTGGAAGATACCATCGGGCAGGTGCTCTCGATCAGCAATGAGGACGCGCAACAGGATCAGGGTGGACAACAGCAAGGCGGAGATCAAGGTGCCCAGCAGCAGGGAGGCCAAGACCAAGCGCAGGGCCAGCAGCCCGCGGAGCAGCCGGCAGCCGAGCCGGCGAGCATCGAGAAGGGTATGACCCCGGACCAGGTCGAAGCGGCCATGGGCAAGCCGGAAAAGAAAGTGACTCTTGGCGCCAAGCAGATCTACTACTACAAGGATATGAAAGTGATCTTCATGAGCGGCAAGGTTTCGGACGTGCAGTGAGAACCGCAAGAACGCGTAGCCAAAGACATGCCTTAGATCAACCGCGCGGGAATTCAGGCTTTCATCATCACTGCGGATATCCTCTTGATGGCTGCATCGCGTGCGAGAAGTGGCGTCCAGACCTGTCCGGTAACAGTATCGCGCGCCGAAGACTCTCAAGGTTAAGGTCAACGAATACAGCAACTTGAGCCGACGACATAGTACTTCCGTACCGTCTCTAGTACTTCAGTTACCGGTCCGCGAGTGACTTGGTATGCCCAGGTCAAGCGATACATCTAATTGCGTTGTTATGGCAGGCGACCACAATATATAGGTATTCCCTCCAGCGGACCTTTCCACCCATTCCAGAAAACCGGCATAAAACCCAATAAAACATGGAAATTCGCTTTGACCCGAGGCTTTTTGGGGCTGATATATGCTCTGGACACCGAAAGCCCTCGGACGGGCATGGAGGGCATTGAAGTCTCCAAGGTGGTTAATCCGCGGGCCGGAGACACCGGCGCGGAAAGGGTTTTGGTGGACAGGGTAAGGAAATATGGCCGACTCGCGGGAAGTGATGAACATTCGCCAGGCGTCGCAGTACCTGGGGGTGAGTCCGGACACGCTCTACAAGTACGTCGGAGAACAGAGGATTCCAGCCTTCAAGCTGGGCAACCGCTGGCGCTTCAAGAAGTCGAAGCTGGACCAGTGGATGGAAGAGAAGTCGAGCCAGATGGAGTTGGGAGCGAAACGCAAACCGAAGGCGGCGACGAAGGCTGCCGGGTCACAGTAGAAAAGGCGGGCACACATGTTTGGAATGGGAGCGAAAACGATTGTAGGTCTGGATGTGGGATCTTCCAGCATCAAGGCGGTGGAGTTGAAGAAAAAGGGTGGGCAGATTGAAGTGGCTCATCTGGGGCTGGAACCGCTGTCCTCCGATATCGTGGTCGACTCGATGATCGTGGACTCGGGGACGGTGTCGAGCGCGATTTCCAAGTTGTTCGCCGACTGCCTGATCAAAACCAAGGCGGTGGCGACGGCGGTGAGCGGACACTCGGTGATCGTCAAGAAGATCTCGCTGCCCTCGATGAGCGATCAGGAACTGGCTGAGACCATTGAGAAAGAAGCGGCCCAGCACATTCCGTTCGACCTGGCGGACGTGAGTCTCGACTACCAGATTTTGTCGGAGGAAGCGGGCAGCGCGCAGATGGATGTGCTGCTGGTGGCCGTGAAGAAGGACAAGATTTTGAACTACACCAACGTACTCTCGATGTCGGGCCGCACCCCGGCTATTGTGGACATCGACGCGCTGGCCCTGCAGAACTGCTACGAGTATAACTACCAGCCGGCTCCGGGCCAGGTAGTGGCGCTGCTCAACCTGGGCGCCAGCGTGATGAACATCAACATCGTGAAAGGCACGACGCCGCTGTTTCCGCGCGACGTCAGCGTGGGCGGGCACCAGTACACGGATTCGCTGCAGAAGGAGCTCGACCTGAACTTCGACGACGCCGAAAAGTTGAAGCTGGGCGAAAAGGTGGGCACGGTGAGCGAGGACGCGAAAGCGCCGATCCTGCAGCAGGTGACCGAAATTATCGTGCTGGAAATTCAGAAGACGTTCGACTTCTTCCGGGCCAGCGCGGCGGGCGAGCACATCGAAAAGATTTACCTGGCCGGAGGGTCGGCGAAAGTGCCGGGGTTGATGGAGGCGTTGCGGCAGGAATTTTCGATGCCGGTCGAATTGTTGAATCCATTCCAGCGCGTGGTGCCGCCGGCGGACGGTCCAGGAGCGGAGCTGGTGGAGCAGAATCCGGGCCAGCTGGCGGTCGCCGTGGGCTTGGCTTTGAGGAGCTTTGAATCCCTATGATCAGAATCAATCTGCTCGAAAACTCCAAGGGCAAGAACAAGCGCGCCGGCGGCAGCGGCGCGCCGACGATGCCCGCGATGGAAATGGGCGAGATGGGTTCGCCCATGCTGAAGTTGTTGCTGGTGGTGATCGTGGCCGGAGCCGTGAATTTTGGCTATTGGTACCGGCTGGACCGGCAGGCCAAAACGATTGCGGTGCAGATGCAGGCTGCCGAGCAGAAGAACCGCGAACTCAGCGACGTGAAAGCCCGCTACCTGGAGCGGCAGACCCAGGCCAACAATTACAAGCGGCGGGTGGATGTGATCGATTCCTTGCGCGCTGGTCAAGCCGGCCCGGTCAATCTGTTGGCCATGCTGGGCGAAACCGTGAACGGAACGGAAGCGGTCTGGCTAAACAAAATGGACGATACCGGTCCGAGCGTAAACCTGGAAGGCACCGCTCTGAGCACGGACGCGGTGGCCAACCTGATCGCGAATCTTCAAAAGACGGGTTTCTTCAAGAATGTTGAGATCAAGGAAACCTACCAGGACGATCAGATCAAGGACATGCAGGCCTTTCAGTTCACGCTGACCTGCGAGAAGGGAAAATCGTAGAGGCGGACCTATGGCGATGAATTTCAACGAACTATCAGGCCTGAAGCAGTGGGGAGCGGTGATCGCCGGAGGATTGCTGGTAACGGCGGCATTGCACTACACCGTGTTCAAGACTCAGAGCGATAAGAACACGGCGGCGCAACATACTCTGCAAGACAAAGTGCGGGAGAACAACGAGTTGGAGTCCTACCGCCCCAAGCTGAAAGACATTGAACGGCAGCTTGCCAGCCTGAAACAGCAACTGGAAATCGAACGGCGCATCGTCCCGGACGAGAAGCAGGTGGATGGCTTTATCGAAACGCTGGACGGCGAGGCGCAGAAGGCGGGCGTGGAACTGCGCCGCTACACGGCCAAACCGGTCGCTGCGAGAGAGTATTACTCGGAGCTTCCGTTCGATCTGGAGTTGGACGGTTCGTACTACTCCATGCTGAATTTCTTTGACCGCGTGGGCAAGCTGGAGCGCATCGTGAACATCAGCGGACTGATGCTTTCCAACACAAAAAATCCCAGCGGGGCGAAGGCCAAGCATACCTATCAGTATGCGCCGAACGAGAGCGTCGTGGCCACATGTACGGCGACCACGTTCTTCAGCCACGATTTAGAGCCGGCGGTCGCGGTAGCCGGAGCCAGACCTGCAACGGCAGGCGCGGGCAAATAGGAATCGCTATGAAGCTAACGACAGGCATTCTGGCAGTGGGAATGATGACAGGCGGGCTCTGGGCACAGAACCCGAACATCATCAACAACGTGCGGAACACCATGAACGGGGTGCAGCAACAGCGGATAAACGACTCCAACGCCGCCCTGGGAATCTCTGGCACGCCGGCGTCCGCGCAAGCAGCCAATCCGGGCGCGGGTGGTCCGGCGAAGGCGGCTGCGATCAGGCCGGCTGTCGCGCCGCAAAAGGGCGCTCCGGCGCGGGTGGCGATCGCCGCGAAACCGCACGCTGCCCCGGTCGCGAAAAAACCAGGGGCGCCGCATCCGGTAATCGTGGCCAAAGAGGACGCTTTCAGGCCGGCGGCCAAGACTGCGGTTCCTACCACGAAGATTGCGGCTGATGCGAAGACGGCCGCAGCCAGCAACGGTGGCGATGCCGCCAAGCCGCCCAAGCCGGAAGACAAGAAGTGGGCGATGACCGGCAAGCGCGACCCGTTCTTTAGTCCGGTGGTGCAACAGCCAAGCGGCTCGGGGTGTTCGACGGGGAAAAAGTGCCTGGAGATCGGGCAGATTAATTTGCGGGGCGTGGTGAAGGCGGAAAGCGGCTTCATCGCGGTCGTTACCAACAGCTTGAACAAGGCTTATTTCCTGCATGAAAACGATCCCGTCTTCAACGGCTATGTAATGAGAATCACAGGAGACTCGGTTGTCTTCCAGGAGACTGGGCAGGACAAGCTGGGCAAACCGCTCACGCGGGAAGTGGTAAAGCGGATCACTACGCCGGCTGTTTAGCGGTTGGCGCGGCCGGGGAAGCCCGAGCGCCGAACAAAATCGAGTTCGAGGAAGGACCCGCGGGGCAGACCCGGGGGTTTGGGAGAGGCGAAATGCGAAAGCAACTGCTGACTGTATTCCTACCGTTGCTACTGCTGGGGTTGGTGGCTTCAGCCGCCGAGACGCCGGCGTCACAGCCGGCGAGCCAGCGAAACGAGCTGCAGCGAGTGAACGTGGTCCGCGGCGCGGATGAGATTCGCGTCGAGATCAGCACTCGTGGCGCAGTGACGCCCAAGTTGAGCACGGCGGACTCGCCGGCGCGCCTGGTCGTGGCTTTGCCGGGAACCGTCATGGCGACGGGGCAGAGCCATATCACCGTTGGCGGCGGAGGCGTCAAAGGAGTGCGAATTGGAATGAATGGCCAGACGCCTCCGACGACCCGCATCGTGGTCGATCTGGAACATTCCTGCCGTTATGAGCTAAACCCCGCGGCGGATGGGAAGCTGGTGCTGACTCTGCATACGCAGAGTTCGGCGGTGAGCGCGAGCTTACCCAAGACCCCGGCGGAAACGTCTTCGGCTCCGGCCCGCAAGAGCATCCCTGTGGCGCGAATTGCCGAAGTGACGCCGCAAGCGCAGCCAGTCGTGGCCAGCGCTTCGGTTACGAAGTCGGCGACGGAGAGCGCGGCTTCGGTTCCGGCTTCGTCCAGTGACTTTGTATTTGTCGAACCCACCTATGCGGCCAAGACGAACGCTGCGAATCCGCCGGCCGAGCCCGCCGGACGCTCTCAAGAAGCGGCAGCGAAGTTTGCTGACAAAACGGCTGCGGAACTGTTGCCGGTGAGCGCGAACGCAGCACAGAGCGCTGCTTCGAGCGCCGGCATTCAGCCCGCGGTAAACCTGGCGGCGGAGCAGAAGGCACAGGCCGGACAGCAACCCGTTGCGGCCGGTCCCAAATACACGGGCGAGCCAATTTCGGTGAATCTGAAGGACGTGGATCTGAAGGACTTCTTCCGTCTTATCCACGAAATCAGCGGTTTGAACGTGGTGCTCGATCCCAACGTGCACGGCACCCTGACGGTTGTGCTGGATGATGTGCCGTGGGACCAGGCGCTGGACATCGTTCTCAAGAACAACGACCTGTCGCGGGAGTTGGAAGGCAACGTTCTCCGCATCGCCACAGTGGATACGCTGAAGAAAGAGGCGGATGGACGGCGCGCGCAGGTGGAAGCCGAAGCGATGGCGGTGGAGAAAGTCTCGGTCACGCGCTTCCTCAGCTACGCGCACGCCAAAGACGTGATGACAACCGTGAAGAAGTTCCTCTCGCAGCGCGGTGACGTGGTTGCGGATGAACGCACGAATGCGGTGATCGTCAGCGACATTCCCAAGGTGATTCCCGTCATCGACCGCCTGCTCACGCAACTTGACCGCAAGACGCAGGAAGTGGAGATTGAGGCTCGCGTAGTAGCGGCGACGCGGCAGTTCGCGCGCGACATCGGTACACAACTCGGATTCGGCTGGGGCAACGGCCACAGCGGAATCGGCGGCAACGCCGGCGCGGGCAGTTCCCCGACGACAGTCGGCGGTTTAACCCCAGGCTACATTACGACCGCAAGCACCACCGGGGCAACCGGCGGCGCGACCATACCGCTGTTCTCCAATCTGGGAGTGACCTCGCCTACCAGCGGTTTGACCTTCATCAATGCCAGCAATACCGTGCGCATCGACGCCATTCTTTCCATGGCTGAGTCGCGCGGCTTGCTGAAAGTTCTGTCTCGGCCACGGGTGGTTACGCAGAACAATATCCAAGCCCTGGTCAAACAGGGCGTACGCGTGCCCATCGTGACGCAGGCGCAGTTGGGAGGTCCTCCGACCGTGACGTATGTCGATGCCTTCCTGCGCTTGACGGTGACTCCGCAAATCACCTCGGAGAATACGATCTTCCTGAACGTGGACGTCGAGAACACCACGCCGAACTTCGGCCAGGAAGTGCAAGGCAACCCCGAATTGATCACGCAGCAGGCCACCACGCAGGTGCTGGTGACCGACGGAGGCACGGTGGTGATCGGCGGCGTCATTCAGACGCAGAACTCGATCAACATCGATCAGGTGCCGATTCTCGGAAATATTCCGATTCTGGGCAACCTGTTCAAACACACGCAGGTGAACACCTCCAACCAGGAATTGATCTTCTTCATCACGCCGCGAATCATTCAGACGTAGAGAGTACCGAGTTGCGAGTACCGAGTACCTAGCACGAACCGCCAGCCTGAAGAACCTGTCAGGCTGGCGGTTTCGTTTTGGAGGCAGATCTCAGTTCTCAGCGAGAGGTTCGCTCGACTTTCCTTGTCTTGTGCTCTGGTAGAGGCGGCAGGTGCACGCCGGGGATTTTCTTTACATTGCTCAACTCAGGAAGCGCTTGGACGCCTTTGGAATCCCCTAACAATCCGATCTGGATCTACCGGCGAGCCGATCCCCCCTCCGGGGCGCCGCGCGCCAAGTAGCTGGAAGCGCTGGCGGCGGTCCTTCTTGTCCCAGATTTCGTATGAATCTGTCGTCTCCCGGCGGACGTATTCTTCGCTTTGCTGGGAGCAGGGCTGGCCGAGGGTCTTTCTTTCGGATTTTTCGCGGGCGTCTCTGGCTCGTCAGCCCCCTTCAGAAAACCGCTCGCGGTGACGGACAGCTGGGTTTTGGGTCCGACCGCCTTCCGCAGCATTACGTCGAGTTCAATGGCGGATTCGAACGCTCTCTGGAATCTTGTGACGTATTCGGCGGTATCTGGGCTGTGCGGTCCCGCCGATGAGAAGACAAGGCGCAAGGCATCGATCGCGATGTTTTCCTTGCGGGGTATCACAGCAACGCAACTCGTGACGCCCGCCTGCTCGTCCAGTCGACATGCCAAGCCAAAGTGTCCGTATACCTCTACAGACTGCCGGAAATCAGAGATGAGGCATTTTACTTCCATATAACCGCGCCTCGATTTCTCAACTCTGTCACGAGCCTGCTGATGGCGTCTAAGAACGGCCTCTATCCTCTTCCGTGCCGTCGCTTGGGCCCACCGGCTCTTGTCAATCAAGAATACCCTCTTGATCCTCACGCCTCTTTGCGCCGCCCTCACATTATCTTCCAAGAGGGGGGAGACTGGTCCACCGACCGCCGCGTCCTCCCAAAAACTCATATTCGTCACGGTGCGGTATTCCTCGCCCTCTTCTAGCAGCCCCATTATCCCCTCGAACATAATGTGCCACGTGGGCAATAGAAGGCCTGGCGCTCGACTCCCACTCTCCCTGCTGAATCGCGCTTACGTTGTGTCGCGCGCGTTCAATTCTCCATGCGGCCACTCGATCCTGGAATGTATTGCTGAACCTGCCGGCTGGCCGCACTTCCTCTAGTAGCACAGCCAATTCGCGCTCACATCGGGATCGCGTTGAGTACTCGGCAAGCGAAGCCCTAACCGCATTCACCAACTCCCCGATCTTATCCCGGTCAGTGTAGTCGTAGACCAGGAAGTTCTTTGCCCAGAACGCTGTTTGTGCGGGTGTGTTGGAAATGCAGACAAACGGCTTCCCGTAGGCCCAGCGAAAACCGAGTTCAAAAAGGACATTGGGGTTATTCCCAGAAACGTCAGCGACCACCAGATCAGCGTTGCGCAGTCGCTCCGCAATCGCCTCGCCAAGGGTTTGGTTGCCAAGAAATACTCGATCGATGCGAGCCCCCTTGACTCCAGCCTCCACAATCGCGCCTTTAATAACGTGCTCGTACACTAAGTTGGAATAGAGTTCGTCCGCGGGCGCGGAACCAAATGGCATGATAACGAAGCACTGTGCGTCATCTCGCATAGAGGCTCTTCCGAACATCGATAGGATTTCGGTGCGCCGGTAGTATTTCACCCTTCGCCTACGGAATCAAGGAATCGTGTAGCAGTAATAAACCGGGAGGGTAAAGGATGTCCATCTCCGGGGGCGGGCTGGCCGCGCCGTGCACGGACTAGTAAGTCAAAATCCCGTTTCCGCGACGTTAGGATGGGGCACCCGCCTCTCAACCCGACCTCTCCGTACTCGGTACTAGGTACTGGGTACTTCCTTCCACCTGTTAAACTCATCGGCGATGAACTTTCTTGCACGCCAGAAGAAACTGCGGGGGCAACTTGCTCCTGCCGGGCTGGACGGTTTGCTCGTCAGCCATCTTCCCAACATCCGGTATCTCTGCGGCTTCACCGGGAGCGCAGGCTTCCTGGTCGTCAGGGAGACCGGAAGCGTTTTCTTCACGGACGTTCGCTACGACACGCAGTCCCGCGCGGAGGTCAAGGGCGCGAAAGTGATGATCGCCCGCAAGGCTGTGTTGAACGCGCTCGGGGAGTGGGTTGGAGGACACCAGAAGAGATCAAAAGGGCGGACGCTTGGGATCGAGGCCGAACACCTGACCGTGGCGGAAAGGAAGCGTCTTGCCGGCCTGCTGCCCACCGGTTTACGGTTGCGAAGTGCGCCGCCGCTCGTGGAGCGGCTGCGCATGGTCAAGGAAAGCGACGAGTTAGAACTTATTAAAGCGGCGGTGAGGTTAGGCGCGACGCTGTTCGAACGGGCGCTCGAAGTATTGCGGCCGGGCCTCAAAGAAGCCGAGGTGGCGGCGGAGATGGAGTATGCGGCGCGGCGTGCGGGGGCGGAGGAGATGTCGTTTCCTACCATTATCGCGTCGGGAGCGAGATCGGCTCTGCCACACGGCAGAGCCACGGATCAGGCGATTGCGGCCGGAGGATTCGTGGTCTGCGATTTCGGTGTTATACTCGCTGGTTATTGTTCGGATCAGACCCGCACCGTATGGGTGGGCGCCAAGTCGGAAGAGGCGTGCTACGCGTACCAGTCGGTGAGGGAGGCGCAGCAGACGGCGATTGCGGCCGTTCGGCCGGGAACTACCGTCGGCGAAGTGGATGCGGCGGCGCGCAAGGTCTTGCGCAAGGCCGGCTTGGGCCGCTATTTTACGCATTCCACCGGGCATGGAGTTGGTCTGGAGATTCACGAGGCCCCCAAGGTAGCGGCGGGGCAAACAGAAATACTGCGGCCGGGGATGGTCATCACCATTGAGCCGGGAGTATACTTCCCCGGCAAATGGGGTGTGAGGATTGAGGACATGGTGGCCGTGACCGAAGATGGCTGTGAAGTCTTGACTCCGACGGGCAAGGATTTCCTGGCCGTTTAGGGGAAAGGTCTGAGGTCTTGGGTCTTAGGCTCTAGATCTTTGGCACCAGCTGGGAGGCCTAATTACCTAGACCTAAGACCTGAAGCTGCAGTCCCACCGTACACGAATGAATCAAAAAGAGCTGAAGGAACTCATCGAGTTCTTAATCGAAAAGGACATTGCCGAGTTCGAACTGGAACGCGGCGACGTCAAAGTGAAGATCAGGCGCGCCGGCACGCACCCCGTCGACCTCGGCGGAGACCTAGGCCTCCGGTCGTACGTGACGGGTCCTGTCCCGGAGCCGCGATCGACTCCGGAGGTAGTTTCCGCCATTGCTGGCCCGGTCCCGGAAGCGAATCTGCACAGTGTGAAGTCTCCCATCGTGGGCACGTTTTACGAGGCGCCTTCGCCGGGCGCGCCGCCGTTCGTCAAGGTGGGGGACGCGGTGGAGGTAGGCCAGGTGCTGTGCATCGTCGAGGCGATGAAACTGCTGAACGAGATCGAATCAGACGTGGCCGGCGAAATCGTCAAGAAGCTGGGGAGCAACGGCCAACCCATCGAATACGGGCAGGAGCTGTTTATCATAAGGCCGAAGCAATGAAGGAGATTGAGTAATTTGTAATTTGGTAATTTTGTAATTGAAAAACCTTCGGGATCTCAAATTACCAAATTACTCAATTACCAAATTACACAATCCCCCCTCGGTCCCCACATTTGAACTGAAATGTTTAAGAAAATCCTCATCGCGAATCGCGGAGAAATTGCCCTGCGCGTCATTTGCGCGTGCAAGGAACTGGGCATCCGAACGGTGGCCATTTACAGCGAGGCGGACCGCCACTCCTTGCCGGTGCGTTTCGCCGACGAAGCCATCTGTATCGGCCCGCCACAACTGGCTTTGAGCTACCTGAACATCCCGGCGGTGATCAGCGCGGCGGAGATCGCCAACGTGGACGCGGTGCATCCCGGCTACGGATTGCTGGCGGAGAATGCCAACTTTGCCGAGGTCTGCGAGACCAGCGAAATCAAGTTCATCGGTCCGCGGCCGGAAGTGACGCGGCTGATGGGAGAAAAAGAAAAAGCGCGCGCGGCCATGAGACGGGCGGGCGTGCCCATTCTGCCGGGCTCGGATGGAATCATCGCGTCGGATGGCGAAGCCCTCGAGTGGGCGCGCCAAGTGGGCTTTCCGGTGATTGTAAAGGCATCGGCCGGCGGCGGCGGACGCGGCATGCGCATCGTGCGCAGCGAAGAGGAATTGCCCGGATTATTCAAAGCGGCGCAATCGGAAGCGGCGGGCGCGTTCGGCAACGGCGATTTATACATGGAGAAGTACGTCGAGCACCCGCGCCACATTGAGTTTCAGGTGCTGGCCGATGAGCACGGCAATGTGGTGAGTCTGGGCGAGCGCGAATGCTCCATCCAGCGCCGGCATCAGAAGTTGTTGGAAGAATCGCCATCCACGCAGGTCACTCCTGAGCTGCGCGATCAGATCGGCGCGGTCTTGTGCAAGTCCCTGGCGGAGATTGGCTACACGAACGCGGGAACGATCGAGTTCCTGATGGATCAGGAACGCCGGCTGCACTTTATCGAGATGAACACGCGCATTCAGGTGGAGCATCCGGTCACGGAAATGGTGACGGATGTGGATCTGGTGAAGAGCCAGATCATGATTGCAGCCGGCGCACATATGCGGGACGTGCTGCAGGGGCCGATTGTGCACCGCGGCCACGCCATTGAGTGCCGTATCAATGCCGAACATCCCGAGAAATTCACGCCGTCGGCGGGGAAGATTACGACATTTCACCCCCCCGGAGGCACCGGCGTGCGCATCGACACAGCGGCATATGCGGAGGGAGTGATTCCTCCGTATTACGATTCGCTGATCGCCAAGCTGATCGTCCGCGGCAGGGACCGCAATGAGGCGATCTCGCGCATGACGCGGGCGCTGGAGATGTTTATCGTCGAGGGCGTCTACACGACGATTCCGCTGCACCGGAAGATTCTTGCCGATCCAGACTTCCATGCCGGGAATTTTGACACGGGATTTATCGAGCGATTCCTGGCCAAGAACACAAAAAAGGATTCGGCGGCGTGATCTCTGTCCCTCGCCTCTATCCCATCGTGGACGCGGCGTTCTTCTCGACAACTGAGGACTCGGTAGTTTTCGCCGGGGAGCTTGTCGCGGGGGGATGTACGTTGCTGCAATACCGCGACAAAAGCGGTCACGCGCGCATCATGCTCGAACACGCGCGCGCACTCAAAAGCGGGCTCGGCGGCACAGTCAAACTCATCATGAACGATCGCGCGGATCTGTGCCTTATCGCCGAGTTCGACGGGGTGCATGTCGGGCAGGACGATCTCTCGCCGGAGTCGGTACGAAGGATCATTGGCGCCGACCGTTGGCTCGGAGTTTCCACGCACAATCCAGAACAACTAAAGGAAGCCGACCTCACCTCGGCGGACTATCTCGCCATCGGACCCGTATTTTCAACCACCAGCAAAGACCGGCCTGATCCGGTTGTGGGCCTCGAAGGAGTGCGCCGGGCGCGGCAGTTGACTCGAAAGCCTCTGGTGGCGATTGGAGGGATTACGCGGGCCAACGCACCTTCTGTTATCGAGGCCGGGGCCGATTCCGTGGCGGTGATATCCGATTTGTTACGGGCGCCCCGCAAATCAGCAGAGGAATTTTTCCGCGTCTTGAGGTAAAGTCAGGGGGCATCGAAAAGCGCTTGCGGCGTGGGAATTCGTCGTTAGTCGATGGTCGTTAGTCCTTAGCCCATACTTGCACCGCGGTTTTGATTGTCGACCAACGACTAACGACCAACGACCAACGACGCTTCACACTCGGAGGAGCCCTGAGCACACCGACAACGGCCGCGGGCAGGGACTGGGAAGTTCACAGCCATCAGGATAAAGAACTGGTCAAAGGCCTGGGGCTGACCAGCGCCACCATGCTGGTGATGGGGTCGATGATCGGCTCCGGCATCTTTATCGTTTCGGCGGAGATTGCCCGCGAAGTGGATTCGCCTGCGCTGCTGATTGGCGCATGGGCAGTCGCGGGGTTTATGACCATCGTGGCCGCGCTCAGCTATGGCGAATTGGCGGCGATGATGCCGCGAGCCGGGGGACAATACGTTTACCTGCGCGAAGCGCTCGGACCGCTTTGGGGCTTTCTCTACGGCTGGACTTTATTTCTGGTAATTCAGACCGGAACGATTGCGGCCGTGGGCGTGGCTTTTGGAAAGTTCCTCGGAGTCTTCTTTCCCGCGGTTTCTTCGTCCAACTGGATTCTGCACCTCTGGAAGGTCCCGCCCATTCATGTCGGCCCCATGGTGCTTGGCAACATGGATGTAGGCATCAATACACAGAACCTGGTTGCCGTTCTTCTCGTGATCCTCCTTTCAATCGTGAATATATTCGGGTTGAAAACCGGAGCGCTCATCCAGAATGTGTTTACCGCAGCGAAAGTCTCCGCGCTGCTGGGGCTGGCGTTATTCGGCCTCGCGGTGGGACGCAACGCTCATGCTTTGGCTGCGAACTTCGGGGCGAATTTCTGGCGCAATGCGGGACTGGGCGCGCAGCACGCGGTGCAAGTGGGAGTGGGCGGGCCGGTTGTGATGGTGGGCACGCTGACGATTCTGGCCGTAGCGCAGGTCGGTTCGCTGTTCTCCGCCGACGCCTGGAACAACGTGACATTCACCGCTGGTGAAGTAAAGAATCCCAGCCGCAACTTGCCGCTGTCGCTGGCGCTGGGCACCGGCGTGGTGATCGCGCTCTACATCGCGTGCAATTTTGTTTATCTGAACGTGCTGCCGCTGGATGGAGCGGCTCACGGCGCGGCGATCCTTGACCGTGGGATCAAGTTTGCCGCCGAAGAACGCGTAGGAACGGCGGTGATGACTCAGATGCTCGGCTCCGCCGGCGGCCTGCTGATGGCCGCGGCCATCCTGATTTCCAGCTTCGGCTGCGCCAACGGATTGATTCTTTCCGGCGCGCGGGTCTACTACGCCATGGCCAAGGATGGTTTGTTCTTCCGCAGCGTTGCCAGGCTGCACCCCACGCACAAAACGCCCGCCGTTTCACTCATGGTGCAGATGGTGTGGGCGTGCCTGCTGTGCGTTTCGGGCAGCTACGGGCAGCTTCTCGATTACATTATCTTCGCCGTGCTGGTCTTTTATATTTTAACGATCGTGGGATTGTTTGTGTTACGGCGGACGCGTCCAGGAGTTCTGCGTCCCTACCGCGCTCTGGGGTATCCGGTGCTACCCGCGATTTATATTGTGATGGCTTTATTCATCGATGTCGTACTATTGCGCTACAAACCGCAATTCACGTGGCCGGGGCTGATTGTGGTGCTGCTGGGCATCCCGGTATATTACGCGTGGTCGAGGAGCGCGGGCGCAAAGCGCATATCGGCGTAGTTCCCAAGGAGAAACGAAACGAATGGCAAATCTGTTCGCAACCAAGCCGCTGAACCTGCTGATGGAAGAATCCCGCGAAACGGGCGAACACAGCCTCAAACGCACGCTGGGAGTCTTCCAGCTCACCGCGCTCGGCGTGGGTGCGATCATCGGCGCGGGCATTTTTGTCATGGTGGGGCTGGGAGCGCAATATGCCGGTCCGGGGCTCACGTTGTCGTTCGTTTTGTCGGGGCTGGGATGCGCGTTTGCCGGATTGTGCTACGCCGAGTTTGCGGCCATGATTCCCTTGGCCGGCAGCGCGTATACCTACGCGTACGCCACGCTGGGCGAGTTGCTCGCCTGGATCATCGGCTGGGATCTCACGCTCGAATATGCCATGGGGGCGAGCACAGTCTCTTCCGGATGGTCGAACCACTTCATCGAGCTGCTGAATATATTCCACATCAAGATGCCACTGTGGCTGGCCTATGACCACTGGACGGCGCTGAAGACGGCTGAAAAAATTGTGGCGCAGCAGATGGCACAGGCCACGGATCCCTCGCTAGGGACAACCACGCAAGCGTTCCTCGATAAAGTGACTGCGATCATCGGCGCTCAATCTCCAGAGCTGTTGCAGCGGGCGCACGAACTTCTGGGAGCGCCACACTTGTTTGGATCGGAGATCGGTTTTAACCTTCCCGCCTTCCTCATCGCGCTGGTGATTACGGCGATTCTGGTGGTCGGCATCAAGGAGAGCGCACGGTTTAACGCTACGATCGTCGTCATTAAAGTGTCCGTCGTGCTCTTCGTGATCGGGCTGGGCTCTCACTACATCAGCCGCGCCAACTGGGGGATGGACTGGCATGCCTATGCGCCGCACGGCATGAACGGAATCTGGGCGGGCGCAGCCTACATATTCTTCGCCTACATTGGTTTCGACGCCGTTTCAACGACGGCGCAAGAGGCGAAGAATCCGCAGCGCGACTTGCCGATTGGCATGATCGCTTCGCTGGCGATCTGTACGGTCCTCTATATTGCCGTGGCCGGCGTGCTGACCGGGATGGTGCACTGGCAACAGATTAATATCGAAGCGCCGGTGGCAGTTGCATTCCTGGACCGGGGCCTGCCCATTGCCGCGAACATCATTACGCTGGGGGCGCTCGCTGGACTTACGAGCGTGATGCTGGTGATGTTACTCGGACAAACGCGAGTGCTTTATTCGATGGCGAATGACGGCCTGTTGCCCAAGAAGTTCTTCGCTGCGATCCATCCCAGGTTCCGCACTCCGTGGAAGAATACGATTCTGGTGGGCCTGCTGGCCGCGATTGTCGGCAGCGTGACCCCGATCGACGAAATTGGAAAGATGGTAAACATCGGCACGCTGTTGGCCTTTGTGATTGTGTCGCTCTCGGTGATGGTGTTGCGGTATACGAATCCAAGCCAGCCGCGGCCGTTCCGTACGCCGTGGGTGCCGCTGGTTCCAATCCTGGGCGTGCTGGCGAACGGATACATGATGCTCAACCTGGGGATGTGGAACTGGATCCGCCTGGTATCCTGGCTAGCGATTGGACTGGTGGTGTACTTCACTTACAGCGTGAAGCACAGCCGGGTGCAGGCTCTGCAGAAGGGCAGTGGGCAGTGATCAGCGGCTAGTGGCCAGTGGTCAGTAAGGATGAAGTGCTCTCCGCAAAGCGCGGAGGGCCTTTTTGTTTTATAGTCGAAAAAGAAAGTGGTCAGTGGCTAGTGGTCAGTGACCCGTGAGAACAACCCAATAACGGCGAGTGTTTTGCTGGCCACTGACCACTGAACACTGGCCACTGCTCCTATGAAAATCGTTTCCGCCGAAGAGATGCGAGCCATTGACCGCGCTACCAGCGAGCGCTTTGGCGTGCCTTCGTTGACACTCATGGAGGACGCGGGAGCGGCGGTCGCGGAGTATCTTCTCTCGCATCACGGCGAGGCCGAGCGCATCGTGGTGTTCTGCGGCAAGGGAAACAACGGCGGGGATGGGTTTGTGGCGGCGCGGCGGCTGCATGAGCGGAAGAAAAAGGTGCAGGTGATTTTGCTCGCGAACCCAGACGATTTGCGTGGCGATGCAGCGGTGATGTTTGGCGAGTTAACGGCTCCGGCGATTGCTGTGCGTTCCACCGAGGAGTTGAAGAGCGAGCGGCTGCGGATTGCGATGCAGGGCGATGTGTACGTCGACGCGATTCTCGGCACGGGATTCAAGCCTCCGGTGAGCGGGCTGTATGCCGAGGCGATCGCGATGATGAATGCGAGCCGGTTTCCGGTGATCGCTGTAGATATTCCTTCCGGCGCCGACGCCGATGCGATGCATGCACAGGCCGGTACGATTGCCCGAGCCGACGCGGTTGTTACTTTTACTGCTCCGCGTCCGGCACATGTGTTCGGCGCGCTGACTTCGGGACCGACGGTCGTGGCTGGGATTGGTTCGCCAGAGGAGGCGATAGTTTCGGCGCTGAAGCTGAATGTGATTACGGCGCGCGATATCAGTCCGTGCGTGCGCCTGCGGCCGGCGGAGTCGAACAAGGGCAGCTACGGACACGTGCTGGTGGTCGGAGGGTCGCTGGGCAAAGCAGGATCCGTGACGATGGCGGGGATGGCTGTACTGCGCGCGGGAGCTGGGCTTTCGACCGTGGCTACGGCGAGATCCGTGCTCGCGACTGTGGCGGGGTTTCATCCGGAGTTGATGACTGAGCCGTTGCCAGAGACGGATGCGGGGACGATCTCGAACAGCGCGCTGGATCGAATCGAGGAGTTGGCGAAAGGGAAGACGGTGCTGGCGATTGGACCGGGGATTTCTCGGGAGCCGCAGACCTCAGAACTGGTGCGGGCTTTGGTGGCAAGGCTGCAACTGCCCATGGTTGTCGATGCCGACGGGTTGAATGCGTTTGAAGGACGGGCGGATGAGTTGAATGGCAAGGGGCGGACGCTGGTGATCACGCCGCATCCGGGAGAGATGGCTCGGCTGGCGGGTTCCAGCATTGCCGAGGTTCAGAAGGATCGATTGGGAGTGGCGCGAAAGTTCGCGCGGGAGCACGAGTTGATCGTGGTGCTCAAAGGGCATCGAACGCTGGTGGTGAGGCCGGATGGAGAAGCGTGGGTGAACACGACGGGCAATCCGGGAATGGCGACTGGCGGGACGGGGGACATTCTGACGGGGATGGTTGCGGGGATGATGGCGCAGCATGCGAAAGGGGCGCTGGCGGCGGTGTTTGGGGCGGTGCATCTTCACGGGCTCGCGGGGGATGTGATGCGCGAGACCGTGGGAGAGCATTCGCTGGTGGCGACGGACTTGCTGCGAGGGTTGCCGGAGGCGTTCCGGCGGACGCGGGAAATGGCGCAGGGAAAGATGGTTGTTTGGTAGCGGATTGCGCCGCGAAGGAGCGATTGGCGGGTCTGGAGCAGGCGTTCGGGACATTTATTATTTAGTAAACATTCCGCTAAACTCTTGAGGCGGCGGTGGTTGGAACTCTTGAACTGCTTGCCTGGCGCGGGATTCCGGACATCTGCTTCCGTAACCTGTCGGTTACCTCGGGGGCGTGCGATAGTGCGGTCAGCTTATGACCCACTTCCCCCAACCGCACCCATCGAGGCGCGCGGCCCGGGTCCAGCTAGGCTCGGTGCTGGCTGCGATCCGTTTAGAAGATGGCCGACGCACAAAAGCAAAACTTCAAACCGTTTCCGTGACCGGCGGACTGTTGCAACTGCCGCGTTCGTTGGGCAACGGCGCGTTCGTCGAACTCGCGTTTCAGACGCAATCGGGGCCGGTGCACGGCATGGCCGAAATTCTGAGTCCGATGCGGAAGACGACGGACGGAGTGCTGCAGCCGTTCCGGTTTATCGCGCTCGAGGATGACGACCACCGGCGGTTGCGGACCTCGCTGGACCATGTGGCGGAGCGGAGTCTGTTCGGATCGTCGAAGGCGTTCTCGTAGTCACGACGAAGAGCCTTTACCACCGGATCTACGGACCCAAACCTGGGCTGCCAGGGAGGCCTAATGAAACGCCCGCAGCATCGCGCTGTGGATTTCAACCCGAAAATAAAGTTTGGTGCTTTTGCCGTGGCGGACGTTGGATGGCTCGCTCTGGGCTGAAAATCGGTCGAAGAGTCGGTCGATACCCCCCCTCCCCCCATTTTCCAAAATCTTTGGAATCATCGGGTTAGCGGGAAATTCCCCGCAAGATCGGGAT
>Ga0302179_10000330_pt1 | contig 33521 bp, 29 predicted proteins | sample I_Palsa_E3_1_FD_198788 | JGI IMG/M metagenome (GOLD analysis project Ga0302179, IMG submission 198788) | Peat permafrost microbial communities from Stordalen Mire near Abisko, Sweden - I_Palsa_E3_1 | ecosystem: Environmental > Terrestrial > Soil > Palsa > Peat permafrost | place: Sweden...
CTTGACCAGGATCGTCGATAACCAGTTCACCACCGAAATGGCCAGCTGCGCCGACCCCGCCAGACACAATAGCCCGATTATCGATAACAGCCACCGGTGATGCTCGCCATAACCGTAGACCGGGTAAAGCATCCCCGCCGCCGACAACAAAGCCAGAAAAAGGATAGACAGCAGGTAGACCGTCACCGGCCGGCGCGAGAAAAAACGAAGCGATTTTTCCCATAACGAAAAACGAATACCCGCGGCCTGTTCCATATCCCGCAACCCCTTATCGATCAGGTAATAACCGATATGCCGATATCGTCCGGCCTCCACAGCGCCCTCGGGCGTTTTCCCCGATAAACCCAACGCGCGTTCAGCCACTACCGTTTCCGACAGCTTGCAGGATTTGGCCAGGGATTCGATCACATGCCGGTACCGGTCTCTTGCCGCAAAATCCATCTGCGCATAGATCCCCGTAAGATCCCGCTTCAAAACCTGCTCAACGCTGCTAAGCTCCTCGACAAATTCCCGCCAGTCCGTCGCACCGATCACGCGCAGCGTCCCGATGCTGTTCCGGACAGAAACCTGGTTCGCTGCCTGTTTTTGATTTTCCTGCCGGACGAGATCGTTGCTGCTGGTCCCCGCCGCCGCCAATTGCTGTTCCATCCAGGTCAGCGGTAAAGCCAGCGCAGGCCCCTTGCCCTGCAGCTTCCGCGTAAAAGCGGCCACAAAAGGACTGTCCAGCACCGGCTTCGATCTTACCATATCGGCAATCGAAAGGATCAGGTTACCCGGATCATCCTTCACGGTCGTTGTCATCTTCCCGGCCCAGTAATCAGCCAGGTTGTCATCGATCATGTCCAGGGCGATCTTCCCCGAAACCCGGCGCAGGTTTTCAATGACGGCAAGACGAAGCATGATCGGGATCGCCCACAGCTCCCCAAGCGTCAAAATCGAATACTCCTGGTACGAGGCGATAAAACTGCTCAGACTTTTTATGTCCACCCGCCCATCACTATGCGAAATGATCTCCAAAACAATATCATAAACCCTGGGCAAACCAGCTGAAATGCCTTCGGCCAGATTAGGCAGGCCCTTACTATAATCTTTTGGCAGATGCTTCCTGGCAATGACGATCTGCTCTTCGATGAGATAAAAATTGTCCAGCAGCCATTCAGCGGCCGGCGTGATCGTTTTGCCCGACCCGTAGCTTTCGATCAGCAGGTTACGCACCTCCAGCAGTGTAGTCTCATTGTCATCCAACCTTTTCAGCAACTGATCCCGCGAAGGACGCATCGTCAGCTTATGCGAACGGGCTACGACATTCCCATGCCGCGTCAGCTGATCCGAACTATACAGCTCGGACCGGAAAGGCTCATCCTGACCATTATTCCTGAAAATATCGGTGCCCTGAAAATAAGTGCGCAAACGGGATAAAATATCGAAAACGGTGCCGGTTGTGATCTTCATAAATATCAAAGATTTCTTCAGTAACCATGCTAATTTAGCCCTTTCATGCCGGATAAATTAAATAGTTGCTTGTCATAAACATAGTCTACCTTTATAATGTTATTTTGAGTATGCATCAGTAATTCCCCTCTGCTTCTTGCCTTCTCAGCATTTTTTTATTTTTTTTAATTTTTTTAGTTATGAACATTTATGTTGCAAACTTGAGCTTCGACATTCGAGACGAAGACTTGAAAGGACTTTTTACTCCCTATGGCGAAGTCAGTTCCGCAAAAGTTATCATGGACAAGGTCACCAGCAGATCACGCGGATTCGGATTTGTAGAAATGTCGGACGATGGCGCCGCTCAGAAGGCGATCACCGATCTTGATAAGACCACCGTGCAGAACAGACAGATCAACGTCAACGAAGCAAAGCCAAAAGAAGAAAAATCTTATGGCGGCGGCGGTTCTTCCCGCGGCGGCGATGGTGGCGGCGGCGGCTACAACAACTCAAAAAGCTACAACAATACCAGGTATTAGTTTGTCCCCGTATCAAAGCAAAAGCCGTTCCCCATCGAAGGAGCGGCTTTTTGCATCGAAACACCACCTACTATCTTACAGCCTGTAACAGATCGCATTGATATTCATGCCCGCGCCAACAGAGGCAAAAAGAACGATCTCTCCCGGTGAGACCGTTTGTCCGGGCAGCGCACCTTTAATGACCATATCGAAAAGGGTTGGGATCGTGGCCACCGAACTGTTGCCCAATTCCCGGATATTCATCGGCATAATTCGTTCAGGCGCCTGCTGCCGGTTGAACAGCTGATAAAAGGATTTTATGATCGCAACATCCATTTTTTCATTGGCCTGGTGAAGAAATACCTTTTTTACTTTGTCTATTTCGACCTTACTGACTTCCAGACAGGCTTTCATGGCTTCCGGAACGGTTTTAAGCGCAAATTCATAGACCTTGCGGCCCTGCATCTTCATATACCGGATGCAATGATCGGATTGAGGGAAGTAGGATTTGCCCATCCGGATATAATTGCTTTCTTCCAGCGCATGCGTTTCAGTAACAGACCCCAGGATGCCTGCTCCCGCAACACCCGCTCCCGCAACACCCGCCGCCGCAACACCCGCCGCCGGAACACCCGCTCCCGCAACACCCGCCGCCGCCATACCTCCTTCCGCCATATCCCCACTTCGGGCAACACCTGCCCGGGCTTCCAGCACGACGGCGCCCGCGCCATCGCTAAAGATCATACTATCCCGGTCATAAGGGTCTATCACCCGGCTCAGGGTCTCGGTTCCAACTACCACACATTTTTTGGCCAGCCCGGCCCTGAAAAAGGCATCCGCCTGGATCACACCCTGTACCCATCCCGGACATCCAAACAACAGGTCGTAGGCCACACAGGCAGGGTTTTTTATACCCAGGATCTGCTTGACCCGTGAAGCAAGCGTCGGAACAGCAATAGATTGGATGCTATGTTTATCAATGTCCCCGAAGTTATGCGCGACGATCAGCTGATCGATCGTCTCAGGATCGGTATCCGCATCCCGGATCGCCTTACCCGCCGCCAGCGCCGCCATTTCGGAGGCGTTCATATCGCAACAGGCATAGCGCCGTTCGGAAATACCCGTGATTTGTTCGAATTTTTCTATGATTCCCGCCACATCCCCCGCAATACGCTGCCGGCGCTCATCATAAAATTCATGAATCGCAAAATCCCGGTTTAGCTTGACCTCCGCCGGAATAAAGCTGCCGGTTCCTGTAATAACGGTTCGCATCGAAACCAAAGTTAGCAAGGAGCTATAGGGGAATCTTACATAATTCTACCCAAAGATTACATGATTCACATATTTCATATGTTCTCCAAAGGAGAGCGGGTATTGTACTTACCTTGCCTGAACTGCGAAGGAGTAAAACCGGTTACCTTTTTGAACTGGTTGGAGAGATGGGCCACACTGCTGTATTGCATTTCAAAAGCAATCTCTGTGAGAGTGAGCTCATTGTAGGACAGCAACTCCTTTACGCGCTCGATTTTGTGATGGATATAGAATTTTTCAATGGTAATACCCGATTGTTCAGAAAACAGATTTGAGAGATAAGTATAGTCATAGTCCAGCTTGTTGCTTAAATAGACAGACAAATTGAGGATCAGCGGTTCACCCCGGTAATGCACCAATTCAACGATAATATTTTTGACCTGCTGGACTAAAATGTCTTTTTTGTCCTTTAGCAATTCGAAGCCCATCTTTTCCAGGGCTACCCTGATTTGATCATACTGCGCGGCGGAAGGGGTTTCTTTTATTTCCACTTGCCCCAAATCCACCGCGATTGCTTCAAATCCAAGCTTTTTCAGCTCATCCTCAACGACGAGCTTGCAACGAAGCGAGACCATATTCTTTATAAATAATTTCAAAGAGATCTTAACTTACAGTCATATTCAAAAAAAATGCCTCCACAAGGTAAAACAATTTCCGCAAACCTTTTCCCCGTAGTAGGCGTAGGAGCCTCCGCCGGCGGCCTGGATGCCTTTAAAAGACTGGTCCGGGCCATTCCGGAAGATTCAGGAGTGGCCTATATCCTGGTTCAGCACCTCGAACCCACGCATGAGAGCCTGCTGGTCGACATTCTCCAGAAAGCGACCAAGATTCCCGTCCGGGAGATCACCAATAATATCCACGTCGAGCCCAACAATATCTATATCATTCCCTCGAACAGATTGCTGACGGCAAATGACGGCAAGCTCGAATTAAGCCCCCGGCCCCCAAAAAATGAACGGAACATGCCCATCGACGTGTTCTTCACCTCCCTGGCCGAAGTCCACCAGGCGCATGCCATTGGCGTGGTCCTGTCCGGGACGGCGACCGACGGCACCCTGGGTTTAAAGGCCATAAAGGATCATGGCGGTGTTACGTTCGCGCAGGAACTAGGGTCCGCCGCTTTTGACGGGATGCCGCAGAGCGCCATCGACGCCGACGTGGTGGACTTCATCCTGCCGCCCGAAGAGATCCCCCTGCAGCTGGCCAAACTGACATCGACATACAATATTGGGTTGACTACCGACCCGGCCGCGGGACAACTACCCGAAGAGAATGTCTTCCGGCAATTATTGACCCAGCTGCGTGTCCGCAAGGGAACTGATTTTACCTATTATAAACAGACCACCATCCGGCGACGTATTATCCGCAGGATGGGATTGCTCAAAAGGACCGATATCGCCGATTATCTGGCGTATTTCAAGGAAAATATCGCCGAACAGGACCTGCTCTACCAGGACCTGCTGATACCGGTAACGGGTTTTTTCCGCGATCCCGCAACTTATGAAGTCATTTGCGATACACTGTTCCCCCTTCTTTTAAAGGACAAGGATTATGTGAACCCCTTGCGCATTTGGATCGCAGGCTGTTCGACTGGGGAGGAACCCTACTCGATGGCGATATGCCTGCAGGAATATCTCGCCGACCATGACGGGGATTGCAGGATCCAGATCTTTGCCACGGATATTTCGGAAAAGGCCATCACAAAGGCAAGAAGCGGTATCTATTCGAAAAGGGATGTGACCGGCCTTTCTCCCGAGCGGTTACAAAAGAATTTTACAAAAGTAAATGGCAGCTTCCATATCAATAAGCCGAGCAGGGACATGTGCGTGTTCGCCAGTCATAATTTCCTGAAAGACCCGCCGTTTGCCAAGATGGATTTTGTCAGTTGCCGGAATGTCCTGATCTATTTGGAATCTTTTTTACAAAAAAGGGCCCTGACGACTTTTCATTATGCCTTGAATGAAAAGGGATATTTACTGCTGGGGCATTCGGAGACGATCGCCCCTGCACCCGATCTGTTCCTGCTCTTTGATAAAACGAACAAAATTTATAGCAGGAAGACCGCTCCCGGGAAATTTTTCCACGTACCGGCCGACCGGCGGGAAGGCGGCACACCCCGTCAGGGGCAGGCAATGAGCGAAAAGACGGGCCGGGATGATTTTCAGAAGAGCGCGGATGATACGCTTTTGTCCGCTTATACGCCCCCCGGTGTCGTGGTCAACGACCGGATGGAAATTGTGCAATTCCGTGGATCGACGGGCTCCTGGCTGGAGCCATCCCCGGGTAAACCAAGCCTGAATGTCCTGAAAATGGCCCGGGAAGGGATGGCCTTCGAGCTTAGAAATGCGCTGCATAAGGCAAAGACAACGAATGAGACCCAGGTTAAGGAAAATATCCCCATTCAATCGATGGGAAAACAACAGCTCGTGACCATTGAAGTAATTCCCTTACCGGATACGGTGGAGCCCTATTACCTGATCCTTTTCAGAGACCCGGTCGCGCTGTCCGGCAGTACCGCCGTCGTGCAGCCGGAAAGACAGGGCGCCGCCGCCAAAGGTCAGGACGACGCCGAAAGCCTGCGAAATCAGCGGCTGAAAAAAGAGCTGGCGCAGCTGCGGGAAGACATGAGAAGCATAACCCAGGATCAGGAGGCCGTCAACGAAGAGCTCCAAAGCGCCAATGAAGAATTGCTTTCCGGCAGCGAAGAGCTCCAGAGCTTAAATGAAGAGCTGGAGACTTCCAAAGAAGAGATCCAAAGCACCAACGAAGAGCTGACAACCTTGAACCAGGAACTTCTCGACCGTAACGAGCAATTGAACCTCTCCCGTCTGTATGCGGAATCGATCGTGGCTACCATCCGGGAGCCCCTCATTATACTTGACCGGAACATGCAGGTAAAGACGGCCAACCGGTCCTTCTACAAAAAATTCAACACATCCGAAGAAGAAACGGAAGGAAAATCGTTTTATAGACTGGGGGGCGGACAGTGGGATATTCCCGCTCTCCGGTCCATACTCGGGACGACTCTGTCCGGAGAAGGTAAGATTACCGACTTTGAGCTAACGCTCACGTTCGAGGCGATCGGGGAAAGAGTCCTGCTCCTGAACGTCTGCGAAATATTCCGAAAGGATAACACGGAACAATTGATCTTAATGGCCATGGAAGATGTCACAGAAGCCAGGAAACGCGAGGACGACCTCAAGCTGTTTTCCGGCGAGCTGGAAAGCCAGGTTCACCAGCGGACCATTGCCCTGAAAGATGTCAATACCTCGCTGCTGCAGTCGAATTACAACCTGGAACAATTTGCCACCATCGCTTCCCACGATCTGCAGGAACCGTTAAGAAAGATCCGGACATTTGCGGCCTTGCTAAACCAACGCTATACCGGCGGCATTGCCATAGAGGCAAAAGACCTGATCCACAAGATCGCTGTGTCCGCCGAACGGATGTCCGCGCTGATCCACGATGTCCTTAATTTTTCAAAAGTATTGGACGCCAGTGTCTTTAAAAAGACGGACCTGAACGGGATCCTGAAGAATGTCATCGCTGATTTCGATTTGCTCATCGCCCAGAAAAAGGCCCTGATCACGCACGGCGAACTTCCCATCATTGCAGCGGTGCCCTTGCAGATGAACCAGCTTTTTTACAACCTGCTCGGTAACGCGCTGAAATTTTCAAAACCGGAGATAGAACCCATAATCTTTATTTCTTCCAGACCCCTGTCTCCGGCAGAGGCGGGCGCATACCCTTCCCTCGATAGCGATACTTCTTATTGCGAAATCCTTTTTGAAGATAATGGCATCGGCATCAATCCCCGCTTTTCAGAACAGATTTTCCTGATCTTTCAGCGGCTCAATGCCAGGGAACATTTTGAAGGAACAGGTATCGGGCTGGCCTTGTGCAAAAGGATTGTGACGAACCATCGGGGTGAGATCTATGTTTCCTCCCGGGAGGAAGGGGGCACCCGGTTCCATATCATTCTGCCCCTCGGACAATAAAAGAAATCTCCATTAAATAAAAAATGTATGAATATATTACTGGTAGACGATGATGCCGACGACAGGAACTTGTTTTTTGAAGCAGCCGGACAGGTTGATCAGACCATTAAGTGTATAGGAGCCGCCAATGCCGATGAAGCCTTGCTTTACTTAAACGACACCGCTAATCCGCTGCCCGACTTCATTTTCCTGGATCTGAGGATGCCTGGACTCAGCGGCCGGCAATGCCTGGCGGAAATAAAAAAGGACGCCAGACTGGAACCCATACCCGTCATCGTATATACCACTTCCAGGGATGTAAGAGAATCGGCGGAGTTAAAACAGTTGGGGGCGGCCCATTTCATGAGCAAACCGGTCTTTCCGGATGACGTATATTATATGCTATCCGTTGTGCTGGGCGAGAAATGGAAGTAGTCGCGCGAATATGGAAATCCTGACCGCTTCTTAAGAGATCACGTAATTTTCCCTCGACGGCCGCAAAAGCTGCCGCATATCCATTTCGAATATCCTGCTAAAAACGGCTTGCAGCTGCTCGATCGAAGTGGTTTTTTGTACAAATAGGCTGGCTCCGCACTGGTATGTTTCATCGACATCGGGGGCGCCCGCGGAAGTAGAATAAATGATCACGGGCAAGTCGGTCAATTCCTGGTGACTTTTTATCTCTTTCAGACATTCTTTACCTGTCTTCCGGGGCATATTCAAATCCAGGAAGATCAGGTCCGGATGCGAAAGCTCTTTTAATTCTTGCAGCAGATCATCCGCACCATCTACCGACTTCACCTCCATTCCGGGACTAAACTCCTTTAATACGGTAGTGAAGATAAATCTGTCATCTTCATCATCATCACAAAGGATAACCCGTAAAAATTTTGTAGCAGATGTCATAAAAAGATCGTCGGTTACTGTAATATATATAGTATTCCCGCTCTTTTTTCATTTAATAACCGGATGCGTGAATTATGCAACTTTTTGCTGCAATTTTGCAAATCTTAATGACGGGATGTATCCACAACGACCGGGACCATTACAGGCATCGTAACCGGCGCCGCCACAAGCGTAGACATCCCTGTATAGACATTCAGCTTTGCCTGCTCGTCTGCGATCTCGCCACTCAATTTAGCGATCTGCTTATTCAGGTTATCCAACTTTCTGTCGGCATGCCTCGCGTCTTTGGAATCCCGCCGGGCATCGGAGGCAGCGTTGTCGGCACTTTTCGCCAGTTGCTTATTTTGAGGATCGTTGGCCAGCCTGTTCGCGTCTTCGCTGTTCTTGGTGGCGGCGTTTTGAACCTTTAACGAGTCGTCCTGCTTATTCCAGGTGGTTTGCTTTACGGTATTCAGCAATTTGGCCCTCTTCAGCTGATATTCGCTTATCTTGGATACGAGGGAAAGAGAATCGGTGTTTATTTTTTGAGCAGTTACTGCCAGGGAAAATGCAACCAAACCTGAGGTGATCAAACATATCTTTTGCATATACTTATTATATTCAAATCTTATACCACCACTCACTAATTTACACAATAACGGCATTAGCCAATTACACAATAACGGCATTAGCCAAACTGATCTGGTCGAAATCTCCGTTTCTGAGTCTGTTTTGCTATGCTGATATGCCGTTACTTTGTTCCAAAAAAGACAAATGGACCACCAGGAAACCCAACAGCTACGAGCTGCCACAAAAGGAACCGCAGAAAGGATACACTTCAACAACGCCGGCGCTTCCCTGCCGCCCGACATCGTCGTCGAAAAAGTGGTCGCTTATCTAAACGAAGAGGCTACCCATGGCGGCTATGAAACCGAGGCCAGATACCAGCAGCAATTAGAAAACGTCTACCACCTCATAGCCAGGCTCATCAACGCCGGAACGGAAGAAGTGGCCATCGTGGAGAACGCCAGCACAGCGTGGCACCTCGCCTTCAACGGCATCCCCTTCGAAAAAGGCGACGAGGTCATCACCTCGGAGATGGAATATGTTACCAACCTGATAGGATTTCTCAATGCCCAAAAGACAAAGGATATCCGGATCATAACCATCCCGCAGGATGGCGCGGGGAATTTCAACGCGGCCGCCGTTGAAGAGGCCATTTCACCGCGCACAAAACTCATCGCCATCACCCACCTCCCCTCTACAGCCGGCAATATCCTCCCTGTAGCAGACATCGGCAAAATAGCCCGCCGTCACGAAATTCTTTACCTCATAGACGCCTGTCAGTCCGCCGGGCAAATGCCGCTGGACGTAAAAGACATGAACTGTGACATGCTGTCGGTCACGGGACGCAAATACCTGCGCGCCCCGCGCGGAACCGGTTTTTTATATGTCAGAAAGGAGATCCAGGACCGGCTGCAACTTCTCTTTATGGACGGACATTCCATCTCCTGGGTGGGCGAACGCGACTTTAAGGTGCGGGACGACGCCCGGCGTTTCGAGCTCTATGAAAAGAACCGCGCCCTTGTCCTTGGCCTCGGAACAGCAGTCGGTTATGCCCTGGATCTCGGACTGGAAAGGATCTGGCAGCGCGTCCGCCTGTTGGCCACCCTCCTCCGCCACCGGCTGGCCGGCATCGAAAAGGTGACCGTCAACGACAGAGGTGACCATCTTTCCGGGATCGTCACCTTTTCCGTCGGCGGCATGGAGGCTGCCGATGTAAAAGCGGCGCTGGCAAAAAAGAATATCAACGTTTCCGTAGGGAAAGCCGTCTCCACGCTGGTCTACATGAACAGGCATCACCTGACTGGTATCGTCCGGGCATCGGTGCACTATTACAATACCGAGGAGGAAATCGAAAGCTTTTGTACGACGCTCATCGCTATATCAAGCCCTTCTTATTACCCCTAATATGATGGAGATAAGGGCAATGACAAGCAGGATATGAATAATGCCCCCTGCATGATACCCAAGGAATCCGATGGCCCAGCATATAACTAAGACGACGGCGACGGTGTACAGTAAACTTCTCATATTAAAATGGTTTAGCGTTTGAATATAACCATGGCTTCAGATATAATCATGGCGTAAGTTTTGTCATGTGGATATTGTCAGACAATTATAAGACCAGTATTATCATCCTCCCGCCTCCCCTGAATTTGGGGTAACCCGGACCGTAAACCGGTTTTTTATGTAGAATATTTGCCCCAAACACCAGGCACAGACACCAAGCACAAACACCATGAACCCAGTCCTTAAGCGGTTTGCGGCAGACCCCGGAAGATCATCAGGAAGGGCAGGTTTGATCTTCGTTTTTGCTGCTGCTGAGTTTGGTTAGATGCTTTGAATTAAATAGGCAATCAGCAGGATGCTGGCGAAGATGATAAAACAGGTCAGCAGGGTAATAAGCAGGGATGAGTTTTGATAGGTATTATTGTCGATTTGTTTTTCTGACTTTTTATACCGCCTGTAGGATAGTAGGGTCGTAACGGCTCCAACGGCGACGAGTACGATGCCGATGGCGGACGAATAGCCTTTCTCCTGGATGACGTATTGTTTGTTGAGCAGCAGGGATAGTTGTTTTACAAACAGGGAGAATTTGACGACAACGAAGCCAAAGGCCATCACGCCTATCCCGGTCCTTATCCAGGCCAGAAAAGTCCGTTCGTTGGCGAGATGGTCACTTACTTTTTTGTCGGTGTTGATTGGCATAAGGAGGACGTTTGTGTCCGAAAGGTAGGCAATTGTATCATTTTGCGGGGTTTTACGTGTAGAAGTAATTACGCATATTATAGGCCGGAGGGGAATGCAGCGGGTACTTTCGGAGCGGAGCGCGTAAAGATCAATGATCTGCAGCCTGGCACTATTATTACACGTGTATATTCTATGAAACGTGATGTAAAGCTGTGCCCCGTGTTGATCGTGGATGATGACAATGATCTTTGCCGTATCCTGGAGACAATCATAAAAAAGGTATGTCCCGTGCATATAGAGCATAATTTACGCAGTGCGGGATGCTATTTAACGGGAAGTAAGCCTGATATAGTTTTGCTGGATAACAATCTGCCCGACGGCCTGGGAGTCAAATATATCAGCCATATTCTTGCGCTTTATCCGGATGTCAAAATTGTTTTGATGACGGCGGATACATCGTCGGGATTGAAAGAAAGCGCGATCCATGAAGGGGCCATCAACTTTATAGTTAAACCTTTTCGGATGGCCGCCATCAATGATCTGATCCTTGCTATTTGCCCGGATCTCCGGGCTGCATGATGCTAATTTAAAGGTTATTGTATGAATAATTTTGAGATCAGTTTTTCTTTTCAGCACCACCGCTATCAGGCGGAGGTGTCGATCATCCGGGGTGTTGACCATATTCAATACACTATCAGCACGACCGATCGGCACCTGCTCAACGAATATGGCGCACAGGTAATCCATGAGTTTGCCGGGAAGCCGCTGCAAATTGCTTTGCCCGGATCGACAGCCGAGCAGCAAGTTTATGCCGAGGCCGTCGCGGTAGGGCTGCAGCATTTCCTGCATTCTACCAAATCTCCCTGAAAGATTCGTAAGCCCGACTTTCAATGATCCGTAAGCCGGCCTTCCCTGACTCGTAAGCCCGGCCTTCAATCCCCCGAAAGAATGGGGTTTGGCCAAAAAGCAGCAGCGCCAACGCTGCTGGCGTTTAGTCCCCGGCCGGTTTTTTCGGCAAGGACGCAACTCCTCAAGGTGAGCTTATACATCCAGGTAAAGAAGAGTTCTTTGTCAGCCCGGTATTCATGGATATGATCGTACATCGTTAAAAAGGTTTCTTCCAACACGGAAGCAGAAATCTCCGCCGACACATTTTGCTGAATAAGCCCATAAAGACACGGAGAATATCTATCATACAATTCTTCCCAGGCAATGAATTGTTTGGCGGCTAAATCATGTAAGAATTGCGGTGTTATTTTCTCGGGTGCCAATGGATATCTACGTGTAAAAAGTTAGAAAATCATTTAATTTTATAACGGAAAGGTAGCATTAATCGGGTTTTTATTATTACAGCTTTCCCGGCCGAAGTTTCATAATTTACTGTTTTCGCAATGATTAAAAAGCCGGATCAAATAAATGATCCGGCTTTTTTTGTTTCACTTTTTCAGCGGATTCTATTCCATTTCTTCAACAGCTTTATTTCACTTCTTCAGCAGCTTCCTCATTGACGGAACTTTCCGCCAGCTGCGTCAGACTGGCATCGGCCTTTTTTTCTTCAGCCAGCGTACTTTCCAGGATCTTGACTACCTCCGCATGACCAAGGGTTTTTGCAACCCGGGCCAGCGCGCCATAAGTAGCTATTTCGTAATGTTCTACCTTTTGACCCGCCATGATAAGACCTGCGTCCCGGGTAGCCGTCCCATCTTCCGTGTCTTCAATGATGCTTTCCCCTTCTTTGGTGATCCCGCTCATCGCTTCGCATTTTTTGGACTCTGCTTTATAACCCAACAGTTCGAATATTTTGTCCAGACGGCTGACATGTTCCCTGGTGACAGCCAGATGCTCCGTAAAGGCATCTTTCAATTCTTCACCGCTTGCGGCCTTGGCCATCTTTGGCAACGTCTTTACCAGGTGATTCTCCGCCCAGTAGATATCTTTCAACTCGTCATAAAAAAATTCTTCAAGCCGGGAATCGTTTGCGTTGCCTTTATGGGAACCCGATTCCTTATGCGAGCCCGATTCCTTATGCGAGCCCGATTCCTTATGGGAACCCGATTTCTTATGCGAGCCCGATTTTGCGTCCGCGGTATTATTATGGGCCGCAGGAGCGCCGTTAGAGTGTTTCGTTGACATAATGTAATAATTTAAGTGTTTGAGAGATGAATGAATAATAATCATGCCAGTCACAGACCCGGTGATTATCAGCCTGACTTCTTACGGAGCGGAATAATTATGGGGAATAACCTCCCATCCTTTGTATAACCCAGCCGTCTAAAAACAAAATAATTTTCAACGATAGTCAGTACATTAGGATATGTTAAAAAATTACCTCAAAATAGCCTGGAGGAACGGGATGAACAATAAGGTCTTCTCCTTTATCAATATCGCGGGCCTCTCTATCGGATTGGCCTGCTGCATGCTGATCGTATTATATCTCTATAACGAACTATCCTACGATTCCTGGCATAAGGATATAAAAAGACTTTATCAGGTCGGCGGCATCTTCATCACCGATGGAAAACAGGACCGGTACCCTTGCGCCCCTGCCGTGACCGCCCAAAACATGAAGCACGACTTCCCCGAAATAGACCAGACAGCAAGAATGCTCACCTTCAGTTTTTTCGGCGAATCCAAAACCCTGCTCCAATATAACCTCCCCGATGGTACAACCCGCTCCTTTTATGAACCAAAAGGTAGCGCAGCCGATAATTCATTCTTAAAGCTATTCACCTACCACTTCCGGGAAGGAGATGTCTCAGGCGCATTGACCAGGCCAAACACGGTGGTCATTTCAAAGGAGCTTGCCGGCAAGCTCTTTGGCCGGGAACCCGCGCTCAATAAAATTATTCATATCAGCAGCAGCCTCAATGGTACGCACGATTGCCTGGTGACAGGCGTGTTCGAACCCAACAATAAACCCTCTCATGTCGATGCCAGCTTTATGATCTCCTTCTACGGCGGCGCGATTGAAGACCGGATGAAACGCGATGGGACAAACATGGCATTTGACAACATGTACACCACCTACCTGCTTTTAAAACCGGGCACGGACCCCGGAAAGCTGGAAGCCAAATTCCCCGCATTTATCGATAAATACGCAGGCAAGGATTTTAAAGAGGCCGGCCTGGGTAGAATAGATTTTTTGCTCCCCGTAAAAGACATCCACCTGCACGCGGATATGCTGGAAATGACCCCCTCGGGCAGCGTCACCTACCTGTACATCCTCGGCTCGATCGCCATATTTATCCTGCTGATCGCCTGTATCAACTTCATGAACCTCTCCACCGCCCGCTCTTCCCGGCGCTCCTCCGAAGTAGGCGTCCGCAAGGTATTGGGGGCCGCCAAAACCTCCCTGATCCGGCAGTTTCTGGGCGAATCTTTACTAATGGCCTTCATTGCCTTTATTTTTGCGCTCATCATCGTCGTTTTATTATTGCCCGCTTTTCAAAAGCTCTCGGGGGTGACCCTTACCCTCTCCCCGGCTTTATATGCCATACTGCTCGCCTTCTTTTTTCTCTTGTCATTGGTCACGGGTATCCTGGCCGGCAGCTACCCGGCATTCTACCTATCCTCCTTCCGGCCGGTGGAAGTGCTAAAGGGCCGATTCTCCAATTCCCTGGCGGCTATTTCACTACGCAAAGGACTGGTGATATTTCAGTTTGTCATTTCCGTCATCCTCATCGTCGTCACGGTCGTCATTTCGGATCAGATGCGGTTTCTTCGCGCCGCCGACCTGGGCTTTTCAAAGGACCGGCAGATTGTTATTCCCCTGCAGAGCCGGTTGGCAAGGAACATCTATCCGTCCTTCAAAAAGGAACTCGGTAACATTAAACAGGTAATATCCGTCGGCGCCTCCGCCTATTACCCGGGCATCGCCAACGCCGGCAGCGATAATTTTCACAAAGAAGGACAGGCCGTCAGCGGCGGACAGCTGCTACGGATAAACCATGTCGACGAAGACTTTCTAAAAACACTGGAGATAAAAACGGTGGCAGGCAGATCTTTTTCCGCTGCCTATATCGGAACAGATACCCTTCGCCATGTGATCATCAACGAAGATGCAGTAAGGAAAATTGGCTTTGCTTCCCCACAGGATGCCATCGGTAAAAAAATACTCAGCGTCTACAAGGGGCAATCATACGCAGACGAGGTGGTAGGCGTCATAAAAGATTTCCATTATGAAGACCTCCACATGCCCATAACGCCCTATGCCCTTTATCTCATTGACAAGGCCTATTACAGTTATGCCATCGTACACGTCGGCGCAGGTGATATAAAGGCGATAGTGCATTCAATCGAAAACACCTGGCGTCAGCTGGACTCCGGGGAACCCTTTACATACAGTTTCCTGGATGAAGATTTTCAACGGAACTATACCTCCGACGAAAGACTCTCCGGCATCGTTAATTACTTTACCATTATTGCCATCCTGATCTCCTGCCTGGGTTTATTTGGCCTGACCTCCTTTAGCGCGGAGCAGCGCAGTAAGGAAATCAGTGTCCGCAAAGTGCTCGGCGCCAGGATACCCGGCCTGGTGCTATTGCTGTCAAAAGACTTTTTAAAGCTCGTGGCCATAGCCATTGTCATTGCCTCACCCATCGCCTGGTTCCTGATGAACAAATGGCTGCAGGACTTTACGGCCCGGATTCCTATTAGTTGGTCGGTATTTGCCGCCACAGCCATTATCGTACTGGCCATCGCTTTTATGACGATCAGCTCCCAGGTCATCCGCGCAGCAAGGGCCAACCCCATAAAGAACCTAAAAAACGAATAGTCGCCCGACCGACTAATCCTTCCCCCCAACCCTGCTAATCCTTCCTCCCAACCCTGCTAATCCTTCCCCCTTATCTTCTGCAAAATGCCGCCCGCCACTGATTCTAAAATATAATTAATTGATTATAAATCATTTAACTGAATTAAATTTTCATCAAGCGTCAATATTATGGTAATTTAGTCAATACATTGACTATTTTTGTATTAATTTTGTCAACACAAGCGACAAATTAAGATGATCATCGTAAAAAGAGCAATTGAAGCCCAAATTGAGGAGGCCATTGGCAAAAACAAGGTTTTACTGATATTGGGCACAAGGCGGGTTGGCAAAACATTCCTTATAAGATCCATTCAAGAGAAACTCAAACAGCCAATTGTCAGTTTAAATGGTGAAGATTTTGAAGTCCGGGAGTTATTAAAAAACATTACCGCAGCTAACTACAGCCTGATTGTTGGTGCCGCTAAACTACTTATAATAGATGAAGCGCAGGCCATACCTGATATAGGAAAGATCCTGAAATTCATGATTGATAGCATTCCTGCATTAACTGTCCTGGCAACAGGATCTTCTTCTTTCGATTTATTAAATAAGGCCGGCGAGCCACTAACCGGAAGGAAAATACAATTCAACTTATATCCACTTTCGCAATTGGAATTGGCTGGCATTGAAACATACATCGAGGCGGCTCAACATCTGGAAGAAAGATTGATATTCGGCAGCTACCCGGAATTACTTCAATTGGAATCCTACAATGAAAAATCAGAATACCTCCTGGAACTTATTCAGTCGTATTTGCTAAAAGATATTCCTGCTTTTGAAGGAATACGGCAATCGGATAAAATTATTCGGCTTTTACGATTAATCGCCTACCAGATAGGTTCGGAAGTTTCCTACAATGAATTGGCAACTCAGTTAGGCATGAGTAAAAATACTATTGAAAACTATCTGGACCTTCTCAGTAAGGTTTTTATTATTTATCGTCTTCCCGCATATAGCACCAATCACAGGAAAGAAATATCCAAAGGTTCAAAATGGTTCTTTTTTGATAACGGAATTCGGAATGCAATCATCAACGATTTTAAGTTATTAGCCCTCCGGAATGATATAGGAGCTTTATGGGAGAATTACCTTATTTCTGAGAGAATAAAGAGAAACAAATACCTCAAAGAAAATGTAGAATACTATTTTTGGCGGACCTATAGTCAGCAGGAAGTGGATCTGATCGAATTACGGCAGGGTAGGATCTATGCATTTGAATTCAAATACGGTTCCGATAAGAAAGTTAAAATCCCAACAGCGTTTTCTACTGCATATCCGGAGGCTGGCTTTGAACGAATTGCAAAAGACAACTATTTCAGATGGATAACTCAATAAGAGGTTTAGCTCCCCCGCCTTTTACATGGCACAAAAATTTCATACTATTATAATGCCTTTATCCATCTCTTTTACTTTCAATTGATATTATGGACATTTACGATATCATTATTATCGGAACGGGCGCCGGTGGTGGTACGTTATTGCACACTTTGAGAAATTCGGGTAAGAAAATACTCATATTGGAAAGGGGCGGGTTTCTACCCAGGGAAAAAGAAAACTGGAATAGCAAGGAAGTATTCCAGAAGGAGCGCTATCATACGAAGGAAGTCTGGAAGACGGCGGAAGGCAAGGATCTGCACCCGGGAACGGGATATTGGGTCGGGGGGAATACCAAGGTTTTCGGGGCGGCGCTTTTCCGTCTCCGGGAGCGGGATTTTGAAAAAGTTATTCATGTGGGCGGCATTTCTCCGGAATGGCCGCTAAAATACAGGGACCTGGAACGTTATTACACAGACGCCGAAAAGCTATATTGTGTCCATGGGAAAATGGGAATCGATCCCACGGAACCTTTCCGGTCTGAAGAATATCCTTTTCCCAAGGTCAGTCATGAACCGGTTATTCAGGAATTGCACGATCATTTGGTGGCAAGAGGGCGCCGGCCGTTCTATATGCCGGTGGGTATCAAGCTGAACGAGGCGGATATGCTGCATAGCGAATGCATCCGCTGTAATACCTGCGATGGATATCCCTGCATGATCCACGCAAAGAGTGACGCGGATATTAATTGCGTAAGGCCCTCGCTGCCGCAGCCCAACGTGACCTTATTGACGGAGGCGAAGGTGGAGCGGTTGGTGACGACAGCAGACGGAAAGGACATCGACTATATCGAAGTGATGGTAAAAGAGGAGGTAGTCCGGTTTAAGTCGTCGATCGTCGTAGTCGCTTGCGGCGCGATCAATTCCGCCGCTCTATTGCTTAAAAGCGCCAATGATCGGCATCCGAACGGCCTGGCCAACGGCAGCGGGCAGGTGGGCAGAAATTTTATGAAGCACCAGAGTGCGGCGATGCTGGGTATCAGCACAAAATTGAATCCCACTAAGTTTCAAAAGACGCTTGCCGTAAATGACTATTACTGGGGGGACAGTGACTTTTCTTTCCCAATGGGCCATATCCAGTTGCTGGGTAAATCCGATAAGGACCAGATCGCGCCCGACGCTCCGTTCTTTACCCCGGGTGTTGTCCTCAGTGAAATGGCCTCCCATTCCATAGATTGGTGGTTTACGGGAGAGGACCTTCCGGTTCCGGAAAACCGCGTGCAATTTATCAATGGACAAATCCATCTGGACTATAAGGAAAATAATACGGAGGGGTTTGAACGCCTGATCAAAAAGTGGAAGCAGGTGCTGGGAGAAATTTATACAGGCCATGTCTTTATGGACCACGGCATTTATCTGAGCAAGGACGTCCCACTGGCCGGCGTTGCCCACCAGGTGGGTACCTGCCGGTTTGGCGAGGATCCGGCCTCTTCGGTATTGGACCTTTATTGCAAAACCCATGAGATCGAAAATCTGTATGTGGTGGATGGGAGCTTTTTCCCATCTATCGGGGCTGTGAATCCCTCGTTGACGATTATGGCCAACGCCATTAGGGTGGGAGAACATTTGATGGAAATGCTGAAATAAAAACAGTCGCTTTGGAATCACCGGGGAACGGAAATCTTCGAAAGTATATCGATGAGGCGATAGGGCTGGGTATATTTATGTTTTCCGCAGGATTTTTCGATGGATTGCTTGAATATCCGGGTCTTCCGTTCAGACATCAGCTTGATTCTGCTTTGCTGAGACGGTCATTGGTGGGTCTGTCGATGGGGTTGACGGGCTTGTACATTTTTACTTCCCGGTTCGGCAGGCAATCGGGCGCCTATATCAATCCGGCGATCACCGTCATCCGCTATTTTTTGAAGGACATTAACCGGAAGGATGGCGTTTTTTATATCCTCTTTCAGTGTATAGGGGGGAGTGTAGGGATGTACCTGGTGGTTTTACTGTTTCCCCGTTGGATGACATACCCGGATGTGAACTATATCGTCACGGTTCCGGGAAAGGCCGGGGTAGCCATGGCCTTTGCAATGGAATTTTTGATCTCATTTATATTGATCGTGGTGGTTTTGCTGATGGAACATAGGGTGAGCCTGGAGAAGTATACGCCTTGGGTTGTTTCCTGCCTGATTGCCTTGTTTATCACAGTGGAAGCGCCCTTTAGCGGCATGAGCATGAACCCGGCCCGGACTTTCTCTTCAGCGATCGTAGCAGGTCAGTGGAGAGATTTCTGGTTATACTGTGTAGCTCCTTTGACAGGCATGGGCGCGGGGCTCGGCGTGCTTTCCTTATTTAAGGGAATACGCGGCACCAGGTTTGTTAGGAATAATACAGTAGATTAATTTGATCAACCATGCCGGGATTTATCCAGTTCATATTGAATATTCAGCCCTCATCTATTTTTGACGCGCGGTCTCCGCAGGCAGAAAGGATTCGGGAACTGACCACTGGGTTCATATGGGCCGCGTCGGCCATGCTGCTGCTGGTCATCATCCTGACGACCTGGCTCTCGGTTAAATACCGGGGTAGGAACAATCAGCAGGAACCTAAACAGGTAACGGGTAACCGGAAGCTGGAAGTACTGATGGTCGGGATTCCGCTCATCCTCGTGACGGGCTTCTTTTTTTGGTCGGAACTCACCATGAGCGCGGTGCTGCCACCCCGGGGCGAACAAAAGCCAGCGGTCATTATTACCGGACATCAGTGGTTCTGGCAGGCGGACTATCCGGGGACAAAGGTCTCTACAGCCAACGAGATACACTTGCCGGTCGGCAGGAAACTGCTGTTGCAGCTGAATTCGGCGGACGTCATCCATGATTGGTGGGTGCCCGCGCTGGGAGGAAAGATGGATATGATCCCCGGGATGGATAATTATTTATGGGTGACCATCCGGGATACGGGTGTGTATGACGGGGCATGCAGCGAATTCTGCGGGCAGCAGCATGCGTGGATGCGCATCCGGGTGGTGGCGCAGTCGCCGGCGGACTATGACAATTGGCTGGCGACCCAGGAAAGACCCGCAGGCCCGCCGCGGGATACGCTGGCGAAGCTGGGCGCGCTCTTCTTCCTGTCGGCGACCTGCGGGAATTGTCACCAGGTAAAAGGGACCACGGCGATGGGGCTGGCAGGCCCGGACCTGACGCATTTTGGAAGCCGCCAAACGATGCTGTCGGGTATGATGGACAATGATTCTTTGAATGTGGAGAGATGGCTCGGGGACCCGCAAAAGGTAAAACCGGGGGCGCATATGCCCCGGTTCATCTTTGCCGGCGATAGTATCCGGGCATTGACGGCTTACCTGGATCAGCTAAAATAAAAGCGGACTGAATGATATATACAGGCAACCATAATTCCATATAATGAGGGATATCGTCCTTGTACCTGAGCCGGAAGAATCGCTTCCCGGTATGACCGTCAGTAACAACCAGGGCCTCCTGCAATGGATCTCTTCCGTCGATCACAAACAGATCGGCATCTTGTATTTGTGGTTGTCGGTGCTGTTCTTATTGGTCGGTGGGATTGAAGTCCTCCTGGTCCGGATACAGCTTTTTGTCCCGAATAGTCATTTTATGGGCCCGGAGATGTATGATCAGCTGTTCACGATGCACGGCACGACGATGATCTTTTTCGTGCTGACACCGGCCATCTTCGGATTCGCAACCTATTTTGTGCCATTAATGGTAGGTGCTAACGATATGGCTTTTCCACGCCTCAACGCCTTCAGTTTCTGGGCGACTTTCTTCGGCGGCTGCCTGCTGTATTTTTCTTTTCTGGCAGGTGGGGCGCCGGATGCAGGCTGGTTCAATTATGCGCCGCTGAACCAATACAACTATTCTTCTTCCCAGGGCATCGACTACTATTGCACGGGTCTGTTATTTTCAGGCATCGGGACGGTGACGGCCTCGGTGAATTTTGTGGTTACGATCCTGTGCTACCGCGTAAAGACGATGCGGCTGCAACAGCTGCCGCTGTTTGTCTGGATGATCCTGATCAATTCTTTCCTGGTGCTGGCGGCCTTCCCTTCGCTGAATGCGGCGCTGGCGATGCTCCTGCTGGACCGGCAGCTGCACGCGCATTTTTTTTCGGCCGTCAGCGGAGGATCGGCGATCTTATGGCAACATCTGTTCTGGCTGTTCGGCCACCCGGAAGTATATATTTTGATCCTGCCGGTCTTCGGCATCTTCTCGGAGGTATTTCCGGTCTTTAGCCGCAAACCGATCTTCGGCTACGGGATGGTAGTTGGTTCCGGGATCGCCATTGCCCTGCTGGCCTTCGGGGTATGGGTGCACCATATGTTTGCCACAGGCCTGGGCAATACGGTCAATAGCTTCTTCGCGGCGAGCAGCCTGCTGATCGGCATCCCGACGGGCGTGAAAATATTTAACTGGCTGGCGACAATGCACGGCGGCAAGATCCGGTTTAGCGTGTCGATGCTATTTGCGATCGCCTTCCTGATCGAGTTTACGATCGGTGGATTGAGCGGAATATCTTTCGCCATCGTGCCGATCGACTGGCAGCTGACAGATACCTATTATGTGGTGGCGCACCTGCACTTTGTATTTATCGGTGGCTCTTTATTCGGTTTATTTTCCGGGCTGTTCTATTGGCTGCCCAAGATCAGCGGCCGCCTGCCCGATGAACGCCTGAGCAAATGGTTCTTCTGGTTGTTTGTGATCGGGTTTAACCTGACTTTTTTGGTGCAGCATGCGCTGGGCGCGATGGGTATGCCGCGCAGGGTGTATACCTATCCCAATCTCCCGGGCTGGACCATCCTGAACCAGGTCTCTACCGTCGGCGGGTTCCTGATGGCAGCGGCAGTGGGACTATTGCTGTATGTCCTCGTGAAGACGGCGCTCGTTGGAAAACCTGCTCCGCGTGATCCCTGGGATGCCAATACCCTGGAATGGACGACGGCTTCACCGCCTTCGCTAAAGAATTTCGACCGGGTAATACCCGTCAGGAGCACCCGACCCTTCCGGGATTATAAAAGACCCGGGGATGTGGATTATAAGGAGGAGCCCGACCGAGGTCATATGGAGGATCCCAACGAGGGTCGCCCGGAGGCCCCGGGTACTCCGGTGAGAGCAGCCGCCAGCCCTGCCGGGGAAAAGAATCGCGATTATAGTCTGATGATAAAGCTGGTGGTGGGAACGGAGGCCATGTTCTTTGTCTGCCTGATTATGGCCTATGTATATTTTTCATTTGTACCGGGCTATACCGCGCAGTCAGGCAGCCTGGATATAAAGTCAACGGGGATGTTCAGCATCCTGCTGTTTTCCAGCAGCTTTACCTATTGGCTGGCGGAAAAAAATTATGGCAGCGGAAATTTTCGGGCGTTGAAAGGCTGGCTGCTGGCAACGATTGCGCTGGGGGCCACCTTTTTATTCGGCCAGGGTAGAGAGTATGCGCATTTGCTCCACGATCAGGTGAATATCGGCAGCAGTCTTTTCGGTACTGGCTTTTTTACCCTGACAGGCTTCCATGGCCTCCACGTACTGGTGGGACTGGTGATCATTATGATCATCACGGGGCTGTCTTTCAGGGGGGACTACGCTGACAGGCGATCATCGGTGATCAGGACAGTGGGAGTCTATTGGCATTTTGTGGACCTGGTTTGGTTGTTTGTTTTCCTGGTTGTATATGTGTCTCCGCATATCTTTAAATAATCTTTTATGGGACCGATACTATATCGATGGCATTTTGATCTTCCGATCGTCTTAATGGCGATTGGATTGCTCTACCTGTATTATAAGCTGACCGGCTTCAGGTGGCCGCGGAAGAGCGTCTTATTCATACTGGCAATGCTGCTCTTTTTACTCGTTACCTGTTCCCCGCCGCATTATCTGGGGATGCATTATTACCTGAGCGCACATATGATCGGGCATATTCTATTGCTGTTGATTTGCGGCCCCCTGATGGTATTCAGCCTGCCGGAACAGCCGCAGACGTTGCGAAGATTTTCTTCTTTTTTGTCAAAGCGTGCCTGGCTGGCATGGATGACAGGCGTGGGTATTATGTGGTTCTGGCATATCCCTTCTATATTTAATCACATGATGAGCGATATGCCCGGACTCGCTGTAATGCCGCTACTGCAGGCAGCAAGCCTGCTTTTCGCAGGGATCTTGTTTGGCTGGCCTTTATTCGGCCCTTATCCGGAGGACCGCGTTCATCCGCTGTCCGGAATTATTTACCTGGCGGCGGCTTGTATCAGTTGCTCCCTCATGGGGTTACTGATCACGTTTGCGCCCCTGGATACCTACTATCCATTTGCCGGGATAAAGCGGATGGACAATCTATGGGGGATTTCTCCAAAGGAGGATTTGCAGACGGCGGGATTGATTATGTGGGTGCCCTGTTGTTTGCTGTACCTGGGTGGATGCCTGCTGTTGCTCCGGCGGTGGCTGACCGGTGATGATCGCCGCCGCAATAAACATATAATCGCAGTAAGTAACTGATCAATGAACGAAGAAAAAAATACAACCATTTCACCGCCAGCCAATGACCCGCCAGCCACATCACCGCCAGCCACATCACCGCCAGCCACATCACCGCCAGCCACATCACCGCCGGCGGACTGGGAACGGGCAAGACCGGAACTGTTACCAAAGCCAACATATTGGCCGTTCTTTTTGACCGTGGGCCTTGGATTTATTTTTTGGGGCATGCTGACGACCTGGATCATCGGGGGGGCCGGTTTTCTAATTTTTATCATCGCCCTGATCGGGTGGATCAACCTGTTAAGACATGATGGAGAATGAACGCGACGAGAAAAGAAAGGAGCCTGACGAGAATCGCAGGAAATTCCTGGTCAGGCTGACGCTGAGTCTGACGGCGGTATCGGCGGCCGTGGCAGGCATACCGGTACTGGCTGCCTTGTTTGCGCCGCTGTTGCGGAAGACGCCCCGGCTGTGGCGAAAGGTAGCAGACCTGGAGGGTTTTGCGGTGGGGGCGGTGAAGCTGGTGACTTTTGAAAATGCCGACCCGGAAGCCTGGGCAGGAGAAACGGCGCGTACGGCCGCGTGGCTCCGGCGGGAAACGAAAGACAAGTTCATCGCCTTCTCCGCGAATTGCACGCACCTGGGCTGCCCGGTACGGTGGGAGGCGGATGCGCAATTGTTTATGTGTCCCTGTCACGGCGGGGTTTATTACAAGGACGGGACGGTGGCGTCGGGGCCGCCGCCACTGCCGCTGGTGAAGTACCCGGTACGTATCAATAAGAAGCAGGTGGAAATACAGACCGCACCGGTTCCGATCACGACACTGGGATAAAGCAAAACCATCATTTCATCAGCAAAAAACTCAGCCATGAAGACCTTGCGAAAAATATGGGCCTGGATCGACGACCGGAGCGGATTGACCGAACTCCTCGGGCCGCTGATCCGACATCCGGTTCCGCCTGGCTCTAAATGGAGCTATGTGTTTGGAAGCGCGACCTTGTTTTGCCTGATCTTACAAGTCATCACGGGCGTCGCCCTATCGCTGTTGTATCAGCCTTCTTCGTCGGCGGCCTATCAGTCCTTGCAGTTTATTACGCACGGCGCGAAATTTGGAAACCTGCTCCGGGGCATCCACTATTTCGGCGCGTCGGGGATGATCGTAATGGTCGGTATCCACATGATCCGGGTGTATATTACCGCTGCGTATAAATATCCCCGCGAAATGGGCTGGATCAGCGGGGTATTGCTCTTGTTCATGACAATTGCGATGGGTTTTACGGGACAATTGCTGCGCTGGGACTCCAACGGGGTTTGGTCCTCGGTGGTTGCGGCGGAGCAGGTGGGCCGGATCCCGGTTATCGGTAAACTGGCGGCCAGATTATTGCTAGGGGGAAATACCATCGGGGGTCATACCCTAAGCCGCTTTTACGCTTACCATGTGTTTATTATTCCCGCATTGCTGTTTGTCTTTGTGGGGTTTCACCTGATGCTGGTGATCCGCAACGGGATCTCGGAGCCCGCGAAGGCAGGCAGGCCGGTGGACCCCAAAAGCTATCGTCAATGGTATAAGGAGATGCTGCAAAAAGTAGGCGTCCCTTTCTGGCCTTATGCGGCCTGGAGGGATATCTTGTTCGGGGCAGGAACGATCATCGCGATTATTTCGCTGGCACTCATCTATGGCCCTCCGGAGTTATCTCAGCCACCGGACCCGACTTTTATTCATACGGTGCCAAAACCCGACTGGTATATGCTGTCGATCTTCTCGCTGTTTGCGCTGATGCCCCCAAAGATTGAATCGGTGGTGATCTTTCTGGGGCCGGTATTGACGGTGCTGATCTTACTATCCCTCCCTTTCCTTTCGAACAGGGGGGAACGGAGCCCGCTCAGACGACCCTGGGCCGTGTTCGGGTCGATCTGTGTGATCGTTTTTGTCTTCAGTCTTTTCCTGTTGGGGATGCAGTCACCCTGGTCCCCGGACTTCAATGCAAAGGCGCTGACACAGCGGGAGATCCATTCAGGCGATACGCTGGTGATCCGGGGAGCGGCTTTGCTTTATCAGAAAGGATGTCTTTATTGCCATAGGGTGGAGGACCAGGGAGGGTTGAAGGGACCCGATCTGACAACTATAGATTTACGATTGTCCGAAGAGCAGATGACCCTTCGGATCATCAATGGCGGGAGCAATATGCCGGCCTACGGCGGCCTGCTGAAAAAGGATGAATTGTCGGCTATTGTGGCATTTCTAAAGAGCAGGAAATAAAAGACCGATTGACACACAAAAAACAACTATGGACAACGATTTTTCAGCCGACCTCGCTTCGCCAAACACAGCTTTTACCCATTTCTGGGAACATACGATCGGCAGCGGTCATGCCACCCTGGCCCTGCGGGCAGACTGGCAGCAGCAAATGAAACGCGCTCATCGGGAATTGGGATTCAAACGGGTACGTTTTCACGGTATCCTCTCCGATAATATGGGCACCTTCGTTGACGAGAGTGACCAGCCGATCTACTCCTTTTTTAATGCCGATCAGGTGATGGATTTTTTATTGTCGATCGGTATGGCGCCATTCGTGGAACTATCGTTCATGCCGCTGGCCTTGTCCTCCGGCGATCAAACGGTATTCAACTATAAGGATAATGTAACCCCGCCAAAAGATTATAGCGCCTGGCAAAAGCTGATCGGTACTGTTGTCGCCCACTGGCTCGACAGGTACGGCCCCGAAAAAATGCGCGACTGGTTTTTCGAAGTCTGGAATGAACCGAATCTTCCGGCCTTTTGGACCGGCACACAGGAGGGATATTTTGATCTGTACAAATACGCCGCTCTGGCGATCAAGGCCACTCACGCCGATCTCCGGGTGGGCGGCCCGGCTTCTGCTTCCAACACCTGGATCACGGAATTCCGCGAATATTGCGAAAAGAATGCGGTGCCATACGATTTTATTTCTACGCATCATTATCCGACCGATGCGTTCGGCAATCCGGGCGATGATACCCTGACGCAGCTGGCGGACAGCAAACGGAGTGTCTTGCGGGAGCAGGTGCTGGCCACACGGAAAAAGGCAGGAAAAACACCGGTATATTATACGGAGTGGAGTACGTCCTCCAATCCTTTTGATATGTTGCATGACCGGCCCTATGCAGCGGCCTATATTACCAAGACGATCATGGAGGCGCAGGGACTGGTGGAAGGGTATAGCTATTGGACCTTTTCGGATATTTTTGATGAAAACTATTTCTCGTCGATCCCCTTTCACGGCGGATTTGGACTCTTGAACATCTATGGGATTCCAAAGCCGGCATACCGCGCTTATGAGTTATTGCACCGGCTGGGCGATACGCAGATACTCGCCAATGGTCAGCATCCTACTGTCGATGTATGGGTGATCACCAGCAGTCCGACTACCCACATCCTTCTGACCAATTCAGCGCTACCCCGGCATCCGGTGAAGACGGAGTCGATAAATATCCGGCTGGATCATATCGCCATGATAAAACAGGCGTTTGTGGAGCGGGTCGACGATACCCATGCCAATGCGACCTCCGCCTGGGAAGAAATGGGCAGCCCCGGTACACTCAGTCCTGCCCGGGTAGCCATCTTGGAATCAGCCTCGGTACTGGTAAAAGACTCCCTCCATTTTTCGCAGACCGGTGATTCTGTTTTTCTGGAAATTGACATGCCGCCACAAGGCACGGCCCTTATAACAGTAGAAACAATATGAACTATTCTGCAAACGAAGATCTTCCATTGCTGAATCCACAGGGTACCGATCAGCAAATGCTGGATAGCTTATTGCGGGAGACATTTGAGTACTTCCTGAAGGAAACAGATCCGGTGACGGGCCTGATCACGGATAAGACCCAGCCAGGCGCTCCCTCCAGCATAGCCGTGGTGGGGATGGCGCTGAGTGCGTATATTATCGGGGTGGAGAAGAAATATATGTCCGGGGCGGATGCCGCCAGGAGGATACACAAGATCCTGCACTTTTTCTATCATAGCCATCAGGGTACGGAACCGGATGCCTCGGGATATAAAGGGTTCTATTATCACTTTTTGGACATGCATACCGGTCAGCGTTCCTGGAACTGCGAATTATCGACCATCGACACGGCTTTGCTGATGGCGGGTGTGTTGTCGGTGGCCAACTACTTTTCGGGTCCCGCGAAAGCCGAGAGAGAGATCAGGCACTGGGCGGATGCGTTGTACCGTCGGGTGGACTGGCAATGGGCATTGGATGGCGGCGACACGATCTCGCACGGCTGGAATCCGGAATCGGGCTTCCTGCCTTACCGATGGGAAGACAACTATAGCGAGGCGCTGATACTATATACCCTGGCGCTTGGTTCGCCTACTTATCCCATTGACCCGAAAGGATACAGGAAATGGACGGATACCTTCGAACTGCGAAAAGTTTATAACATCGAATACCTCTATGCCGGCCCTTTATTCATCCACCAGTTCTCGCATCTGTGGATCGATTTCCGGGGGATCCGGGATGACTTTAACAGGAAGGCCGGCTTTGACTATTTTGAAAATAGCAAACGCGCTACCTATATCCACCGGCAGTACGCAGAGGAAAATCCACACGGGTTTGAACACTATAGCTCTTTTGGCTGGGGGTTGACAGCCAGTGACGGGCCAGGTGACGCGAAAATGGAGGTAAAAGGGCAGCAGCGGGTGTTCTATGGATATATCGCGCGGGGCGCTCCGTTCGGACCGGATGATGGGACGATTTCTCCCTGGGCTGTAGTGTCTTCCTTACCCTTTGCCCCCGAAATAGTCGTGAAGACGATACGGCATGCCATTGAGCGGTTTAATTTGAAGCACCATGATTCGGAAGGCTTCGACGCCAGCTTCAACCCGACCTATCCTGAAAAAACGACAAACCCGAATGGATGGGTGTCACCCTGGAAATTCGGGTTGAACCAGGGCCCGGTCGTTATCATGATAGTCAACTATGAGTCGGAGCTGATCTGGACCGTCATGCGGAAATGTAACTATATCAGTACCGGTCTTCGCAAGGCCGGTTTTAAGGGGGGATGGCTGATTTGATTAAATCATCAATTCCAGGCAATAATCCGGGGATTGGCACGTTTTTTATACTATCCCATCCATCACAACTATTTCCCGCCTGCCATACACGCGTTCGCTTGCCTTATCAAACAAAAATGAACAACTATGGAAAAGAAAGGCTTCCTCATCGATATGGACGGGGTAATTTATAAAGGCAGCGAGCCCATACCCGGAGCGGTTGAATTTATCAATCACCTGCGCGAAAAAGGATATCCCTTCCTTTTTCTAACCAATAACAGCCAGCGGACCAACCGCGACGTCTGCTACAAGCTTCGAAAAATGGGCTTCAACGTAAATGACGAAGACATATTTACCTGTGCCATGGCGACAGCCCGCTACCTCGCTTCCCGAAAGGAGAACGGCACCGCCTATGTGATCGGAGAAGGCGGCCTGCTGACCGAACTGCACAACGTCGGGTATTCGATCGTAGACGATCATCCCGATTATGTCATCATCGGCGAAGGCAGGACCATCATGCTCGAATCAGTAGACAAGGCGATCAATATGATCCTCAATGGCGCAAAACTGATCGCCACCAACCTCGACCCCAACTGCCCCGTAGGCAGCGGAAAATACCGGGCAGGCTGCGGAGCCTTTGTCGCCATGCTGGAATTCGCCACCGGCAGACAAGCCTTCAGCGTCGGAAAACCCAGCCCCGTGATGATGCGCATGGCCAGAAAGATCCTCGGCCTATCGACGGACGAGACAATCATGATAGGAGATACCATGGGTACCGATATCCTTGGCGCGGGATCCATGGGCTTTACGACCGTGCTCACCCTTTCCGGCGTGACCCGTGAAAGCGACCTCGACCAGTACGGCTACTCACCCGATTTTATCATCCATTCCGTCCGGGATCTCCTGAACGAAGAATTATTTTCCCGCGTGCTCTTACAGCAACATGGACAATATGCGTATATGGAAGAATTCATCGGCCGGTCAGCGGAATGATCCGCGCCTGCCAACGGAAGGACCCACAATAAACCCGCAATGCTGCCGGCAATAGTATCGTTCCCCTCATTTCACCGCTTTTTCCGGGTTGAGCGTATACTCGACTCCGTCCTTATCGAATTTAACCACCTTCCCTTTGCCGTCCAGGGAAAACGTGACCGTTGACTTATCCCACCAGGGATAATCAAAATCTCCTTCAAACGTATCGTAATTCCAGGGTTTCAGCTTCATCCGCAGCGCATTCGGCAACAGCATGACCAGCGTATCCTGCTGAAAGCTGATCACCGCATCGCCATAGGTCTCATTGGTATAATTGCCGGCATACGACGACAGGGACAGAGAGGGCCTGGCAGCGGGTAAGCGGGAGGCTTCTTTCTCCTTTTCCTTTTTCCTGGCTTCTTCCCGAATCCCTTTGTACAACACATAGAAATCAGCGCTCCAGTCCCGGAAATTATCATGAAAGCCCCAAAGATCCATAGCCTTATACATCAGGGCATGCCTTAGTTCGGAATGGTCGAGATTCCCAAAAATATAGATCCCGAAATGTTCCGAAGGCAATAGCCCCAGGATCGCAACGGCCCCATCGAGACTGCCGGTATGGAATTGAACCATTTTCCCCCGGTAATCTTCCTGGAACCAGCCCAGCCCATAAGTCGTCCAATGCGGATGCGTCAGCTGCCGGGTCGGGTAAAACTCTTTTTCCGTAACAATGGATTGTGGCTTAAACAGCTCCTTATAGACATCCGCCGTCAACAGCCGCTTGCCATCCCGCGTGGTCGCACTATCCAGCATAAACAACATCCACTTGTCCATATCATCCGCACAGGACCAAACGCCCCCGGCCGGCCCCACGCTTTCATAGGTAAAGGAAGGAATGGCCCGGATGCTGTCGTTGATCATAAAATGCGGGACTTCATGACTGCCTTCAGCCGCGGACCGTTGATAGCTGGCATACGTATGCTTCATCCCCAGGGGAGTGAACAGCCTTTGCGTGATAAAATCTTCCCAGGTCTGACCGGTCAGCTGACGAATCAGTTCACCCGCCACGATATACATGAGGTTCTGATAAATAAAGGAAGAGCGGAAAGAATAGGCAGGCCGCAACGTTCTCATCCGCCGGAGGATGTCTTCCCGCGAATAGCCGTAAACCCACAACATATCTGCATTCCCGAGCCCGGCATTATGAGTGAATAAATCTTTTACCCTGAGCTCCGCCGTTACATAGGGGTCATACAGCCGGAAGGACGGCAAGACATCCTGGACCTTATCGGTCCATTTTACTTTTCCTTCATCCACCAGCATACCCATGCAAACGGCCGTCATTGCTTTTGTCGTCGAAGCGCACACCGATAGGGTAGTGGTCGTAAAAGAAGCCGGCTTCCCCAATTCGACCAGCCCATACGCTTTTCTAAAAACCACCTTATCATCCTTTACCACGACCACGGACAATCCGGGAGTCTTCCACAAAGCCAGTGCCTGCTGAACATACTGATCGAAGACGACATCCTCCGCCGGACCGCCGCCCCCCGCCGAACCTTCACCCCGCGCCGAACCTTCACCCCGCACCGAACCACCACCCCCCGCCGAGCCGCCATCCCCAGCCGTCCCCGTGCTCTCCGAAACAACTTTCCCCTGTCCGCTGGCCGCCCCATGCGCCAACAACAAAAGACCGATAAAATAAAAAAGCAATCTCATTGTTGACCGGGTTTTAATAGCTTATGATAGGTAATATAGGAACCAAACACAAAAACGAGACCGACAAAAACGGGTATCCACCCGACAAGCGGATCACCAACCGACAAACCGGAATACACAGCCCCGATCAGATCGAAGGTGAACCCCGCATACGCCCATTCCTTCAACCTTCGGTTGCCGGGAACAAGAATGGCGATAATACCCAATATTTTTGCGACAGCGAGAAACGTAAAGAGGTACAACGGGTAACCCAGATGCTTTGCGAATTCAGCGCCCTTGGGGTTGTTCATGAAGGTTCCGACAGCCGAAAAAAGCATTAAGGCTACCAGCAAAATCGTAAATACCCAATAAAGGATCTTTGTTGTTTTCATGTTTTAGTTTTATAAATGACTGATTATCTACAAAACCCATAATGACCCTACCGCAAACACCCCCAGCCGCGCATAACAGCCCGTTGCTCCACCCCGAATTCAACGAGAGCGCGAATTCCGTTTTTTGCCCTGCGGCAGCGGACAAAGCCGGCAAACCGGTGAAGACAAGCAGCATTTTCCTCATAATATTGTAATTTACTCAACATACTGACTATATTTATATTAATTTGGTTGCAAGTGCAGCGACAACCCGCTTTTCATCCCCGAACATCGCTTTGAAGCCGGCGCGGTAGCAAACGCCCTCTATGCATTTGGTCACTATCAAGCGCTGGGCTTTTCTCCATTTTCCATCGAGTCAGCAAACAAGCCCGATTGATTTTTCCAGTGTGCTGTGGGGAAACCATAGCAATTCTTACTGCGGTCATACTGCGGTAAGCAAAGATGCGTATTTATACGGGTGCTTAACGGTGATTTCACGGAGAATTTTCAAATTTAATCGCCCATACGACGGGTAAGATTGAAATTTTCCTATTTTGACCGGGATAAAGCGCTATAATGAAATTCAACCTGTCTTCTTTTTTTGCGCCTGCCGTATTTACCGGTATTTTGTCCCTGTATAGCTGCAACCACCAACAGCAGCCGATGCAATTGAGCGCCTCCGCCCCGGTAGGCTCGGTCATTGGACAGTATGCTGTGAACGACAACGGCAATTCTACTTATACGATTGCTATTACTTCTCCGCCCGGAACCGCACAGGTACAGCCGAATCTAAGCCTCAGCTATAATAGCCGTGCAAAGAATGGCATGCTGGGAGCGGGTTGGGAACTGAGCGGGCTGTCATTGATCACCCGGATTGGTTGCAATATTGCGACGGACGGTATCACCCGGGGAATCTCATTGGATTCGGGCGACCGGTTTGCGCTGGACGGCCAGCGGCTGATAGCTTACCGGGATAGCGCTGGACAACTGCTGCGCACACAGGCCGAAAGAGACGGGGCTTATGGACGAAACGGAACAGAATACCGGACAGAAGTAGAATCATGGACCCGCATTTTCTCTTCGGGATCCTGCGGGGGAGGGCCCTGCGCTTTTACCGCTTGGAGCAAGGACGGTTCGCGGACCGATTATGCCGTGACCGCCGACTCGCGGTTTGAAGTTGCGGGGACGCCCGCCGTGCTGATGTGGGCGGTGGGCCGCGTCACCGACAGGAACGGCAACTATGTGCAGGTCCGTTACAACAAGGATAGCTTGTCGGGAAATTTCCTGCCTGACAATATCGTATATACCGGCAATGAGCAAGGGGGACTCAGCCCGGGCCGCATGATCCGTTTCCGCTTTGAAAGCCGGGAAGACACTATCTTCCAATCGGTGGCCGGCATCCGGTTGATCTGCAGCCGGCGTCTGAGCGGCATTGAGACGTTTGTAGATGCGGATGGAGACGGGCGGCATATCGATGATCCCGCAAACCGCGTACTGGATTACCGTATCGGTTATAGCTATAGTCCTTCAACGCACCGCAGCCTGGTCAGTAAGGTAGAAGAATGTGATGCGGCCGGCCATTGTCTGCCAGGCACTCAATTCCAATGGAGCGGTCTCGATTCTCTTGGCGAATTTGCGGGGATCAATGACTCTCTGCCCGGAAGCTTCTGGCCGTTGATCCAGGCGAAGACGCAGTCCGTCAAGGCCGATTTTAACGGAGACGGCCGCACCGATATCGCCCTGTTTAACCAGGATGCGCTAAATATACCTATCCTCTTCTCCCATGGTGAAGCTGGGTTTACTACTACACAATATAACCTGCCTCCCGGCTTCAATAACTTCTTCTCCAATATGAACGCCGCCATCGTCTTAGGCGATTTTAACGGCGACGGTCTCACGGACATAGCTCAGATCATTCCCGGACAGCACCATATCAGCATCCTGCT
>Ga0302179_10000332_pt1 | contig 33360 bp, 36 predicted proteins | sample I_Palsa_E3_1_FD_198788 | JGI IMG/M metagenome (GOLD analysis project Ga0302179, IMG submission 198788) | Peat permafrost microbial communities from Stordalen Mire near Abisko, Sweden - I_Palsa_E3_1 | ecosystem: Environmental > Terrestrial > Soil > Palsa > Peat permafrost | place: Sweden...
AAGCAGGACTACTCAAGACGCCCATTGCTGACCCAGATCGCCCGCTCGAACTTATGCGCACCGTTCACTCGTTCGATCCGTGCCTGGCTTGTGCCGTCCATGTGGTAGATGCCCGCGGACATGTGTACGCGCGCGCCAAAGGCTGAAATCCAACAGAGCTGCTATGAAGAAGTCGCCCACGTTTGAGCCATCGGAAGCGGAATGGAGGAGGCCGTCGCACGGTCAGGTAAGGATTTACGTTTGGCAATGGCCGGTGCGAGTTGTGCACTGGATTCTTTTCGCCACGATCGTGTCTCTATCGATCACCGGCTATTACATGCACTCCCCATTTGTCGTCCCGCACGGGAAAACCGCATATGTGATGGGAACAATGCGCTTCGTTCACGTGCTTTCCGGCTTTGTGTTCCTCGGAGCGGTCCTGGTTCGCATGGTCTGGATGTTTATCGGCAATCGTTGGTCCCGCTGGGATCAGTTTATCCCGACCACCAAGAAGCGTTTCAAAGACTTCTTAGACACGGGCCGTTATTACGGATATATGAGCTGGGCGCCGCCTCGTCATATCGGGCACAACGCGATTGCGGGTTTCTCCTACGCCGCCGTGTACGGGATGGCATTCATCGAAATCTTCACGGGACTTGCGTTGTTCTCGAACGTACTCGGAAGCAGAGCGCTACGTTTTTTCTTCGGCTGGATTCCGCGACTCATCGACATCCAATGGCTGCGTGAAATTCATTTCCTCGTGATGTTCGGATTCTGGATGTTTTTTATTTATCACATCTACATGGCCATGCTGGTTTCGATCGAGGAGAAGAACGGTGTGATGGAGAGCATTTTCACGGGATACAAGTTCCTCTCCGAGGGCGAGTTGCGCGAAGCAATCGCAGACGATACCGGAAAACAGAGTGAGCAGCGGGTGGAAGCCGTCCGGCCGACCCAAGTTGGCGGGCAGAGTTCCCAAACGGGAGTGTGACATGGAAGGTCTGCTGTCTTCCGATACCGTAGTCATAGGGGTCGGCAATACCATCCTGTCGGACGACGGCGTCGGCGTCCATGCCGCGCGGGTGCTTCAGGTTGATCCACGAGTCCCCGTCGGCATCACCGTCCTTGACGGCGGCACAATGGGACCCGAACTCGCTTCCTATGCTTCGAACGCATCCCGGGTGCTAATTCTGGACGCCATGAATTCAGGGAGCCCGCCAGGCACCCTCGCTCGAATGACGGGGAGAGATTTGCTCGCTACAAAGTCGGGATGGAGTGTTCATCAATCGGGTGTTGCCGATCTGATCGCGGCTCTTCTCCTCGTATCCAACCAACCGCAAGAGATTGTTGTGCTGGGCGTGCAGCCTGCCAACTCGGATTGGGGCACGGTTTTGTCTCCCCAAGTCGAAGCTTCGCTTCAAGGCTTAGTCGATGCGGCTGTAGCGCAACTTCACCTTTGGAACGATTCGGGGCACACGAGTTTGGAGATCCACTCATCGTCGCATCGCCTCGCCGAACCTCAGGATCAATGGGCGGATGAATCTTCCGAAAAGTGTGGCGCGTAACATGTGCCTCGCGATCCCAGGAAAAATCGTTAGCAGCGAAATGCACAGCGGAATTCGGGTGGGACGTGTGCAGTTCGGAGGGATTGAGCGGGATACCTGTCTCGACTTTGTACCCGAGGCATCGATCGGAGACTACGTGATCGTGCACGTGGGATTCGCCATCAGTTGTGTAGACCGCGAAGAAGCTGAACGAAGCTATGAAGCGCTTGAGGCCATGGGGCTACTCAAGGGCGAGCTCGAGTCGGAGTTTGAGAATTCGTAAGCAGACGATCCGGCCTCATTGGACAAGCATTCGAGGCAGCCCATGAAATATCTTGACGAATACCGGAACGAAACGATTGCCCGTCGAATTGTGGACGAGCTTGGCCGCCGCACCACCCGGCCGTGGGTCTTGATGGAGATTTGCGGCGGCCAGACGCACACGCTGATGCGTTACGGCATCGACGAGATACTCCCTCGTGGGATTGAACTGGTTCACGGTCCCGGCTGCCCCGTGTGCGTCACCTCTCTCGAAACAATCGATAAGGCCATTCAGATTGCCTCGCGTTCCGACGTCACTTTGATTTCGTACGGCGATATGCTTCGCGTGCCCGGTTCACACTCTGATCTTCTTCACGTCAAGGCGCAAGGCGGGGATGTGAGGATTGTGTATTCGCCGACCGAGGCATTGAAGTTCGCCCGGGCAAATCCCGATCGCAAAGTGGTCTTCTTCGCCGTTGGATTTGAAACGACGGCTCCGGCAAATGCGATGGTGGTTTGGCAAGCCAAACGGGAAGGGCTCACAAACTTCTCGACGCTTGCCTCGCATGTTCTGGTTCCGCCTGCGATGCGAGCACTCCTAGCTGCTCCACGAAATCGAGTACAAGGCTTTATTGGCCCCGGACACGTTTGTACGGTCATGGGTTATCGCGAATACGAGCGCCTCATTGCCGAGTTCCGGGTGCCGATTGTTGTGGGTGGATTTGAGCCGCTTGATCTGCTGGAAGCGATCCTCATGCTTGTGACCCAACTGGAAGAAGGCCGAGCCGTCATCGAGAACCAATACGTTCGCTCCGTCACCTACAACGGCAATCTGCTCGCTCAGAAAGTTATGGCCGAAGTCTTCGAAGTCTGCGACCGGAAATGGCGTGGGATCGGCGGAATTCCTGACAGTGGTCTTCGCCTGCGACCTGAATATTCCGAATTCGACGCAGACCGAATTTTTGGAACCGAAGGCGTGACCGCGGACGAGCCTGCCGAGTGTATCAGCGCTGAAGTGCTGCAGGGACTTAAGAAGCCAACGGATTGTTCCGCGTTTGGCACACGCTGCACCCCGGAAAATCCACTCGGCGCTCCGATGGTTTCCTCCGAGGGTGCCTGCGCCGCCTACCATCAATACCGCCGACTGGCGATTGCGGGGAGGGCCAACCATTGATGCCCCAAGAAACGAAACTCGAAGTGGCCCTGGCTTGTGCGGTTCCGATGCCGTCCAGGGACTCGGTCCTGCTGGGTCACGGAAGCGGTGGCCGAATGAGCGGGGAGCTGCTGCGAAACATTCTTCTTCCCGCCCTTAGGAACCCAATACTCGAACGCTTGGACGATCAAGCCGTCTTGGGCGTCGGCGAATCTCGAATCGCGTTTACCACTGACTCCTACGTTGTGAAGCCATTATTTTTCCCTGGGGGAGACATCGGAACGCTTGCTGTTAACGGAACCGTGAATGATCTAGCCATGGGGGGCGCCGAACCTCTCTATCTCAGTCTTGCTCTCATTCTCGAAGAGGGACTTCCGTTCGACACCCTTCGCCGCGTTATGGAATCCATTCGTGTCGCTGCGGCTCTTGCTGGCGTCGTTGTGGTCACCGGGGACACCAAGGTCGTCGAAAGAGGGAGCGGCGACGGACTCTTTGTGAACACCTCGGGAATTGGACTGGTGCCGTGCGGGGTCGACCTCTCTGCCGACAAGGCACGCCCTGGAGATCGTGTCCTGTTGAGTGGAACCATTGGAGATCACGGGATTGCCATCCTGTCTCAACGAGAAGGCCTTGAATTCGCGAGTACCGTCTCGAGCGACACCGTGGCGCTGCACACCCTGGTTACAGCCGTGCTGCGGGCGAGTTCTGAAATTCGTTGTCTCCGCGACCCCACGCGTGGCGGCGTATCGAGTTCCTTGAACGAAATCGCGGCCCGTTCCCACGTGGGGATTGAACTCGTAGGCGACGCCATACCTATCCGGGAAGACGTCCGGGGAGCGTGCGAGATCCTGGGGCTCGATCCCTTGTACGTCGCGAACGAAGGAAAGCTTCTCGCGATCGTTGCGCCACAGGCCGCCGAAGCCGTTCTTGCGGCGATGCGCCAACATCCGCTGGGACGAAACGCACAGATGATCGGCACTGTTACGAATTCCCATCCGAAGATAGTTACCCTGCGCACCTGGTTAGGAACTTCGCGCGTCGTCGATCTACTGTCCGGCGAGCAGTTGCCAAGAATCTGCTGATGCACGAAATGGGAATCGCTAATTCGGTGCTCGATGCAGTGCGCACGGAAACACGGCGGTTCCCGGGCGGGCATATATACAAAGTGGGTATCCGAATCGGCGCACTCGCAGGCGTCAACCCTGATGCCATGAGCTTTTGTTTTGAAGCCTTGGTGCACGGGACAGAACTAGAGCCACTCGCACTCGAAATCGAATTCTGCCCACGCCGTCATCAATGCCGGGCCTGTGGACAGTCGTTCACCGCAGCGGCTGAAGATTCGGTATGTTCGGCGTGCGGTATGACGGGATCACACTTTTTGGGAGGCGACGAACTCGAGCTCGCCTATCTGGAGGTCGAAAATGGAGCGCGTGCCGCTGGAAGGTAAGGTGTTGAGCGAAAATGATCGCATCGCCGCCAGTTTGCGGGCGCGCTTTGCCGAACATAACGTTCTGGTCCTGAACTTTGTGAGCTCTCCAGGGTCTGGGAAGACCAGCCTGCTCGAACGCACACTCGAAAGTTTCGACCGCAGCGAGCGGGTGGCCGTACTCACCGGAGACATTCAGACGGAAAACGATGCGAAGCGCTTGGCGCGATCCGGCTTTCCCGTGAAGCAAATTACGACCGGCGGGACATGCCACCTCGATGCCCGCATGATCGAAAGAGCGCTTCTGAACTGGCGCTTGGAAGACATCGACCTCCTGCTAATCGAAAACGTCGGAAACCTCGTGTGCCCGTCGAGCTTCGATTTGGGCGAGGCGGCGAAACTGGTCGTTCTGAGCGTCACCGAAGGAGAGGACAAGCCGCTCAAATACCCTTCGATCTTTTTCAAATCGGAACTGCTCATTCTGAACAAAATCGACCTGCTGCCCTATGTACCATTCGATATTGCTACCGCCGAAGAGAATTCGCGAAGCGTCCACCGCAATATGGAAATTGTTCGGGTTTCCTGCCAGACGCGCGAGGGAATAACGGAATGGCTCGCTTGGCTGGAGCACAAGCGAAATAGCTCGCGCTTGGCTGCATCCGCGTCGTAAAGAGTTATGCGAGTTCGCAAAGAAGTCCAGGTTTCCGGAATCGTGCAGGGAGTCGGATTCCGCCCCTACGTCTATCGGCTCGCGACCGATCGAAATCTAGGCGGAAACATCAGCAATACCCCGGCAGGAGTCACCATCGAAATTCAGGGCCCTACGGATCTCGTCGAGGATTTTGTCTCGCGCCTTCCTGGGGAAGCGCCGATGCTTGCACAAATTACCCACGTGTTGGTTCGCGAGGTTCCATGTAAGGCGGATCGGTCTTTCGAAATTCTGTCTAGCCAAACCGGAGAGCATCCGAGCGCGCTCGTTTCCCCGGATGTCACAGTCTGCGACGACTGTCTTCGCGAGTTATTCGACACTCAGGACCGCCGGCATCTCTATCTTTTTATCAATTGCACCAACTGCGGGCCGCGCTTCACGATCGTTCGGGACGTTCCCTACGACCGGCCGAGCACCTCGATGTCGGCATTTCCGATGTGCGACAAATGCCGCGCGGAGTATACGGACCCGCACAATCGCCGCTTCCATGCGCAGCCAAACGCCTGCTGGGACTGCGGCCCTCAACTCGAATTCTGGGACAGTGCGGGCCGCCTGATTGAAGTACGCGATCCCATCGAGGCCGCTATCGAGCGCCTCCGAGCGGGAGAGATCCTCGCCGTCAAGGGACTCGGAGGATTCCACTTCGCGGTCGACGCGATGAACTCAGCCGCGGTTGAACGGCTGCGGCAGCGCAAGCGGCGCATCGCAAAACCGTTTGCCGTCATGGTGCGTGATTTGGAAGCTGCCAGGCGATTTTGCCAGATCGATGCTGAGGCACAAACACTTCTGAGCAGCAGGCAGCGGCCTATCGTGCTGGCGCCAAAAACCAGGAGCAGCGCAGTCGCCGAGAACGTGGCGCCGAATCAACTCGACCTCGGGCTGTTCTTGCCCTATACGCCGCTCCACCACTTAATCTTTGCGGCGGGCAAATTCACGGTTTTGGTCATGACCAGTGGAAATCTGAGTGAGGAGCCTGTCGCGATTGACAATCGCGAGGCCGTGGATCGCTTAGGCAACATCGCCGACTTCTTTCTTGTGCACGACAGAAAGATTCTCCTTCGCTGTGACGATTCGGTCGTCCGTCATTCAGTCGGCAGGTTACGGCAGATACGGAGGTCGCGAGGCTACGTTCCGGCGCCTGTGCGATTGCACAAGGAACTTCCCCCGATTCTTGCGGTCGGGGGCGAGCTGAAAAATACGATTTGTCTCACGCGTCGAAACATGGCGTTCCTGAGCCAGCACATCGGCGACCTCGAAAACATCGAGAGTTTTGATTTCTTCCGCGAAGCCATCGCACATCTTTCGAGGATTCTCGAAATCGAGCCCGAAGTCATCGCGCACGATCTTCATCCGGATTACTTGTCGACGAAATGGGCTTCGACTCAGAACGGAGCGCGGCTTGTGGGCGTGCAGCATCACCATGCGCACATTGCTGCGTGCATGGCGGAGAATTTGATCGACGGACGGGTTATTGGCCTCGCCCTTGACGGCACCGGTTATGGCACCGACGGGCAGATCTGGGGCGGCGAGGCGCTGATCGCCGGTTACGCAACTTTCGAGCGTGCCGCACATTTCGCCTACGTGGCGCTGCCCGGAGGCGCCGCGGCCATTCGCGAACCCTGGCGGATGGCAGTGAGCTATTTGGTACAAGCCTTTGGTGAAGATTTCCTTACGCTGGATATCCCCTTCGTTCGCGAACTGCAACGCGGGAAGGCAGAGTTGGTCTTGCGTATGATCGCCCAGCGAGTGAACTCTCCTCTGACGTCGAGTTGCGGGCGGTTATTCGATGCGGTCGCCGCGCTCATTGGAATTCGGCAGGAAGTGAGTTACGAAGCGCAGGCCACCATCGAATTGGAAATGCTGGGGCGGTCGTCGACCGCGACCGATGGCTATCCCCTCGCCATTCGCCGTCAGGACCAGTGCTGGCAGATCGACGCATCTTCATTATTTGCCGGCATCGTCGAGGATCTCCGCCGGAAAGTGTGTACGGAAACAATTAGCCGCCGATTTCACAACGGGCTGGTCGAAACTCTGGTGCGCCTCGCGTGCTTGCTGCGTGAGGAATCCTCGCTCAATCAGATCTGCTTGAGCGGCGGTACATTCAACAACTTGCTCGTGTTTGAACATTTGATTCGCGAACTGAAGTTCCTTCGCTTCGAGATTTTCACTCATTCCGAGGTTCCCAGGGCGACGGGGGCTTGAGCCTGGGGCAGGCGCTCGTCGCAGCACACAGCGTCCCAGCTAAAATTTAATACTTCCCATGGCATGGCGAAGCGATGCTTTTTAACAAGTTTATGGAGTTGTGAGATTACATGTCTGCAACAAGAAGGACCTTCACACCTCTCAGCGTGGTGCTCTTGAGCAGAGGCGTCACATCTTCCCTCGTGTGGTATAACCGAACGCGTAACAATCGTTCGAACCGAAATGAGACACAAAGCACTCGACACACCCTGGGAGGGGCGGAATGTTGATTCAGGAAGTCGCTTACGAAGACAGCCTGAACCTGCTCACTCACCTGCGTCTCGGCAGAATCGCGTGCGCGGAAGGTGCTCAACCATATGTGGTCCCGTTCTATTTCGCCTACGACGACGGATACCTCTACAGCTTTTCAACGGTTGGTCAAAAAATCAAATGGATGCGCGCCAATCCGCTGGTCTGCGTCCAAGCCGATGAGATCGTAAGCTCGCAGGAGTGGGTAAGTATCGTCATCTTTGGCCGCTACGAAGAGTTGCCGGACACGCCGGAGTTGAAAGTCGAACGCGATCTGGCTTACAAGTTGCTCAAACAGAAAGGAATCTGGTGGGAACCCGGCTTCGCGAAAACGATTATCAAAGGGAGCGAACGACCTCTGCTTCCGGTCTATTTCCGAATTCAGATCGCCCGGATAACGGGTCACCACGGCGCGCCGGACTCTGTCGAAGGAGTCAACTTAGAGCCGTCGCCGAACGAACAAGCGAGCAAACATTCCGTGCAAAGCATTCTGACGGCGCTCCGGGCGAAGCTGTTTTCGAAGTAAGTTTGGCCGACTCTGTGAGGAAGCCGCGTTCGTGGAGCTTGGTTTCTTGCACGTTTTCCATTATTCGAAATTCAGCGCGGGCCGATTATCAGAAACGTCCTGACACGTTTCGTGACCACGGACTAGCGTACAGATCGCAGTATCCAGCTCTAAGCCCGAGCTGAATGGACTTCCCCGAACGAGTGGCCGTGAGGCACGGCCAGAACCGTTTGGGGTGCTTTCCCAAAGTGTCTCAAGCGGTTCGCACTTCCGAAGACTTCGAACATGAAATCCAAGCGGAACAGTCCGTTCGACCCACAGGTCTATCTCGAATCTGTCGGCGTTTCGAGGCAGGTGGGAGAATTCCGAAAAAAACAGACCATCTTCACTCAGGGCGATGCTGCGGACACGGTCATGTATGTGCAGAAAGGGAGCGTGAAATTCACGGTCGTCAATGAGAGTGGCAAAGAGGCCGTCGTAGCGATCTTCGGTTCCGGGATTTCTTCGGAGAAGGAGCCATCGCCAGCGACCCGATTCGGCTGGGTACAGCGACGGCTATTGCGCCGACAACTCTCCTCATAATTGGAAAGAAGGAAATGATACGCGCGCTCCACGCTGAGCACTTGCTGTCGGACCGTTTCATTGCGTACATGCTGGGGCGGAATCGCCGCGTCGAGGCCGACCTGGTCGATCAGCTCTTCAATTCGACAGAGAAGAGACTGGCCCGTACGATTCTACTGCTTGCTCGCTACGGTAAAGAGGATCGGCCGGAGACAGTCCTTCCCAAAGTATCGCAAGAAACGCTGGCCGAGATGATCGGAACAACGCGGTCGCGAGTGAACTTCTTCATGAATAAATTCAGGAAGCTTGGTTTTATCGAGTACAACGGAAAAATCGTTGTTAATAAATCACTTTTAAAAGGTTGTCCTTCACGAGTGACTCCCCCGGCTCGTATTGTTTCCCTCTTTGATGCCTTCACTTCAATTCTGATTGCGATGTCGCAATGTATTTGAGTGAATGACTTCGTTCCTTAGTCGCTCGATAAAAGTAGGCACTGCTCGATTGATCACGCGTACGGAGACTTTGCGTCCGGGCGACACGGACGGAGATGAGCAGGCTATACGGTTGCCGCCGTTGCTGCTACTGCGGGCAGGTGCAGCAGGCATTGGGACGGATTGGTGGTTTCGACAATAATCTCTTTCGCTTTCGCGGTCTCGGCAGCCGTCCCATGCACGATCAGCAGGAATTGATCGGTCTTGACTGCTTCTTCATATTTCACAACACTGTCTTTCGGGATGCCGATGCTGTAGAGACCTGCTCCCAGCGCGCTCACGCCACCCACGACCGCCGCACTTTCCAGAGCCGCGACAATCCACGCAACGACCGGTCCCGCAGCAAGAATCGGGCCCAGACCCGGAATCACGAAAAAAGCCGATCCGAATAACAAACCCCAAAACCCTCCCCAGAACGCACCCAGTTTGCCCCAATATTTCATGCGGTCGCCGGTATTGTAGTAGCCGAGAGGTTGCTCGTCCGTGTGATAACCCTTCCCCACAATCGACAAACAGTGCAGATCAATTCCATCGCGTTGGAGCTCTTTCACCGCCTGATCTGCGTCTGTGTGCGTGGGGTACACTGCGACGACTGAATTCTGCGTTGACATTTCATCATCTCCCGGAATATTTGCGTTGCATCGCCGCTTATTCATGCCGATGCGAACTCGGACTATGACAGCGGTCTGGTGAAAAAACTGTGCGCTAATGCACAAGACCCTGAAAAGGACCTTGTGTCCCTCCCGGGTCGCTTCCCAGAAGCGCCCTCGTTTTGCCGTTGGGAGATAGGTTGACGACTCGGGGTGTTACGGGTGAGTTGACATGCCGTGGAGCGCGCGGAACGCCTTCAGCAGTACGCGTGGATCGTGCTGCCCCTTATACACGGGTGGTGGGGTACGGCTCAGTCCCAGCAATGAGTACGCCGCCATCTGCGCGGAACGGATCGAATATTCCACGGTGAAGACCACGTCGTCGGGAAGCTCGCAGAATTGTCCGATGAATGCGAGATTCTTCGAATGTTCCGGAAGTACGTTCGGACGATCGCCCTCAGACCGACGGAGAAACTGGCTGGTAATAAAAGGCATCATGCAAGGAATGCAGGTGCAGCTGTCCAGTATCTCGTTCGCGTTGGCTGCAATTCCGAGATGACCGATGATCTCGGTCATAATTTCTCGGCCCGAGCATGCAGCCATCGATTTGCTTACGAAGTCACCCGGTTTGTCGACGAACAAACCATAGCCCCAAAAAACCTGAACGTCGGCAGGCTGCCCAATGAAGTGCGGCTGGTGGGGCAAAACAATCGATGCCAGCCACTTAGACTGCGGAAACGTGATGAGGCCACCTTCGCCTGGCACGTTGCCCGTGAGATTTTTGACGACGTCAAAGAAGGCTGGGTTCCGGAGAGTCGTGGTAAACGATACCCATTTCGATTCGTCAATATGATCGGCGAAATTGGATGGGCGACCGAACTGCGGCTGGCCAGCGGCGACGTTCTCCCAAAGCGCCCACGCGCCTCCATCCGATTTTCTTTTAAGGATTGGGGCCGCGTCCATCGTGCCAAGACTGGAAGCCTCGGTCATCGATCCCAACGTTACGAGCACTTTATCTTTCTCGGTTATTCGTATTTCTTCCGAAGATCCGTTCCGTTCACAGAGAATCCGCTCTACGCGGTAACCATCGGCATCGTGACGGAAATTCAGATCGGTGACCCGGGTATTCAACTCGAACTTTACGCCACGCTCCCGCAGCCATTTTTCGAGCGGCCGGACCATCGAGTCATACTGGTTATAGACGGTACGCATAATTCCGCTCAATCGATTGAATCCTGAAACCATATGAGTGAAGCGCACCAGATAGCGTTTGAACTCAACCGCGCTGTGCCACGGTTGAAATGCGAAGGTCGTGCACCACATCGACCAGAAATCGGTCTCAAAAAAAGAGCTCTCGAACTGTTCTTCAATGCTGCTTCGCCCTAGCATCGTCTCCGGCTCAATCGCCAGGCGCTCGATCGTCAGGACATGCTCTTCGCTTAGGCCAAACCTCGGGGCATCGATCCGGTGCCCATCACGGAACAGGCGGGATTGGGACGAAGTTTTCATCGTCTCGTTCCAATCGAAAATCTCCTGCGTGACCGTCTTCGATTCATCGAGCGTCGGGATCGAGGAAAACAGGTCGTACGTGCAGAGATATTTACTTTCGATCATGCGACCGCCGCGCATCGTGTAACCGTCTTCGGGATTTCCAGCGGCATCGAGACTGCCACCGATTTGTCCGGACTCCTCAAGAAGCGTGATGTTGGATCCCAGGATGTCGCCATCCCGGATAAAAAAGGCCGCAGCAGCGAGCGAGGCGATACCGCCTCCCACCAAATAGATTGCTGCGCTGTCATTTATCGGTCTCTCGGACATCGCTCACTCTCCCCTCGGACTAATCCGCATACTCACATCCTGCTTCCGTTCGGCCAGACAGACTAGCCAACCGTCGGATTGTCCGCGTTCGCATCTTTCGTTACTGTGCCGAAGTGCACAGTGCGTGGAGACACGGTGTGGAAGACTGAATCGAGCGTGGTGGCGGCTTTTCTCGGATCGGCACTTGCCGGCGCGTAGATTCACAGGTACGAAGGAAAAATGAAAGCTGCGATTTTCACTGCAGGACATCCAACAACGGAACGGTTCCTTCAAATCGAGGATGTACCCCGCCCGCAACCGCGCACGGGCTACGTATTGCTTCGGGTCATTGCTTGCGGAGTTTGTCGCACCGACCTGCATATTGTTGAAGAGGATTTGCCCGCGATTCAGCCAAGGCTCATTCCCGGTCATCAGATCGTGGCCGAGGTGGTCGACGGCGCAACGGCGGAGTTGCCGGTCGGGATGCGGGTTGGCGTTTCGTGGATGGGAGGCGTGGATGGTGATTGCTGGTATTGCCGCCATGGAATGGAAAATCTATGCGACAAGCCAGTATTTACCGGGTACACCGTGAACGGAGGTTACGCCGAGTACGCGGTCGTGCGATCGGACTTCACATTTCCTCTGCCTCTGGGTTTGGACGACGAGCATGTCGCCCCATTACTCTGCGCCGGCATCATCGGTTTCCGCAGCTTGCGCGTCGCGGGCGTCGAGCCTGGCGAGCGAGTAGGACTTTTTGGCTTTGGCAGCTCGGCCAGCTTGGCGATTCCGATCTTGCAATCCTGGAAGTGCGAGGTCTATGTCGTCACCAGAGGCGAATCTCACCGAAAATCGGCTGCCTCTTTAGGCGCAACTTGGATCGGCCAGGAAGACGATAAACCGCCAGTCGATCTCGACCGTGCCGTCACCTTTGCGCCGAGTGGAAAGGTCGTCGTAAGCGCACTCGCCAGTTTGCGGAAAGGCGGCGTGGTGGCGATCAATGCGATTCATCTGGACCAGATGCCTCGGTTCGACTACGACAAACTTCTCTGGGCGGAACGGCAGATTCGAAGCGTGGCCAACATGACCCGACAAGATGCGAGGGACTTTCTGAAAATCGCCAAGGATCTCAATATCCGCCCCCGAATCACATCCTTTCCACTCGAAGATGCAAACAAGGCTCTCTTAGCGGTCAAGCAAGAGACGGAGGATGGATCGGGTGTGATTGTCCATTGAATACGAAAGTCCGATCTACTCGCACCAAGCGCCGCGTTGCTGTTTTGTAATCGTCGTCCAAGGTGATTTGTGAACATACCCTTGCAGGTTTTGTACTTATTCATTATCGCTCTTCCCATCGCCCCCGTCGCGTGGACCATCGCGCATGAAGAAGTTGTTCGCGAATTCCACGATTATTGCCTGGCCGAAAGTAAAGTCTGCCGCCGCATCTACGAGCGCAAATTCTTCTACCTGTTCACGTGCGAATACTGTTTCAGCCGCTACGTGACTGCCGCCTTCCTCGTTATCACCCGATACAAACTTCTATTCCCGGATTGGCGTGGCTATCTGATCGCCGGCTTCTCGTTTGGGTGGCAAACGTGTATATGGGAATCTTTGGCAGAATCCGCCTCGACTTGAGGAGAGAACGCGCCGAAATCAAAACTGAAGAAGCGGCTTTAGGCTTAGTCGGATAGAGCCTTATTCTGTATCCGTCGAATCAGATTCGACGCTCGTCATGGCTGTGACTCGCGAGGAACATCTTCACCCAAAGATGGCTATCACCGACGGTCAATCGACGCCAGTTGTCACCGCTTGGAGTCCCCTCCGCATCCCGCTGTTTCGTAACCTATTGATCGCCGATTTGGTTTCGGATATTGGCGCGTTCATGCAGAGCGTTGGCGCGGCATGGCTCATGACTTCGCTCACTACCAGTGTTACGTACGTGGCTCTAATTCAGACCGCCGCTGCGTTGCCCTTCTTCCTTCTTGCGCTGCCCGCGGGTTCGATTGGCGATATTTTCAACCGTCGAAGACTTATCCTGGGCACTGAAATTTGGATGGCCGCTATCTCAGTCCTGCTGGCCATTGCGACAATCGCCCATGCCATGACGCCGTGGATCCTGCTGATACTCACTCTCGCGTTGTCGCTTGGAGACGCCGTTGAGTCCCCTGCCTGGAGAGCGATCTTTCCTGATTTGGTCCCGAAGAAGGATCTGGCTCCGGCCCTGGCCCTGAACGGCATCGAATTCAATTTGGCTCGTGCGGTCGGTCCGGGCTTGGCCGGGTTGATCATTGCGGCGGCTGGCGTGGGTACCGCTTTCGTGCTGAATGCCGTTTCTTTTCTTGGCGTGATTTTCGTCATCGCTCGCTGGAAGCATCCTTCCCGCACCAGTAAGCTCCCCGCAGAAACAATCCGGGGAGCGACGTTCGCAGCCGTCCGGTACGTTCGCTATTCTCCGAATATTCGGATTCTGTTGATCCGGGCCGGCTGCGTCATTTTTTGCACCAGTGCCTTCTGGGCTCTTCTGCCGACCGTTGCGAAAAACCTCCACAAGGGCTCGCTTGGCTACGGGGTGTTACTTGCCTGTTTTGGAACGGGGGCTGTCCTCGGGGCGATTGCGCTTCAGCGCGCCCGGTCGGTGATATCGCTAGAAACTCTGCTCACGGCAGCGACTGCCATTTTCGGGGCCGTCGTCCTGGCAACCAGCACATTGAGTAGCTTCGCGTCGTTGTCGGCGTTGATGTCGTTCGGGGGCGCAGCCTGGATCGTATTCATGTCGCTCTTCAATACACTAATTCAGAACCTCGCTCCCGATTGGATCAGAGCAAGGGTCCTCGCAGTGTACCTGTTCGTTTTTCAAGGAAGCGTGGCTTTTGGCAGTCTCCTCTGGGGATACACGGCGGACCGTACGAATGTTCATGTTGCCCTGCTGATCTCGAGTCTTGGAATCGCAGGATGTATTCTTCTGCGGTTTCCGCTGCCCCTTCCTACCAAGAGCGTTGACTTGAGCAGTTGGAATCATTGGGGAAAACCCGCTCTGTTTGCGGAACCAGAACCGGATCAAGGACCGGTCTTGGTGACCGTCGAATACATCATCGATCCGAAAACGGCAGCCCAGTTTCTGGCCGTAGTTTATAAGTATCAACGCGTCCGTCGCCGTGACGGAGCGTTCCGGTGGGGAATTTTCTACGATGCCGCAACTCCCCAGCGGTATCTGGAGACTTTTCTCCTCGAATCGTGGGCAGAACATCAGCGACAACACAACCGCTTCACTTTGGCTGACCGCGAACTGGAAAATCAAGTCAAGCAATTCTCGCTAGAACCCCCAAGAATCAAACACTACATTCATGCGGCAAGGTAAGGAGCCACCCGTAATGCAAGTTGGAATCATCGGTTGCGGAAAAGTTGGAAGCGCCTTAGGTGCGTGGTTTACCGAGGCAGGGTATTCGGTGAGTTTTACGTCCCGGAACCAAACACACGCCGTGGAGGCGGCGCGGTTCTCCGGACTCGACGCAAAATCCACCTCAACCGCTACCCTGATTCGAGAGTCTGACGTTATCTTCCTGACGCTTCCCTTTGGTGAAGTTAGCAACGCCCTCGAGGCGGCTCGCGAACACCTTGTTCGGAAAATCCTTGTTGACGTGACCAATCCGATCTCTCCCGATCACCGGGAACTCGTCATCGGACACACGCATTCGGGCGCGGAGGACATCGCACGGCGCTTTCCTACCGCAATCGTCGTCAAAGCATTCAATGCTGTCTTTGCGGAAGTTTACGCCGCTCGGAGGACTCAAATCGATGGGCGCACCCTCACCATTTTTTTCGCGGGAGATGATCCGCATGCAAAGGCCACCGTTCGGAAGATGATCAATACGCTGGGCTTTGACGCTGTGGATGCAGGCCCTCTGTCAAATTCGCGCTATCTTGAGCCATTGTCCTTGCTCAACATTCACCTGGGCCGCTTCCTGGGATTTGGAACCGAGATCGGATTCTCCCTGCTAAGAACGCACGAGAATGGTCGCGATTCTTGAGGCTTCGAGCCCTTTCTTAAAGGATGGAAGATGACCAAAGTTGGAGTTCTCGACGATTGGCAGGGAGTAGCGCGGCGAAGCGCGGATTGGTCGCCTCTGATGGCCCACGCTGAAGTCGTTTTCTTCGATGAAGCGTTCGCGGACCAAGACGATGCCGCCGCCAAGCTGGCGGATTTCGAGATCGTCTTGTCCATGCGCGAGCGCACGCCGCTGCCCGCCTCACTCATTGACCGGTTGCCAAAGTTGCGCATGCTAGGAATAACCGGCTCGCAAAACGCCACGCTCGACACGCCCGCGTGCACCGCGCGAGGCGTACTCGTGTGCAACACGATCGGCGAAGGCGCAAGCGCTGCCGCCACCGCGGAACTTGCGCTTGGACTCTTAATCGCTGCAGCTCGTGCGATTCCGGCCGCGGATGCGGGCATTCGAGTGGGGCGTTTTCAGGCGGGTCTACCTGTCGGCATCGGCTTGGCCGGAAAAACGATGGGCGTGATCGGCCTCGGACGTTTGGGCTCGCACATGGCCCGCTATTGCCAGGCCCTGAACATGAACGTTCTCGCCTGGAGTGCGAATCTGACCGCGGAGCAAGCCCGGACGGCGGGTGCGACTCTTGTTTCGAAACAAGAATTACTGTCGCGCTCCGATGCCGTAAGCCTCCATCTGGTCCTCTCACCGCGCTCACGCGGTGTAATTGGAGCGGCCGAAATCGCACAGATGAAACCGGGCACGATCTTGATCAACACTTCCCGGGGTCCGCTGGTGGATGAAGCCGCGCTGCTCGAGGCTGTGAGAGCGGGCCGCATCATCGCAGCACTGGATGTTTACGATCGCGAACCCCTCCCGGCGAATCATCCGCTACGCAGCGCTCCAAACACGGTCTTAACGCCTCACCTCGGCTACGCCGTTAAGGAAACCTGGATCGAGTTCTACGGACAAAGTATCGAGAACGCGCTCGCTTTTCTGGCTGGAAAACCCGTCCGGGTTACAAACCCTGGGGTTCTCCGAGTGTCCTAGCCCAGGCAGCCAAATGCTCGCGCTTAGGTCAAGAGTCTTGCTTTCAATTATTCGGTCACGGTCGATTCTCTGGAATCGGCCTGCCGGTGAACAGGAATCGCCGCGAATGTCATCGCCTTGAAGGCCGGCTTTCTGTTTTGAACACTGGGATGTCATCCAGGACGAGGCAACGAAGTAGCAGTCCAAAGCGGGAACTCGAAGTTCGCTGGTAAGCTTCCGGCCTAAAGTCAGAAGTGACGCGCTTGCGGAGGAAGCTCTCCCGACGGCGGCAACTCGGGCCCTGTGGTCGAGAGTGAAGAGAAATGCGCAGTCCCACTCAGGGCGCGATTCTTACCGAATATGGACTTCGCCCATTTGATCGTCGGTGCAATCGGTCTCAGCCAGAAGCTTGGCTTGCCGCAACTCTCGCAGCCGAAAAGCGGACGCACGTCTGCCAGAATGGCGTACGCAATGTTGAGTACCAGCTGGAATGGCCGGAATCCGAATATGCTGACTGCGAAACACCACGCGAACCATTTGGTGTTGCGCAGATCCCGCAGAACCTCCGCAACCGCTTCCCCTCCGAGTTTCATCGAGCCATCGGGCATTAAGACATGGATCGTCGCGTAGGCATCCCATATATCGAGTTCCGGATCGAGAAGCCGAAGCTCCTCCGCATCGTTGCCGATCGGTCGTACGATAATGCTCGCCTTTCCGGATTTTCCCTGTGCGGACGTCTGCACCCAACGACCAATGCCGCGGCAGACGGCGCATTCGTCGTTGAATAACAGGACCGGGTTGGTGCGCTCTTGCATTTGGGGAATGGCTCTCGTCTCGTCGCTCACGCTTTCGCCGCCCGGGCCGGAGCATTTGATTCGAATGGATGAGTCAGAGCGGTCAGAAGACTCGATACTGTCGGCGGAGGGCCCTCGGCTCGTCCAACTTCCTTTCCGTTCAGAAACATGACAACAGTTGGCGTGCCTTGGATCTCGTAGCTGTCTGTGAGTTCCTGGTCGTCCGCGGTATTAACCCTGAAGATTTTCTCTTTGGATTTCACCATATCTGCCACCTGCTGAAGGACCGGTTCGATCTCTCGGCAGTGGATGCAACCGTATGACATGAACTCAACCGCGATTGGCCCCTTTCCTTCCAAGACCCACAGCTTGAACGTACTAGCGGTGACGGTTCGTAGATGGTCGCTCGACATACTTCTCGGAGTTGTTCGTGGATTCTCGGGGGTTTCGTTCATCATTGAGCATCTCCTTCATGACTCGCGCGCATCAGCTCTGGCCTCTGGAACCGTGGAACGGCTTGGTCACGTTCTTAGCCAGCGACGCTCTGCTCGCTGTGAGAGTTCCGTGAGACATCTTAGATGACTCTAAGACCACGAACTGTGCTCTTTGGTACAGCCCGCCACAATCGCTGAATTCTCAGCGCTAAGAGAGTCAGGAGACAGCGTGATGTTGTTCGAGTTGTGGACGCGCACTTCGCCGCATCCGCGCTTTAAGTCGAGGCGTTAGACCGTTCGTGAGTCGCCGATGGCCGCGCGGCAGAGATTTTCGGCAGGACCTCGAAATTTAGTTCCCGTCTGATACCGCTCTACTTGTTATGATTTTCGTGCTGGGCTGTGATGGTGACATCCACGCGAGCACCTTTTTTAAGTTTTACGTCGTCACCATGTTCGTTGGTCAGCGTATTTCTAATACGGAGATCCCGATATTTTTTGTCCGCACCGCCCACGGAAATCTGCGCCTTCTCGGATTGTGACGCCCGCTCAGGTGGAATAATTTTGCGGACAGTGCCAGCCATGCTCGTGCTCGGCTCTTCTCGAATTCGAGCGATATCCAAGTCGAGTTCGGCGATCTTTGCGGACCGGCTCATTCGCGGCTGATCCATCTCTTTCTCCACGCTCACGCGCGTCGAACCGCGACTGTCGTTCTTAGGTTTCTTTCGACCCATGCGCCGATCATGACCTCCACAACGAAGCCATGCAGTCTCATTTCGCACAGTTACGAGAAAAGTGCGACCCATCGCCCGCATCCCAATCGGGGCCGTGAGCATCATCGCGGAAGAAATCGGAAAAGCTTCGGGAGCCTAAGTGGTTGAGCCGGGTTGTTCGGTATTGAGAGTGTCGATCCACCACTTGCGTTAACAGAATCTCACCGCCAGAGAGCCTGAATAGACCGTGCAAAAGTGCACAGTTCTCTGAGGTTGATTTCCGTAAGATGCCTGAGCTGATTCCGCGAATATGAGCTCACTCGCTCCGAGTACTCCTGCACGGGTTCAAGGAGATTCGAATGGTCCTTCTGCTTGATCGGTTTCCACCGTGGCGGCGCCTTTTCGGCCAAATGTGTAGAGAATCGGACACCACCAGGTTGACCGAGTTAGTCGCTCAATTTGAAGGAGCAATATTCAGGCGGGGACAGGAGATCAATGACGGTCCGGAGCACCGCGAAGAGTGGGAGGCGATGAAGCGCGCGACAAACAGCCTGCTGCGAATTCAGACCGAGACGCTGGGCTGGCCCGCCGTTGTTGCCAATACAGCAGAGAGCGGGAGTCCCGGGATGCTGGTGGCGGTGCTTATCGCTGACGACAGAGAACTTCTTCGGAAGGCGATTCGAAAGGTTTTGGACCTTGACCCCGAGATTAGGATCGTAGGTGAGGCCGAGAATTTTCCGCAGACCGTAGCCCTGACCAGAGAACTGCATCCACGGGTTGTCGTTATGGACTTGCATATGCCTGCCCCCGAGGATTTCTCGCATAAACAACTAAAGCTTGCCTTGGATGAAACAGGATCGAAGCTAATTACAATGTCGGTGTGGCACGACGACGCGTCACGCGCGTTAGCGGCCAGCTACGGCGCGTTCACCTTTCTGGATAAGTCGAATCTTGGACAACTCTTGATCCCTGCGATCAGACAGGTGGCCGCCTCTTGAGCCACGCTTGGCAACTTTTCGACAACTGGGGGCGGTGTACGGCAGCCCTGAGTTCTGCGTATATTAAAGGATACGATTCACCGGGGTTGTAAACGGCATCCCGGAGGACGCGAGGCCACACAGAAAGTCCTTATGCTCTTGATATAACAAGGCTGACAGATAGCATGGCGCGGGCGTGAAAGCGGAGCTACGAACGTCTCAAGATCGCGGGAAATTGGTTGGCTAACTCAACCGTCTGACGCGAGTCCTCTTCACTACAGGGATTTTTTCTGGCGCTCCGCGAACCTCGTCGCCTTCTCTCGGTCAATATAGACACGGCGTTTCGCCGTCGCAGTATGTCACTGTCACTAGCCAATGATGGTGTTTGCGGCGGCGGTCCGTGTTGAAGCTTGTGACGCTGCGTTTGGGCACGTAGGCACTTCGGATCTGCACCGTTGCAAGGGAGCGATTTGACTTCTGCTATTCAGATCTCCGTATTTCTCGCGACTTGCGGCTGGAAAGCGACCACTTGCTGTCAGTCGTGCAGGACGACGCTCAGCAATGAGGCGTTGATCTCGAGGCCTCCATTGTATTTTATGAAACCCATTTTTCTGAATTTGTTCATAAAAAAATTCACTCGCGAACGAGTTGTGCCGACCATTTCAGCGAGCATCTCTTGCGATATTTTGGGGAGTACTTTCGGGGGATTCTCTTGGTTGCCGTAACGCGCCAGCAGCAAAAGTGTGCGAGCCAGCCGCTTCTCGCTGGAATTAAACAACTGATCGACCAAGTCCTCTTCGATCCGGATATTTCTGGACAGCATATAAGAAATAAAGCGGTCAGAAAACTCATGCTCTGCATGGAGGACGCGAGTCATCTCTTTCTTTTGAATCACTAGTACGGTGGTCAGGGTCACAGCGCTTGCCGAACCGATCCGAACCGGCTGACCAGCCAGGCAGCCTTCACCAAAAAAGTCTCCGGTCCCCAAAACCGCGACCACCGCTTCTTTGCCACTTTCATTTACAACCGAGAGCCTTACGCCGCCTTTTTGAATGTATAGAACATCTTCAGCAGAATCGCCCTGCGAGAATATCGTTTCCTTTCGCTTAAAATGCGCAACTTTCCTAGCCACGCCAGCAGACTCAAGAAAATCCTGCGCGTTAAAACGATTCCTGGCTTTGGCCTTCGCGCGGTTCGAGGCTTCAGATGCCACAGCCACCGCCTTTTCTGGCTAGTTTGGGGAGTCTTATCTCAGATCCAAGTCTATGCGACCGGCCTCGATTGTCTTGATGTCGATACGATTCTGCGTTCGCTTTTCAAACCCCGCGAGAATATCCAAGTCCCTTCTAGGGTCGTGATCGTACGGATTGAGCCGAAGCGTTCTTTAACTTCCGATCAGGAAATTGGAGCATTTCGTTCTAGACTCCGCCCAACCCCTCTGACGCTATATCAGAAGGGACGAGTTTTGTCGGTAAGGTGCCGGACAATCCCCGCATGAGCCGGTGACCGAGTCGAACGCCCCCTGTGGGCGTGAACTATCGACGCAGCGCACCTAAGAAGTCCTGCGGGCGCGCGAGACCGGTTTTTGATAGTAAAAGAAACGGCGCGGAAACCCGTGAACGGATCCAAGCGCGGTGCATACGCACACGCGTCGGGATGGTGGCAAGGGTTGCGTCCCAAGGAGGCTGTCTCGCGGAGCGCCTGAATTAAATGAGCCGTCAGAGACCGAGTTCAGCGGTAAATTGTTGTATGACCCAGTAGCATTCACAGGCGGAGCTCTGAAGCTTTTGCCGATTGACAACCTTTACGGTGCCACGCTCGGATTTGATCGTTCTCCGTTTCTGCAAAATCGCGGCCGCATTGCTTACCGTGGGACGATTGGTTCCGAGGACCGTCGCTAGGAAATCGTGAGTCGTGGAGAGCGAGGCAGACCCAACCCGATCTTGGGCCGTCAGTAACCATCTCGCCAGACGCTGTTCAATACGGTGCAGCCGGTTGCAGGCAACCGTTTGAGCAATTTGCATCGCTTGAAGTACCGCATAGCGGTTCATTGTCCTTTGGAGTTGAGGCGTAGATTGTAGAATCTTCAACATCGCGCCGGCCTGTATTTTGAAGCCGTCTGATGAGATAAGCGCTACCTCACGCAGTGGGCTTCGGGTCAGACCCACGATCGTCGCTATCCCGGCAACGCCTTCGTTCCCCACCACTCCCGCCTCAACGGTCTTCCCGTCCTTTGTTGCGACCAAAAGAGAAATTAGACCCGCGTTGAGGAAGTGGGCGAATCTCACCGGTTCACTCGGCTCCTGAAGAGTGTAACGGTCTGGAAAAGTGAGATACTCCAAATGAGGCCGAACTACGCGGAATTCATGCTCGGGGATCGATAGCAGAATCTTGTTTCGCACCGCTCTTCCAGAGGCATTCGTCCTTAACCCCCTTTTCACGGATAGCAGATCTGTCCGAGACACGAGAGCCCTTTGGCACGGGCACATTACCGCGGAAGGTAAGCTCAACGTTCCGTGCACAACCACTCTACTCGCGAGGAATCCGCGTGTCGGTCCCGCGCCGGACACTCACTGGTATGGTCTAACTGGGGATGAGTTCACTGTCGAACTGTCTCATGACCTCGTAACACTCGCAGGACGAAGCTTCGAGTTTTCGGCGGTCTAGGATCTTCACTCCGCCTCGCATGTATTCGATGCACTTTCTCTTTTGCAGAATGGCGGCTGCGCTGCTGACGGTGGGCCGATTTGTTCCTAGCATTGTCGCGAGAAAGCCGTGAGTCACCGCAAGTGAGGAAGAGTCGACTCGATCCTGGGCTCTCAGCAACCATCTCGCCAGTCGCTGGTCAATCCGGTGCAGTCGATTGCAAGCCACCGTCTGGGCAGCCAGCATACCCCGCACTACAGCACATCGGTTCAGCACCATTAGTAATTGCGGGGTTGATTTCAAAATATTCTGCACGACGCTCGCACGAACCTTGAACCCGTCGCCCGCAATCTGTACTTTCTCGCCCACTGGACATTTATTCAGGCCGACGGCGAGGGCGACGCCTAACGCCCCCTCGCGCCCGATCACGCCTGCCTCAACGGTTCTACCATCGTGCATCGTCACGATGAGAGATATCAGGCCCGCATTGGGAAAGTACAGAAACTTCACTGGCTCGCTCGATTCGCGAAGCGATAGCCGGCTCGGCAATTTGAGGTATTCCAGATGAGGACGGATTATCAAGTACTCGTTGTCCGGAATCCATAGAAGTATCTTATTGCGGATGGAATTCCCGATGGAATTCGTCCTTGCGCCAGATTGGATAACTAGCTTTTTTCTCATTCAGCACACCTATCGTCTGTACTCATCGATGGTGGGCGCTGTGGTGCAGGATATCTGTTCGATACGGCACACTTCTCTATTCGATCAGGGCGAATTCCGTGGGAAAAGGTTGTCGGAGCCGTGGAAATCCAATGGCTCGACACAGTCGTTAATTAGGGGGCCGTCGCAGATCGGGCGAGCCAGTTGGACTCGCTCGCTTGCGATACGGACTCAAGGCTTAATGCGGAGGCGGTTAAAATCGAACGAACGCCTCGCTCAGGGTATCTTCCCTTTGCGATGGAGGATCCGCAACAATTCCGACGGATGCGACGGAACGGAGTGCGGGATCATGCGCACAATTCAGAGTTGTTCTCGGTCCGCACCGTGCGCCTGTGCAAGACTCCTGATCGCCTTTCTCACCCACGCCTTGTTCCACACGAGGCGTTCCGCTCGCAGGTCGTCGGCCAGGGCCAAAACCCATTGACGCTCCGCGTCCACCTGAGAGTGCAGGTATTCCATCTCAAGCCGAAACAGTCGCGGGAGGAACTGAAACGCTGCTAATCGGCCCTCCAGCCGAGCAAGTTCTATTTTTAGCGCTTCTACCCGGGTCTCAAGTTGCCTGAGTGCATCCTTTGGCGTGAGTACCGGTAAAAAGGATATTGCTGCCGGGAACTCCGGGAACTCGCGAGATTGCTTTGACAAGAGCTCACGCGTCCATTCGCTAATCGTCGATCGACCTACCTCGGTGAGCTCGTAGACGATTCGTTCCGGACGCTTCTTGTCGCGGTGAACAGTGCTCGCGACGATCAGGCCTGATCGTCGAAGACGCGCAATCGTCTGATAGAGACTGTTGGGCTGCGTGACATTGACAATCTCGTCTTCGCCGCGTCTCTGCATTTGCTGCTGCATTCCGTAGCCATGCATCGGGGATTCATACAAAAGAACCAAAACGGCGAGCGCGAGGGGAGATCGTTTTGTGTTTGCCTTAATCATAGTATGAATATACATATTATGTGTACATGAGTCCGCTGATCTTTCTCCATTTCGCAAACCTGTTCTTCGCCGGGATGCTAGCAGGTATCGAAACCGGTGTGCACTGTGGTCTGGGCGCGCCTCCGAAGGCTCTCAGTGAGCAATCGCAGATTCTGCTGCGGCAGGCTTTGGTGCTCAAACTGAGAACTCTAGTCCCGATCTATTTTGTTCCGGCTGTTGCCTCCGCTGTAGCACTTACCGCCATCGACGGTTCCTCCCCGGGCCTGTGGCTTCGTTACGCGGGGTTGATGGCTCTGCTCATCTGGATCATCATTAGGGTCGTACGTACGATACCTATCAACGGCGCAACGCTTACGTGGAACCCGGAGGCGCCGCCAAAGGATTGGAGACTACGAGTCGAAACCTCGGAGCGTTTCCATGTTCTCGGCGTGTGGGCCTCCGTAACAGCGTTTGTCTGCTTCATGACGGCCATGGCACCAGGTGTATCGATTGCGAGGTGAGGGGTGGCCAGTTCTATGCATGACCTTTTTCGCCGAAGAAGCTGCCCCGGCGGCAGACCTCACTCTACGACCCCTCGCGACGGCTGAATCGTAAGGAAAACCGGACGAGCCAAGTTGTGGTAGATCTTGGCCAAGAGATACACACCGGAGGAAGCAATGAAGGTTGCATTTCCAAACGATGGATCCTTTGCATTTGAGTTTGTTCGCAATCTTGGCTTCATGTACTACGGGGGCTCGGATCTGGGCGAAATGATAGCTACCGCAGGACTGATCAAGGAAGGTGACGAGGAGAGCTGGTTCACAGAATGGGACAAGTTAGGGCGTCGAATTCTGTCACGGGCTGATGCCAGCTTGGCCGCGGGCCATATGGTAAGCGCTCGCGAAGCGTACCTGCGTGCATCCACCTACTTTCGGACAGCCGAGTTCTATCTCCATGGCAATCCTGGGGACCCACGGATCCTCTCAACGTCCAGGGCATCGCAGAAGGCGTATGCAGAAGCGGCGAGACTGACCGGTCCAACCTGGGAACCTGTGCAGATTCCCTACGAAGGAACCACGTTACCCGGATATTTTTACAAGGTCGACAATTCTGGCAAGCCGCGTCCCACACTTGTCTTCTTTGGGGGATATGACTCGAGTGTTGAGGAGCTTTTCTTTTCCGGTGCGGCCGGGGCCGTACGGCGCGGCTATAACTGTCTGACCTTCGACGGCCCTGGGCAAGGAGCTCCTCTACGCGAGCAAAAGCTTGCGTTCCGGTATGACTGGGAGAAAGTCGTTACCCCCGCCGTTGACTATGTCCTGACCAGACCGGATGTAGACGGCGATAATCTCGCACTCCAGGGCATGAGTCTGGGCGGGTTCTGGTGCGCTCGCGCTGTAGCGTTCGAGCATAGATTTCGCGCAGCGGTCTTCTACGACGGCGTGTATGACTTCTATCAGGCTATTCGGGGCCTCGTACCGAAGGAAGCTGTGGCCGCTCTGGACTCAGGCGATTCGGTAACCTTCGAAGAAATCGTCTACAAGGTCATGCAGAACAACACGGCACTGCGCTGGCTCGTGACAAATGGTGTCTGGACCTTCGGGGTTCCGAGTTTTATCGATTTCGTGACGAAAATTAAGCAGTACACGATGGAGGGCATCGCGGGACGGATTCAGTGTCCCTGCCTCGTTCTGCAAGGCGATGCGGACATGTTTTTCCTGGGCCAGCCGCAGCAAATCTATGACGCGTTGAAAGTTCCGAAAAAGCTTGTCGCATTCCACGCCGAGGATGGGGCTGAGAATCATTGCCAATCCGGCGAGCTGTCGTACAAGGATCAAGTCGTTTTCGACTGGCTGGACGAGACTCTGAAGCTGCATGACGGCCGCAAAGCTTAACTGCACCAATTTTTTGGTTCGGAACAAAACCGTGTCTGCGCAGCCAAAACGCGAGAGCGATCCCAGCGATGCGAAAACGGCGATGCCGAATGCGTAAACCCTGTCCTCTCCCGGCAGCGGTCTCCGTCATTTCTCGTTGCGGAGGCTTGACTTTAACTAACGACATCGTTGATTCCGACGGACCCCCTGCTCGCTGAGTAGGGGGTCAGCGAAACAAGCGTGCGCGGACGCGCTAAACCAACTCTATCCTCATATATAGGAATATGCGTGACGACCCTCGGACGACCAAATGGCTTTTGTAGCGCTCTCGAAATCGTTATTGTTCCCAAATTTCAAAAATCACTGAAATCACAAAACAGAGCTCTCTTAAGTAATTGATTTTCAGGTGGTTGGTGGACGTGACCGGGATCGAACCGGTGACCCCCTGCTTGCAAAGCGCGAGAGTCGATTCCAACAACTACCTCGCTCATTCTAATGGCTAGCGTTTACAACAACTCGGGGCATCTGCTTTCGCTCAAAGACTAACCCCAACAGTCTCAAAACAACCCGTTCGTGCACAGTTGGTGCACAGTCGCAAGGACGTAACGTCGAACTCGAAACCTAATGCCAAGTTGAAGCAACTTTTCGCCGTTGTCATAAAGCCATTTTGGCCGAAAGCAGAGGTCTGTGGAGCTATGGCAAGTGCGTAGTGCCGCGTCTGTTTGTTGCCGTCGGGCAACGGTGTAAAGAGTGAGCCTGACTGTAAGAAAAGGCCGCCGCCAATCTGCGCACTGCGCCCCAAACATCTCTCCTATTCTGGTTTTCAAGTGATAGGCAAATTGGCCAGGACTCGACGACTTATGGTCACGTAGCGCGATTTTCGGGGCTGTTTGGAGCTTACTGTTCCCATTTCGTTCCCAATTTTGTCGGCAAGCCAGCCGAACCATTCGGTTAACAGCCACTTGAGTAATTTCACCGAGATTTTCCGGAGCGGGAGTTTTCCGAGGAGAATCAGCAAGTTGCGATGAAACTCAGTGAGCCAACTTCTCTTCTTTATTTACGTTTTCTTCGCAATTCATCGCCTTTCGCCGCGACTGCCGTTACACATTCGTGACAGGCAACCGTTCGGGTATGGGCGACTTCATGAGCCCAAAACGCTTCCCAAATATAGGGTCAGCGCCTTCTTGAATTCTTCCTCAATCAGGTCTTTCGCTTTATCCCCCGCTTCTCCATAGAGCGTTATCAAGCCTTTGACTATCTGGAGAGTCACGTTCGCAGCCAGCATTGCTCGTTCGTCTGAAAGGGACGGGTTCTTTGCTCGAAAGGCATTCGCGATGTTGGCTCGCAAGACTCTCTTCGTAGCGGGGTCGCGGCGTAGCCGAATCGGCACCGCGAGCAGTGTGAGATAAGCCGGACGTACCTGAAAAATTTCAGTGATCCGTTCGATGAAGCGCCTCGCGAACTCTCGATGACTGAGGTTCTTCGCCTGCTCTATCAATGGTCTCCATTGCTCTTCCATCTCCTGGGCGTACTGGGCCAACAAGGTAAGGGCGACGGCCTGTTTGTCCGGGAAGTAGTTGTAAAGTGCCCCGATCGAAGAGCCGCTGCGTTCCGCGATCGCGGTCATCGTGGTTGCTTCATAGCCAACCTCGACAAATAGTTGCGCCGCCGCATCCAGGAAACTGGCGAGCCTGCGTGAAGCGCGCTCCTGTTGCGGGGCGGCCCTTATCGAATTTGACAAATTCGAGGGCATCCTCGTATTCTATACCTTGGAAATCGAGGGTGCCCTCGATTTCTACGACAAATCTTTTCCTAAGGAGTCCCATGGCAGAACTTCAGCTTGATTCCCACAAAACAGCACTTGTTCTCATTGACCTCCAGAATGCCATCGTCGGCATGAGTACCGCGCCTCATCCAGCCGCACAGGTTGTTGCCAATTCGGCAAAGCTGGCCGAAGCGTTTCGCGGCCACGGTGCCCCGGTTGTTTATGTCCGCGTCGACCTTAACGATTTCCTCGATCTTCCGGTCGACCAGCCGATCAACCTGGGAAATGCACCGCTGCCCGGAATTGTTTCGGAGATTGCCCCTTCCGCCGGATTTCAGCCCGGCGACATTCTGCTTACGAAACGTCACTGGGGCGCCTTTGCCGGAACCGATCTTGAGCAGCAGCTCAAGTCGCGTGGTGTCGATACGGTCGTCCTCACCGGAATCTCTACCAATTCGGGGGTAGAGTCCACGGCGCGACAGGGTACCGGCCTCGGCTTTGGCTTTGTCGTCGTTGAAGACGCCTGCTCCGGTCAGGATGGTGAACAGCATCGTTTCGCATTTGAGAAGACATTCCCGCGGCTCTGTCGCGTGCGCTCGACCAATGAGGTCCTCGCCGCACTTGCCTAACACCAAGAATCAACTCGATCGACTCGATCCACTGGTCTGGAAGATCACTGCTGTCGCTGTGCTTGGGTCCCTCATGGGACAGGTCGATGCAACGGTGGTGAACGTCTCCCTCTCCAGCCTGGCCGTTGATCTCCACAGCAGTCTTACCACCATTCAATGGGTCACGAGCGGCTACCTTCTGGCGCTGGCTCTCATGCTCCCGTTGAATGGGTGGCTCGTCGGGCAGCTCGGAGCAAAATCGCTCTATCTGTGGTGTTTTCCGATCTTCACGCTCTCATCGGCACTCTGCGGGCTCGCGTGGTCCGCGAACTCGCTGATTGGCTTTCGAGTCCTCCAGGGAATGAGCGGAGGTTTGATGGCTCCGCTGGCGCAGATGATGATAGTGCGCGCCGCTGGGAGGCACACGGCGCGCGTCTTCGGTTACGCCGCAATACCGATTCTGCTGGGACCACTCCTCGGGCCTGTGCTTGCTGGGGCGATTCTTCAACATGCGTCCTGGCGTTGGCTGTTCCTGGTGAACGTTCCAGTCGGTCTTTTCGGAATCCTTCTGGCGATTCGCTTTCTTCCCGAAGACCGTGCCGAAGCCCGGCCGAGAGATCTCGATGTTGTCGGCTTCTGCCTGCTCTCCCCGGGCCTCGTGCTCTTTCTCTACGCTATGGACCATGTCAGCGAACGGATAGGCTTGACGGCATTTTTGGTTGCCCTGGTGCTGCTCACGGTCTTCATCCGGGCGGCAACCAGGAGGGGCGACGATGCGCTCATTGATCTTCAGCTCTTTAGGGGAAAGGATTTTTCAGCATCGGTGCTGACGCAATTCACCCTGAACGGAATTTCATTTGCAGGACAGATGCTCATCCCGATCATGCGGCGAGTCACCCAGCGCGGCAGGCTGGTTGATGGCTCCTCTCGGAAGGGCATGATCTGCACATATCCGAAGATCGGCGTGCTGACGCAGCGCTTCGGCATCCGCAGGGTCGCCGGCAGCGGCGCTTTTTTGGCCTTAGCCGGGACACTGCCGTTCCTTTTTCTTGCCAGCCACGGCATGTCTCTCCCCCTGCTCGTATGTACGCTCGTCGTCCGCGGGATGGGTTTGAGCGCGGTCGGCATTCCGTCCATTACCTCTGCCTACGCTTCGGTCGAGAAAGAACACCTGCCGATGGCGACGACCTCACTCAATATAGTTCAGCGTCTCGGAGGGCCCACCCTGACGACACTGTGCGCTACTTTTCTCGGATGACGACTGGGTATGGCGCACCAGGCGACCGGCATCTCCAGAGCCTTTACCGCGACCTTCATGCTGCTCAGCCTCATTCATATGCTGCTTTTGGTAGCAGCACTAAGGCTGCCTTTCTCCATAGAGAAGCTGAAACAGTCGCTGTCTCATGAAGAGGTAACTGTTTTGATTGACGAGGCGTCGGAGTGACCCTCATCCTTGCAGGTGTCTACGCGCGACAATCTCTCGTTACTCCCCTTAAACGCGCTTGTGTTTAGTCGGCTGGCCCCAAACATCGAGTGGTCGTGAGGCGCTCATGGCGCTCTACGCAGTCGACGGCAAAAACATCGTCCTACATAGCGCGCACGCGCCAGTCATTCACCAATCGCAGGACTCGCGTGTCGTGATCATTGAACACGAGGCACACAGCAAATTGTCGCGACCGGCGCTTGCTACGACCACCGGTTCATCTCTGTGGTCACCACCGAAGACCGCAAGATCGTTCATTGGCGGGACTACATAGATTCGTTCGCGGCGATGACTGCGCTTACCCAAGCGTCTGCCGGCGTTAGCAAAGGTAAATAACGAAGGAGATTCGAAATTCCAGCGCCAATTTGTGCGACACTCGGCGTGTGGGAATGTAAGGATGCACTCTTCGTGACACCAGACCGCTCATTGAACCCCGCCGAGCCACGAACCGCAAAACCGCAACAGGCACCCGAAAGCGACCGCCTGAAGTTACTGCTGGACATCACAAACACCTTGGTGTCGAACTTGGAGCCTCGCGACCTGATTCGCGCGATTTCAACAAGCATTCGGCAGGTGATGCACTGCGACGTCGTCGGAGTGTGGCTGCCAGATGCAGATCAGCGCCAGTTGCGCCAACGCGTCATGGACTTCCCGGAAAGCAAGGGATTCGCCACAGAGGATCTTGTGCAACCGGTGGAGGGGTCCTTAGTAGGCAGCGCATTCAAGACCGGTAAGGCTGCGATACGAACATCAGCGGATTTCACGAATTACCAAGCAACCACGGACGTGGCTCGCGGAGAAGGCATCTTGTCATCTCTGGCGTTGCCGCTGATCATCCGAAACCGGACACTCGGTGTTCTGGGACTCGGCAGCCGGACCGAGAACGCATTCAGCCAAGAGGACGTTGATTTCCTGATGCGAGTCGCGGGCCAAGTGGCAATCGCGGTCGAGAACGCATTGGCCTATCGTGAGATTGCCGAATTAAAAGACAAGCTCGCACAGGAAAAGCTCTATTTGGAAGAGGAAATTCGGAGCACGTCGGATTTTGAAGGGATTATCGGGCAGAGCTCGGCCCTACGGCAGGCGCTGCAACTGGTCGAAACGGTGGCGATGAGTGATTCGACCGTGCTTCTGTTGGGAGAAACAGGAACTGGTAAGGAGCTTGTGGCGCGCGCCATTCATCAACGCAGTCGCCGCAACGCGCGAACATTCGTCGAATTAAACTGCGCTGCGATTCCCACTGGTTTGCTCGAAAGTGAACTTTTTGGCCACGAGCGAGGTGCCTTCACCGGCGCAGTTACACAGAAGATTGGACGATTAGAACTCGCCGATCAGGGCACACTGTTTCTGGACGAAGTCGGCGATATCCCACTGGAGCTCCAACCAAAACTCCTGCGCGTATTGCAGGACCGACAATTCGAGCGCTTGGGAAGCACCCGGACGAAGACAGTCGACATTCGGCTGATCGCTGCGACCAATCGTGAACTGGATCGGATGATTGAAGAAAAGCAATTTCGAACCGATCTTTACTACCGCCTGAATGTTTTTCCCATCCGCCTTCCTCCCCTGCGCGAGCGGCCAGAAGATATTCCCTTGCTGGTGCGATACTTCAGCCAAAAGTACGCGCGCCGAATGCAAAAGCGAATCGAAAACATTCCTGCCGCGGCCATGCGCAAGCTGGCGCGCTGGCATTGGCCCGGAAACGTCCGTGAACTTCAGAATCTTGTGGAGCGGGCTGTCATCCTCACGCGCAGCAGCACACTGGCGATCTCGGTACCCGAGTTGGCAAACAGCAGCGTGAATTTTGCTCCGGCGAAAGCCAGACACTTCGATGAACAAGATAGGATTGTGCGAATTCTGAAGGAGACCAAGGGACGGGTGGGCGGTCCGAATGGTGCCGCGGCCCGGTTGGGACTTAAGCGGACTACGTTGCTCACGCGGATGAAAAAGATGGGGATCGATCCACGGAAGACGTCGTAGTCTTGACCTGAGGATTCGAACGAAAGACAAAGGGTTCCGGTTTCATTCTCCATCGCAAGCGGTAATCCCTCTCCAAGAATGCTGAAAGGTTCTGCTCATTGCGTTTTGTAAACTTGGGACGGCGCGCAAAGACCACAACAATAGGGCCCCCATAAACGCCTGCTGCAGCAGAAGCGCCACTTCATCTTTCTTGAGTCTCCCATCAATTTCGCCGTTCCCTTGTCCGATCTCGACAATCTGCGCGATTACCCGCCGCTCGTCTGAGGTCTTGCGGTCAAGCTGTCCGCGAACCGTTTCACTTCCCACAAACGATGATATGAAAGCGCGCGCTAGTTCAGGACTGCGGTGGTGTTCTTCGGCGATTTGTTCGAAAAGGTGGCGGAGCACGGATTGGATTGAGCGCTTTCCCATCATGGCTAACTCTAGCGCCTCGCGGACCCTATCCAAGCTAACGTCGACAATCGTGGCTAACAGATGGTTCTTACTCTCGAAGTAATTGAAGAAAGTTCCTTTGCCGACATCGGCCGCTTCGGTGATGTCCTCGACCGTGACACGAGGTAAGCCGCGCTCGGCAACAAGCTGCAGGGCGCATCGGAATAGACGAAGCCGAGTCTCGGCAGCTCGTCGGTTTCGGCGTCCGACCGAACTCGTTTCAAGAATCGAAAATGCTCGAATGGGAGTCTTGCGTTTCATGATTTACCGACCTTCAAGTGGCAGGCTGAGCGCCAAACGATTTCGACCACAGTGCTCGTTTAGCGCACTTCGACGAGCACGAGTGACACGTCGTCGAGCGGCGGGCCGTCGCGCCACTCAGCGACGCGATTGAGAATTCCTTGCTTCATTTCCACGAACGGCAGAAGCGCTGCTTCGCGAACAACGCTCTGCAATCCTTCGACTTTGAGCATTTCGCCACGCGAGTCGAATGCGTCGGTGAGGCCATCTGTGTACAACACGATTCGGTCGCCAGGCTCGAGCTCTCTGCAAAGTGTAGCGTCTGCGTCCACGGCATCCGGCAGCGTGCCCAGAATTGTGCTGCGGGACCGCAGCAGACGAGGTTCGGCTCCAGGCTGAACAATCATTGCTGGCGGGTGTCCGGCTCCGGCGAACTCCATGGTCCGGCCGCTGCGATCAATGCGGGCGGCGGCCAATGTAAAGAAAAATCCTAGTGTGCCAATGTTCTGAATCACAAGAGAGTTCAATCGACGGAGGACGTCGGCGAGCGGCGCCCGATCACCCAGCAGGGTAACCGTCTCCGAGTATATTCGGTTGGCGACGAGCGCGGAGCTGATGCCGTGCCCCGAGACATCGCAAACCAGCAGATTCAGATGTTCGTCTTTCCACGGCCTCACCAAGCCGAAGTCTCCGCCGATGGTATGCGCGGGTTGGTAGAAAGTGTCGACACGCAAAGCGCCCCAGTCGAAAGGCTCTGGCGCTAAACTCTGCTGTACTCGGGCCGCCAACAGCAGATCTTGCTCAATCTCTCGTTGATGCTTTTCGAGTCCCGCGATTGCAGCGCGGAGTTGCTCTTCGGTGCGTTTTTGTTCTGAAATATCGGTCAAAGTAACGATAGAGAAACGCCGTCCGTCGGGCCCATGCACGGCGCGCATGCTGACCACGACGGGCAGCCGGCCGCCGTCTTTTGTGGGCAAGAAAAACTCTTCGCGGACTCGCCCCATCGCCAGAGCTTTCTGGCTAAGCGCCTGGGCGAAAGCAAACTCTTCGGCTCGGTGATACAACTGCCGGGCATTGCGGCCGATGATCTGGCTGCGATGAAACCCGGTCATTTCCTCGAAGACCGTGTTGGCAAAAAGAATCTGATCAGAATCGTCTGCAATGACGACGCCGTCGTTCAGCGTTTCAAGAATCGGCTCCATCTGTTGTAGCGACTGCGGCCTTTCGCTGTCCACAAAGTCACTCATTGGCCGATCCCGGA
>Ga0302179_10000339_pt1 | contig 32653 bp, 29 predicted proteins | sample I_Palsa_E3_1_FD_198788 | JGI IMG/M metagenome (GOLD analysis project Ga0302179, IMG submission 198788) | Peat permafrost microbial communities from Stordalen Mire near Abisko, Sweden - I_Palsa_E3_1 | ecosystem: Environmental > Terrestrial > Soil > Palsa > Peat permafrost | place: Sweden...
ATAGATGGTAGCCAGGATATCCAGTTGACCAACAGCCCCGACGGAGAATCCCGCGCCCGATGGAGCCCCGACGGCCGCTACCTCTCTTTTCTCTCTTCAAGACAAGAATCAAAGGGCAGCCAGGTCTGGCTAATGGATCGGCGCGGCGGAGAAGGGCGGCGTCTCACAGAGATCAAAGGCGGCATCAATGACTACGCCTGGAGCCCCGACGCAAAAAAATTGCTGCTCACCCTTACCGACCCCGACCCCGAAGACACCGGAAAGATCAAAACTACCAAGCCATACGTGATCGACCGTTATCAATACAAACAGGACGTGGAAGGCTATCGCTACAAAAAGGCCCACACCCATCTCTACCTCTTCGATATCACGACAAAAAAACTGGACACCCTTACAAAAGGCATCTACGACGAAGAATCGGCCGTCTGGAGCCCCGACGGCGCCTCCATCGCCTTTGTCAGCAACCGGACCGAAGACCCCGATAAAAACGAAAACACTGATATTTACACCATCGACACCAAACCAGGAGCGGCGATGCGCCAGCTTACCGACTGGAAAGGATCGGATAACAGCCCCCGCTGGAGCCCCGATGGAAAATGGATCGCCTATACCCGCTCCGTCTCCGAGGAAGATTATCACATGTATGACGAGCCCATACTCTGCGTCGTACCCGCAGCCGGCGGCCAGCCCAAACTATTGAGCAAGACCCTCGACCGCCCGGTATTCAACCCCCGTTGGTCAAAAAGCGGCAGAGGCATTTACGCGCTGGTAGCCGATGACCGCCAGCAATATGTGGCAGCTTTTTCCGCAGAGAGCGGCGCTATGATCAAAACTACCGGCGGCCAGGGCGTTTTCACGGCCCTCGAACCCATCGGTGACAGTTGGCTCGTCCTGCGCAGTGATCCGCAGACGCCGGCAGAAATCTGCGTGCTGGACAGCGTCACGTCCGGCCGCCGTCTCACCCACCATACCGATACCTTCCTCGCCCCCCTGGAACTGGCAAAAGCGGTACCCTTTACTTCGAAAAGCGAAGATGGCACCCTGGTCTCCGGCATCTATTACCGGCCCGCGTCAACCCCGGATGGTAAAAAACTCCCCCTCATCCTCTTTATCCACGGCGGCCCCGTCGGTCAGGACGCCCTCGACTTCGACCTCTCCCGCCAAATGCTGGCCGGAGGCGGCTTCCTGGTAGCGGCCGTCAACTATCGCGGCAGCAGCGGCCGCGGTCTTGACTATAGCAAGATCATTTCAGGAGATTGGGGCAACAAGGAAGTGATAGATCTGCACGGCGCAGTCGATTATCTGATCAAACAGGGCCTTGCAGACTCAGACCATCTCGGCGTAGCCGGCTGGAGCTATGGCGGCATCCTAACCGATTACCTGATCGCTTCGGATACAAGGTTCAAAGCTGCCAGCAGCGGCGCCGGCACCGGGTTTACCCTATCCCTCTATGGAGTCGATCAATATATCAACCAATACAACAACGAACTGGGGCCGCCATGGAAAGCCATCGACCGCTACCTGAAAATCTCCTATCCCCTCCTGAAAGCAGACCGGATCAAAACGCCAACCCTCTACATGAGCGGTGAAAAAGACTTCAACGTACCCACAGCAGGAAGCGAACAAATGTACCAGGCCCTCCGGACCCTGGGCGTCCCTACCGAACTGATCATCTACCCCGGCCAGTTCCACGGCATCAGCATCCCCTCCTACCAACGGGACCGTCTCGACCGCTGGCTCGCCTGGTTTGGAAAATATCTCTGACCGGGCTTGGATAAATTTCAAACCGGATTCAACCGAAGCTAGAATTGCTTCTATCCTATCTCCTTGATTTAAAAAGACTTATAAAATCAAGATTATTTGTTATTTTTGTTGTGATGAAGGCCAGTTTACATAAGGAAACAATCTTACAGGCCCTTGTTGCCCACAAGGAGCAATTGGCAGCCTATGGTGTCAACAAAATAGGCCTATTCGGTTCCTATGTACGTAATGAGGCTAACGAAAATAGTGATATCGATTTACTCGTCAACATTCAAGAAGATAAAAAGACGTTTAATAATTTTCTGTCATTAAACTATTTTCTCGAAGAACTCTTTGGTCGAAAAGTTGAATTGGTAACTTCTCAATCCCTCAGCCCATATATAGGCCCCCATATCTTGAAAACGGTAGAATATGCACCCATCGCAGGTTGAATTTCTTCAACATATTTTGGATGAATGCGTATATCTCATAAAAGAATCCGAGGATACCGGCTTTGAAGATTTTATAAAGAACGGAAGGTTGACAAGGGCCATTTGCAGAAGCCTTGAGATAATCGGCGAAGCAAGTTCGAAAGTGCATCCCGATCTGAAAGCAAAATATCCCTTTGTATCCTGGCGCGAAATGAGCGATATCCGAAACAAAATCATTCACCATTATTTTGGCGTCGACTATGATATCGTTTGGGATACCGTTAAAACAAATATTCCGGCACTTAAGGAAGGCATTGAGGTAATTATTGAAAAAGAGAAATAACACCTTACGTCAACAACAGCATTGCTCCCGGTCTCCCGGATAAAGGAATCGAATTCGACCCCTTTGCCCCGCCCTACACCCCAAAACGGTCCTGCCAGGCATTCATCCCGCCGGATAAATTTTTGACATTCGTGAACCCGGCGGTCTCCAGGATCAGACAAGCCTGTCCGCTACGGTTACCACTCCGGCAATAGCAGATAATTTCCTGGCCCTTCCAGTCATCGATATCATCCGTCTGCAGCGACTGTATCTTGCCCAGCGGCAGTAGCACGCCGCCAATATTGAAATTTTCGTGCTCGAACGGTTCCCGTACATCCAGCAAATACACGGACTCCCCGGCATCTACACGCGCTTTTAACTCGTCAACGGAAATGGGTTGCATAAAAAGTATATTAAAGTTTAATTGCTCTGCACCGGCGTACTCACCGAATCCGTATTGCGCACCGGCTTTTGTATCCCCAGATAAATATCGATGGTCTGACCGGGATGGATACGGTTGGCCTGGCCTTGCTCGTTAAACTGCTCCGGCGACTGTTTATAGACATAAGACTCAGCAGCCGAATCCCGGAGATCATGATCCCTTACCACAGCACCCAAGGTCAGACCCGCGGAGTCCAAACGGCCCTTCGCTTCCAGATAGGTCAGCCCAAAGAGGTCAGGAACGATAAATTCCTGCCCACCGATCCCGTTACCCAGCACCAGCGTGATAGCGCTTCCCTGCTGGATGGTCGAGCCCGGCTTGATCGTCTCGCCATTAACCTGCTGATCCAGCACGGAATTCCGGGCAAAATCAGGCTTAAAAATAGTATCCCCCATTTTGAGCCCGTACTGACGCAACACCATAAGCGCATTGCGAAAGCTCATACTGACCAGGTTGGGCATCTGGATAAAGGGAGCCTGAGACCGGTTGATCGTCAGATAAATAGTCCGGTTGACCTTGACCAGGTTATCCGCCTCCGGAAACTGCTTCACCACCTGCAAGGGCGGCATCGTATCGGAATAAACGGAATCCTGTATCTGTACCTCGAACCCCTGCGACTGCAGCGTTTTTTTGGCATCGGCCAAAGACATACTGGTGACGGAAGGGATCTTCATCGTTTTGCCATGCTGGGTCAGCAGGGCCAGGGAGCCCAGGAACAGCAATAACAATAACAATAAAAGGACAAAACCTGCTACTATGTTGACCCAGAGGGGCTTAGTGGTGAGAAATTTAAACACGCCTTGATTGTTTTATTCACTACCGGACTCCGCCGGTGATAAGATCCTTGGACCGTTCGAAGATAAACAATATTTTCCGCACTCACCAGCCACCGCCCCCTGCCAGCCCCCGTCGACCGGCTGCCCGCCGCCCCACTATCCACCGGCCGCCACCATCCACTACTTCCCATTCTACGCCTTCCCCGCCGTCAGCGCTTCCTCGATCAGCGCCGAATAAAAATCCTTTAGCGACCAGCCCAGCACGCGCAACTGCTGCGGCACGATACTGGCCTCGCTCTGCCCCGGCACCGTATTGATTTCCAGCATAAAAGGCTCTCCTTTCTCTTCGTTGTAAATAAAGTCGATCCGGATAATACCCCTGCAATTAAAAACTTCATAAATTTTTTTGGCCGCAGCCCGCACCTTCACAGCGACAGCTTCATCGACCTGCGCCGGGGTGGTCTCCTCATTCAGCCCGGCCGTATACTTAGCTTCAAAATCAAAAAATTCCCTTTTGCTTTTCACTTCCGTAAAAGGCAGCGTGACGATCTCGCCCTTGGACCGGAAGACCCCAATCGTAAACTCCCGGCCGGCAATAAACTCCTCCACCAACACCTCCTTGTCCTCCCGGAACGCTTTTTCTATAGCAGCACCCAACTCCTCCGAAGGCGCATTCACCTTCGACATCCCAATGCTCGATCCGCCATTATTTGGTTTGACAAATACCGGGAACTTCAAATGCCGGGTCGTCTCATCAGGGCTGTCCGCCCTCCCTTTGAGGAACAGCACCGACCGGGCAACATGGATCCCGTTGAAAGAGGCAACGGCTACGGTGAAGCGCTTGTTGAACGTTATCGCAGATACTACCGCATCACAGCTTGTATAGGGCAGATGCAACAGATCGAAATAACCCTGTAACTTCCCATCCTCCCCCGGAGTACCGTGAATGCCCGTCAGCACGGCATCGAAGGTGATCGTCCGACCATCGATGGTCAGCGAAAAATCATTTTTATCGACCATGATTTTCCGGCCATCCTTCAGCTGATGCCACCACCCTTCCGGCGTGATATCGATCCGGTACACCGCATACCGCTCATAATCCAGGTTATTTTCAATCGTAATAGCACTTTTATAGGAGATGACCGATTCACCGGAATACCCGCCGGTAATAAATGCAATGGTAGGTTTCATGAATGGAAATAATTTTCGGCAAAATAACGAAACTTATTTTACCTCCGCCTAACCCCCGGACACAAGAAAGGTGAAGGAAAATCCCCTTCACCCTTTTATGACGGGAAATATCACCCGCCTATTTTCATGTAGCACGAGGCTACATTGGTAAACAAATTGGTATATGAAAGTTACCGAATTCCCCGATAATTCCAAATAAATTATTTCCCCATCTTTTCCCCCTTTTTCTCCTGCATAACCCTTCCCTGACGCCCTCCGGGGACTGCGGCTATCGTGCGCTACAGATGCAGACGCTCTTTCTTAGCCAGCAACTCATCCACCGTCTCCTTATACATCTCATCGGGAACACAACAATCCACCGGGCAAACCGCCGCACATTGCGGTTCCTCATGAAAACCCTGGCATTCCGTGCATTTATTGGGAACGATATAATACACATCCACACTGATAGGAGCATTCCGCGCCGCCGCGTCGATCACCGAACCATCCAGCAGGGTAAACGACCCCTTGACGCTCGTTCCATCCGTGAGCGCCCATTCCACACCGCCTTCATAGATCGCATTGTTGGGGCATTCCGGTTCGCAGGCGCCGCAATTAATACATTCTTCCGTGATTTTGATAGCCATTTTTTGAAAATTAGGGAGTGATTAAGGTTACCTTTGTCGTCCAGCAAATATAGCGTGGATTTTATGAAATTGGAGCAACGGATAGATTTATTGGTAGAACTCGGCGAGTATTGTATATCAACGGATCCGGCCTGGTCAGCAGCCAAAGACCGGGCACATGCCGCCAACGGATGGTTCACTCCCGAATTTATTGAATTGGCGGTCCGGGGGATCATAACCGAATTCCTGAAAAAGGACCGGCTGCAAACCTGGACAAAAAAATATCGGCTGCAACCCCAGCCGGTCCAACCCCGGAAAATCGGCCTGATCATGGCCGGCAATATCCCCCTCGTAGGTTTTCATGATTTTCTGTCGGTATTTATTTCAGGCCACCATCAGCTCATCAAGCCATCCGCTAAAGACGACATCCTGATCCGGCACCTGGTGGAACACCTCACAAAAACCGACCCCGCAGCCGCCGAACGGATCGGGTTTGCCGAACGACTCAACGGCTGCGACGCCTATATCGCCACCGGCAGCAATAACTCCGCCCGCTATTTTGAGTATTACTTTGGAAAATACCCGCACCTCATCCGCCGCAACCGCACTTCCGTCGCCTTGCTGACCGGCAGGGAGACGGAGCAGGAGCTGGAAGGACTGGCCGACGACGTTTATCAATACTTCGGACTCGGCTGCCGCAACGTCACCCAACTGTATGTCCCTGAAAACTACGATTTTCTGCCCTTGCTGCAGGCCTTTCGCAAATATGATTACCTGTCTGACCTGGCCCGGTATAAACACAATTATGACTACCAGCTAACCCTCCTGATCCTGAATAAAAAACCCTATATGTCAAACGAATCGATCCTGCTGACCGAAAGCGATTCGCCCTTCAGCCCCATCAGCGTCCTGCACTACACCTATTTCTGTCCCGGCGACACCCCCCCCGCCCTTGCCGGCAATCACCCCGATATCCAATGCTTGGTTGGCCGGGAGAACTTCGGGCTTCGCCCGCAACCTTCGTCGGAACTGTTCCACCACGTTCCTTCCTCGGTTGCCTTCGGGGGCCAGAACTTCACGCCCAACACTGTTGGGCACTCGTTCGTAAACTTCGCAAGCTCGTTTACCCCATTTGGCCAGGCCCAGCGGCCAGCCCTCGAAGACTATGCCGACGGCGTCGACACCCTGCAATTTTTGCGGGATCTCGCCTGACGGCGGGATTTCGCCTGACCGATTGACAGTTCCTGACGAAATCCACCCTGACTACCACATTTTCTTTGTACATTTATTGGTGTTCGCCAGCCCATCTACGAAAGTCTTAGTAAATTTTTTGTTAAACTAAACTATTGGTAGATATACTATTGAAACCTTGGCGTTAATTTGGTACTATAGGCGTCCGATCAAAGGCCGATCGGACAAAAAAGTAAAATAAACGAATAAAAATTTACCATCAATGAGAGCAAAACAAGCAATAGCCGTTATTCTGCTCAGTGCTGCCACCGCAATAGCCACCATCTGGGGCTATAATCATTTCGCCACCGGTAGAACATACTATTATTCTCAGGACTCCGGAAAAATTCCGTCAAACTACGCCAGGTTCTTCGAAGGCGGCAAGTCCGCGGGCGGCCCTGCTGACTTTGTCGACGCTGCCAGCGCAGCCATCCCGGCCACCGTTCATATCAAGACAAAAACACTCCATACGGCCAGCAATAACCTCCCCAAACGCAATCCTTTTTCCGACCTCTTTGGAATCGATCCGGATGAGCTGTTTGGCAACGGAAACGGAATGAGGTCCATGCCCGAGATGGCATCCGGCTCCGGCGTCATCATCAGCAACGATGGCTATATCGTTACCAATAACCACGTCGTAGACGGTGCGGATGAACTCACCGTCACACTAAGCAACCGGAAATCGTTTAAGGCAAAAGTGGTCGGCGCCGACCCCGCCAGCGATCTGGCCGTCGTCAAGATCGACGCACAGGGACTGCCTTTTCTGCTCTATGGCAACTCCGATGAGGTAAAGATCGGCCAGTGGGTATTGGCCGTCGGCTATCCCCTGACCCTGGAAACGACCGTCACCGCTGGCATCGTCAGCGCCAAGGGCAGAACCCTGGATATCAACCGCCGCCAAAGCCAGACACCGGTAGAGTCCTTTATCCAGACCGATGCAGCCGTCAACCCCGGTAACAGCGGCGGCCCGCTCATCAATACGGATGGACAGCTCATCGGTATCAACTCCGCGATCGCTTCACCCACCGGATCCTATGCCGGCTACTCTTTCACTATCCCGGTTAACATCGTCAAGAAGATCGTGAACGATATCATGAAATTCGGTACCCCCCAAAGAGCTTTCCTGGGCATCTCTTATCCCAGGGATGATATGAGCGACGATCAGAAAAAAGAAAATGGGATCAAAGACGGTGAAGGCGTATACGTGCTCGACGTCACACCCGATGGAGCCGCCGGTCATGCCGGCATCCAAAAGGGAGATATGATCACCAAGCTGAATGGTGTTCCTGTAACCACCGGCGCCGAAATGGTCGGACAGATCGCCACCTTTAGCCCCGGCGACAAAATTAATGTCACCTACAAACGCGACGGTAAAGAATCCACTGTTCCGATCATCCTGCGCAATAATTCAGGTACTACCGCAGTCATCAAGACATCCGTTCTGGACAAATTGGGCGCTGACCTGCAGACCCTCAGCAAGAAAGATGCAACAACGCTGGACGTAAAAGGCGGCGTAGTCGTAAAAACCGTTATCGAAAACGGACTGATGGACAAATCCAGGGTACAGGAAGGCTTTATCATCCTGAAGGCAAACGGCGAAGAAGTAAAAACAGTGGAAGACTTCCAGAAGATCATCGAAAAAGCTTCCGGCACCGTCAAGCTCGAAGGCGTATTCCCCGGATATGAAGGCGTTTATACCTATCCGCTACGTCTTTCCAGCGGCGGATAACTGCGGCGCGGATAACTGCGGCGCGGATCGGAACCCCCGGCCCTCACCCCCGGCGGATAACTCCCCGCCTCCCGGCACAAAACAAAATATTTACAAAAAGGCTGGCCGCAAGGTCAGCCTTCCTCGTTTCTTTTCAGTCTTTCATTTTCTCCAACACCGCATACCCCCAGGCGCCCAGCTCGATACCAGCCCCCGGCAGCCCAAACTCAGCACCGGTAAAAATATCCCGGAACCTGCCCTGTACCTGCCATGACGCAGCATCCACCCGCAGCGGACCACCCGAAAAATTCAGGAGGACCAGCACCTCATCGTCACCGGCCTTTCGCCCAAAGCCATAACATCGGTCATCCGATCCCGTATGCAACCGCCGAGTTATCACCCGGCTATCCCCCGCACGCAGCGCAGGATTTCGCTTCCGCAGCGACAACAAAGCTTTATAAAAGTCATTCAGCTCATACCGCCCCGTCCAATCGATCTGGTCTTTATCGAAGAATTTCAGCCGCTTGTAGTTTGGCATCTCCTGCCCGCTATAGATCAGCGGAAGCCCGTTCCAGGCAGCGCACAGCACGGCAAACAATTTCGCCGCATCTCCCAGGCGCTCGTATTCACTGCCGCTATGCGAGTTCTCATCATGGTTCGTGGTAAAATAAACCCGGAACCCATCCGCAGGGAACTTCGCCGTATAATAATCCAGCACCTCGTCAAGTCCGCTCAGCGGACTTTCCTTTCGCCAGACAGCTTCCATCTTATGCAGGAACTTCCAGGTGTAAGTCGCGTCAAATGCCTCGTGATAGGCAATCTCCTCGCTCTCCGCCAGCCAGAACAGCGGCTTTAGCGGATCCAGCGCCAGCCGCGCCTCCCGCCAGTACCCCAGCGGCACCAGCATCGCCATATCGCAGCGGTAGCCATCGACATCGCAACGCTCGATCCAGAATTTCATCACCCCGGTCATCGCCTTGCGGAGCTCCGCATTATCATAATTCAGATCGATGACATCCTCCCAGCCATGAGCGTCGAAAAATTGCCCATCCTGGTTCCGCCGGTAATATTCGGGATGCTCATGGGTCCAGTGATGATCCCAGCCCGTATGGTTGGCGACAAGATCGATAATGACTTTTAACCCGAGCGCATGGGCCTCCTTCACTAACTGCGCAAAATCATCCAGCGTCCCGAATTCCGGATTGATCGAGGTATAATCCGAACAGGCATAATAGCTGCCGAGACTCCCCAGCCGGCGGGCCATACTGATCGGCGTGATAGGCATAAACCAGAGGATCCCGATCCCCATTTCTTTTAGCCGGGGCATCTGCCGGGCAAAAGCCGATATAGTTCCTTCAGGAGTATACTGCCGGAGATTCACTTCATAGATATTGGACGAATAGATCCAGTCGACCGGTCGAAAAGCTTCGCTCATAAATAGGCCCCTTTTTGGGCCGGTAAGATAATGTACCTTTGCCATTCGTTATGAAAAATTTTGATATCCCGATCATCTATCGCAGCCCCCTGATCTCTGCTATCAAAAGCAAAAGGAAAGAGCAGGATAAAATGAAAAAGGATTTTACCCCCACCCTGCTGGACCTGGGGGACGTGCAGATCTATCTGGCCCGGCATTTCGGATTCTGTTACGGCGTCGAAAACGCCATCGAAATCTCCTTCCGGACCATCGACGAAAATCCAGGCCGCCGCATCTTCCTGCTAAGCGAAATGATCCACAACCCCCAGGTCAACGCAGACCTGCAATCGCGGGGTGTACAGTTCCTCCAGGATACCCACGGACAACAGCTCATTCCCTTTGAAACGCTGCAGGAAAACGATATCGTCATTATCCCGGCTTTTGGCACCACCCTCGAAATAGAAGAGAGGCTGAGCCGGGCCGGCATCAAAACTGCGCCATACAACACCACCTGCCCTTTCGTCGAAAAAGTATGGAACCGCAGCTCCCAGATCGCCCGGACAGCCTATACCATCGTTGTCCATGGAAAACCCGGACACGAAGAGACAAGGGCCACCTTTTCCCATGCAGCGGCAGAGACGCCGACCGTTATCGTAAAGGATATGAAAGAGGCGGAAGTATTGGCCGAATATATCAAAGGTGCCCACGAGACCGACAGCTTCTATACCGTATTCAAAGGACAATACAGCCCGGGCTTCGACGTAAAAAAAGACCTCACCCGCATTGGCGTCGTCAACCAGACAACCATGCTGGCTACCGACACCCAGGCCATCGCCGATTTTCTAAAACAGACCATGATAGAAGTTTACGGCGGAGCCGCGAACCCCACTGCCGATTCAACCGCCGACCCCAGCACCGGCGCACCCGCAACAACAGTGGAAGATCATTTCGCCGATACCCGCGATACCCTCTGCTACGCCACGCTCGACAACCAATCCGCCGTCGTCGGCCTCCTCGATACGCCCGCCGACCTGGCCATCGTCGTCGGCGGCTATAATTCATCCAATACCACCCACCTGGTAGAACTGTGCGAAGAAAAAATGCCCACCTGGTTCATCCGCTCGGAAGAAAATATTCTCTCGCCGGACGAGATCCTCCACTATAATTTTCATGAAAAGCGGGAACAACGCACACCCGGCTGGCTGCCGGACCGAAAACCCCTGCGCATCCTCCTGACCAGCGGCGCTTCCTGCCCAGATGTGCTGGTTGAAGCAGTCATCCGCCGGCTGGCCGGCTATTACAACGCCGCGTACCAGGCCGCGGAAAAATTATCCGCGCTCATCAGCGAATTCAGCGGCTAAATATCGAAATTTAAAGTAAAATCTTTAAACACAACCAGATAACCATGGAAAATAGCTCTGACCTGAGACTCGCCGTATTGATTGATGCTGATAATGTTCCGCCTGCGCGGGTAAAGGCGATGCTGGAAGAGATTGCCAAATATGGTACTCCTACCTTTAAGCGTATTTATGGTGACTGGACCACTCCCGGTAAATCAGGTTGGAAGGCAGTCCTACTGCCTTATGCCATTACGCCAATTCAGCAATACAGCTATACCGCCGGAAAGAATGCTACCGATTCAGCTATGATCATCGACGCGATGGATATCCTGTATTCGGGCAAGGTGAGTGGTTTTTGCATTGTATCCAGTGATAGCGATTTTACAAGACTGGCAACACGGCTCAGGGAGGCCGGTATGATTGTATTTGGAATGGGCGAGAAAAAGACACCCTTGCCGTTCATCTCTGCATGTGATAAATTTATATACATAGAAATATTAGAAGCGCCGTTTCAGGAAAAAAAGTTCCCTTCAGAAACGATTGCCCTGACGAAGAAAAAAACAGCTCCGGTGCCTGCTCCTCCTAACCCAATGTCAAAAGTAACCCCCGAGCTAATTAAATTAATTAAGGATAGCATTAACGATTTGGCTGGTGATGACGGATGGGTGTTTCTTGGCAATCTTGGAGTGCTGATCATAAAAAAACAACCGGACTTTGACCCGCGGAATTATGGGTATAAAAAACTGACGCCCTTAATAAAGAGTATGCCGGATTTTGAGATTCAGGAACGAAAAGGAAAGGATTCCGATGCTTTAGCGGTATTTGTACGCCTGAAGGACTAAGCTTTCTTCCTATAATTGTACCCCGGACGGGAAGCGCAACCCTAAACCATTTTAAAACCTTCCAGGAACTTGGTGTTAAAGTCGCCGCTGCGGAAACGTTCATCCTTCATCAGCTGCAGATGAAAAGGGATCGTAGTCTTGATGCCTTCGATCACATACTCAGACAACGCACGATGCATCGTACTGATCGCTTCTTCCCGCGTACGGGCGACAGCGATGATCTTGGCGATCAGGGAATCGTAATATGGCGGAATCGTATACCCGGCATACGCATGGCTATCGACCCGGATACCATGGCCGCCCGGCTGATGCAGGACCGTGATCCGGCCCGGAGAGGGCCTGAAATCGTTATACGGGTCCTCCGCATTGATCCGGCATTCGATGGCATGACCCTGCGGCTCATAATTCAAGCCGGTGATGGCTTCGCCATTCGCAATTTTTATCTGCTCCTTGATCAAATCGAAATTCACGACTTCCTCCGTCACGCAATGTTCTACCTGTATCCGGGTATTCATCTCCATGAAATAGAAATTGCGATGCTTGTCCACGAGGAATTCGATCGTCCCCACACTCTCATAATTGATGGCCGAGGCTGCCTTGATTGCCGCTTCCCCCATCTTCTGCCGCAACTCCTCCGTCATAAAAGGTGAGGGCGATTCTTCCACCAGTTTCTGGTGACGACGCTGGATACTGCAATCCCTTTCGCTCAGATGACAGACCCGTCCATATTGATCACCAGCCACCTGGATCTCGATATGCCGGGGCTCTTCCACAAACTTTTCCATGTAAACGCCGTCATTCTTAAACGACGCACCCGCTTCGGCCTTGGCGGTATTATAGGCCCTTTCCATCTCCGACTCTTCCCATACGACGCGCATCCCCTTCCCACCGCCGCCGGCAGTCGCCTTCAGGATGACGGGATAACCGACTTCTTTGGCCAGCCCCTTGGCTTCATCAAGACTCTCCAGTAATCCCTGCCCGCCGGGCACTACCGGCACCCCGGCTTTGATCATGGTTTCCTTCGCCGTGATCTTGTCCCCCATCGAGTTGATCATCGCAGGAGTAGGCCCGATAAATTTGATCTCATGCTCCCCGCAGATCTCGGCAAAACGCGCGTTTTCCGCCAGAAAGCCGTAACCGGGATGTATGGCGTCCGCATTGGTGATCTCCACCGCAGCCATAATATGAGGAATATTCAGATAAGAATCAAAGCTGGCTGGTTTTCCAATACACACTGCCTCGTCCGCAAATTTGACGTGCAGGCTTTCCTTGTCCGCCGTAGAGTAGACCGCAACGGTCTTGATACCCATTTCCCGACAGGTACGAATAACCCGTAAGGCAATTTCTCCTCTATTGGCAATCAGTACTTTTTTAAACATTCTTACAATTTTGGATGGATCATGCAGGTTCTACGAGGAACAAAGGCTGGTCATATTCCACCGGGGAGGCATCTTCTACCAGAACTTTTACGATCCTGCCTTTTATCTCACTCTCAATTTCATTAAACAACTTCATAGCTTCAATGATGCAAACAACCGTACCTGGTTCGATCTCGTCTCCCACATTCGCAAAGGATGCTTTATCGGGAGAAGGACTACGGTAAAAAGTTCCGATCATAGGACTCTTTATAGTAAGCATATTGCCCACCGGAGGTTCAGCAGGCTTGGCAGGTTTTTCCGACGCGGCAGCAGGCGCCTGGGCAGCCGCCACCGGCGCCGCGGTCATCGCTGCTACCGAATGCGCGGGAACGGGAGCGGCAATTATCTGCTGTACAGGTTCTTCTTTCTGTTTAATCGTCAATTTAAATCCTTTCTCCTCGATACTTACCTCACCAATGTTTGACTTATTGATCATTTTGATCAACTCCTGAATCTGTTTAAAATCCATATTGGATGAATTTACAGTTTTATTTGGGCGGCTAAAATAGGGATTAAAGCTAAATATACCCAAAAACACTGGTGAATTTTCAAAATCAACCGTTTACGTAAAATCTGGTGGGACTTTTTATTTCACCCTTTCCACATATTCACCGGTCTTTGTGTTGATCCGGATCAATTCTCCTTCATTGACAAAAAGTGGAACATTCACCGTGGCGCCCGTCTCTACCTTGGCAGGTTTTAGCGTACGGGTAGCCGTATCTCCCTTCATCCCGGGCTCGGAATAAGTAACCAGCACGACGATCTTATCGGGTAACTCGACGCTCATGGGCAGGTCGGATTCCGTATTAATGAGAACGGACACTTCCTGGGCTTCCTTCAGAAACTGTGGCGCGTCGATCAGGTTCTCCTGCAAGGCAATCTGTTCAAATGTTTCATTGTCCATAAAATTATACCCGGTGTCATCCTTATACAGAAACTGGTAAGCCTTCCTCTCCACACGCACCGGATGGATCGTGTCACCGCTATTCCAGGTCTTCTCGATGGAACGGCTGTTGTCGACCCCTTTCAATTTGGCCCAGACCTTTGCGGCAGCCCGTGCCGTCTTGTTCTCCCCAAATTCTACCACCGTATATAAACTACCATCCAACTTGATGATCATTCCCCGACTGATATCCGCAGTATTTGCCATAAAAGCTGTAAAATTTTTTGAGCGATATAATTGAAAACCCCTCCTCCCCGGCCTCCCGCTAAAAAATGTAGCAGGACCGCCATCCGGGAAGGAGGGGGCAAATTTACACTAAAATAACAAACCGAGCAAAGCAGTATCTCCGCTTCAATTTCCACCCGGCGATGCCGCCTGATTCCCCGGGACGGCATATATCTTCACGCCGCCTGCTGTAATCGTATCCGCGGTACCCGACACCTGACCGTCTTTTGTACCCCAAACTATCGTTACGGGCGAACGCGCGGGCCGGGTCAAACTACTTTCCTTTTTAAGATAGATAAGGACAACCCCATTGCGGCCTTTTTCCCCATACTGCCGGAACGCAGCAGAGTCTTTCAGCACCTGGATCGACTGGATTTGATCAGGATTCAGGTTGCGAAAGGCCGATGTATCGGTCGGTAATAACTCCTTCCCATCGATGACATACAACGGCTGAAACTTACGCCCGACTTTTGTCGGATCTGTCTCCACCCTATGCATATGCCCACCTGACTTCAACGTGATAGCTACCACCCCGTTTACTCCCCGCTTGCCAAAAAGCCGGACAGCCTGTTCGCCTTTAATGACGTCAACAGATTGGATCGCGCTGGGAAGAATGGAGTCGGACTTCCAGTCCTCCGGCATCTTTTCGCCATCCACCACGTACAGGACATGGCCGGAGAGAGGAAAAACATGAATAGTATGACGCGTCGTATCCCCCCGACGGCGAGCACCCGGAACCGTATCGGTCCTGCCGATAACGGTCGTCCCACCAGCCCTCCCCGCAGGTCCAAACAAGGCCGTCTTCCGGACAATAACCCCCGCCAGCGGTGATTTGCCGGGCAGCGCGATCACAATACCCGCGGCGTTGACATAGACCGGCCCGGAAGACCGGCGCAAAAGAGCGGGATACCTGTCCCGAAAAGCAAGCAATAAAACAGACAGCAGCGGTACAAGAAATAACAGCTTTAGCAAATGCACCCGCGCGCTCCGGATCTTATTCATCATAACGATTCGTTTTTTTAAGGAAGAAAAATTAAAGTTATTCGCCAGCCGGTAGCGGGGCTCCCCGACGACCTTTAACAAATGATACTGATAGCCTTTTCTATCCACCCCATTATCCAGCACCTGCTGGTCAGCGATAAATTCAAGATTTTGCCGGATCGAATACCGGATCAGCCAGGAAAAAGGATTATACCAGTTCAGGATACATACCAGCTCGGCCAGCAGGATATCTACCGTATGCCGCTGCCGGATATGTATATACTCGTGCAGGATGATATCCGCCCACTCCTTTTCTGTATGCAGCAGCTGATTGATATAAATGGCATTCCCAAAAGAAAAGGGAATGATTGGCGCATCCACCTGGTAGATCTTCAACGCCGTGCCCTCCACCCGCCGCGCCTGCCGCCGCAGCCGGACCAGCGAGAACCAGCGCAAAGCCAAACGGACCAGCAGCAACAGCGCACCAAGGAACAACCCCAGCAACAAAGCGCTCCAGCCGGAAAAGACAGCCCGCTGCGCTGCGGGATAAAAAATCTTCGCAGGCACTTGGCCAATCGCAGGAATATACTGCACCATCATCGGCTCGCCGGACGGACCATCCGCCAGCATCGGACCGATATTGATCAGCGGAATAAAAAAGGCAAGGACGCTGTACCCCAGCAAATACCACCGGTTCAGCCGGTAAAACGTCAGCCGCCGCAGGAACAGCTGGTAAAAGATCCAGACAATCGAAAGGCTGATCGATAATTTAAAGAGAAACAAAGGTATAACGGGCATAGACCTGATATTTAGATGCTAAAACAATCATTTTTACATAACGAGCCGCAGAAATAATTCACGACCCCGATCTTTCAATCAAGTCGATGATTTCCTTTAACTCCTTTGCGCTCAGTTTCTTTTCCTCAATAAAAAAGTTCACCAGCTCCTTATAGGAATTGGCAAAATAGTCCCGGACAAAGCCGTTCATAAACTTCTTTTTATACTCGTCTTCGGTGACCAGCGGCTTATATAAATAAGCGTTCCCGATCAGCCGGCTGGCTAAAAACCCTTTCTTTTCCAGGTTCTTTATCGTAGAGGCAAGCGTTGTATAAGGCGTCCCCGCCGAAGGCATATTTTCCAGGAAAAGTTTGACGCTCCCCTCCCCCGTCTTCCATACCGCCTGCATGGCTTCCTCTTCCTGATGACTTAATTTTTCCATCTCGATTACGAATTTTTCGTAAACCTACGAAAAATTCGTAACAAACAAATAAAAAATCTCCCGATTCGTTAAAGATTTACTTTTACATCAGATTTGTATCGAAACTCTTTTTGAAACTATTAAGATGAAAAAACCATTCCTGGCCATCCTCGCATTAGCCCTTTGTTATACTGTATCCGCACAGCAAGCCCAGCAGCCCGCGCAGCAACCTGGACAACAGCCGCCGGCACAACCGCAGTCGACCGGACTGGCCAATCAACCAGCGACCGACCCGGCCAATGCGACCGCTCCTTTTATGCGCTATCCAACCATCCCCCCCTTCCACCTCCTGAAACTGGATAGCTCCACCTATCTGACCAAGGACGATGTCCGCAAAAACCGCCGCACCATCGTGATGTTCTTCAGCCCCGATTGCGAGCATTGCAAACACCAGACCGAGGCCATCCTCGCAGACTTCAAAGATTTCAACGACATCGAGATCGTGATGGCTACCTATCAGCCTTTTTCCGAAATGAAGGATTTCAATGAACACTACAAAATCTACGAACATCCCAATATAAAAATGGGCCGGGACGAAAAATTCTTTCTCGCGCCGTTTTATAAGATCCGCAACCTGCCCTACCTCGCCTTATACGACAAGAAAGGAAACCTGATCACCACCTTCGAAGGAGCCCAAAAAGTGGACACCCTTCTGAATGCATTCGCCGAAAAACACTAGAAGTCGTTACCCGGAAGTCGTTACCTTTGTCCGCGCAAAACATTTTATCACTCAAATATTTCACAGATGAAAGTTACGGTTGTAGGCGCCGGCGCCGTGGGCGCTACCTGTGCCGATAATATCGCCCGTGCAGCGCTGGCAGAAGAATTAGTGCTGCTGGACATCAAGGAAGGATTAGCCGAAGGAAAAGCCCAGGACATGAACCAGACCGCCGCCCTGTTGGGTTTTGATACCCGCATCACCGGCAGCACCAACGATTACAGCAAGACGGCCGGCAGCGACGTCGTTGTCATCACCTCCGGCCTCCCCCGCAAACCGGGAATGACCCGCGAAGAATTGATCGGCACCAACGCCGGCATCGTAAAAGGGGTTGTCGAAAATATCTTGAAGCATTCTCCAAAGGCTATCCTGATCATCATAAGCAACCCGATGGATACCATGACCTACCTGACCCTTACGACCAGCGGCCTGCCGAAGCACCGCATCATCGGCATGGGTGGCACCCTCGATAGCGCCCGCTTCAAATACCAGCTCAGCCAGCATCTCGCCTGCAGCCCGGCCGATCTCAACGCAGTAGTAGTCGGCGGCCATGGCGATACCACTATGATCCCGCTGATCCGCCTCGCTACCTGGAACAGCGCCCCGGTAACAAAATTCCTTAACGAAGAACAGCAGAAGCAGATCGTTGCCGACACCATGGTCGGCGGCGCCACCCTCACCAAACTGATTGGAACCTCCGCCTGGTACGCCCCCGGCGCAGCCGGCGCGGCACTGGTAAAAAGCATCCTGCGGGATGAAAAAAAGCTCTTCACCTGCTGCGTCTCCCTTAACGGCGAGTACGGCCAAAAAGATATCTGTCTGGGTGTCCCTGTCACCATCGGCCGTAACGGCTGGGAAAAGATCCTCGACTTTGGCCTGAACGCAGACGAACAGACCCTGTTCAACAAGAGCGCCGAAGCCGTCCGCAGCATGAACGACGTGCTCAAGACCTTATAATAATTACTAAAAACTATTTCTCCCCTCAAGCCGCCCCCAAACAGGCGGCTTTTTTTAAATACGGAAGAAGACGGATATCATCAGGAGGCTGCTTGCCAACGTCAGCGTAATCATATAGAGCAACGCGATCGCCAACCCCTTCAACAGCGACAGCCGCCAGGACTGCTGATACATCCCGTGCAAGGCCGCCACCAGGTAGATAAAGATGGGGATCGGCGAAATCCCTGCCAGGATCAGCCCTGTCAAGGGACCCGGGATGATGACACTTAGCAGCAGGAAGAACAGGAATAGAAGAAAGACAAAAGAATGGAAATGGACCGAAAAGATCGCATGGTTGACATAATAGTACTTTTTCCGGCTGTAGAACCAGCCGACGTATAGGGCAAACAGCGGCAGCAGGAGGAACATGATTTTCGGGATATCGTGCTGGACGTTTACTTCGATATGCATCTTACTCTGGCCCCCATGCTTTACTTTCTGCCGGATATTATGTCGGATTATCCAGCGCATGGTGCTTGTTTCCCGGGCACTGTCGGGCAGCTTGCGCTGGATGGAGTCGAACTCGCGAAGACTATTGTATTTATTCTCCTCTATATCGATGACGACTTTGCCGGATGAGCTCTGGTGCAGGGATAAGGATTCGCCGCCGGATTTCTTACTAACGCTATCCAGCCGCACGGCAAGGGAATCGTTAAATGCCCGTTGCAGGCTGTCCACCCCCGCTCCTGCTCCCCGCAAATCCTGCGTTTTCACCCCCCTGAGACTGTCCGCCATCTGCTGACGGAAGACATTCACAGCGTGCGTGTGATCTTCCTGCTGATCGGCGGATTCCTCACTGCCGGCAAAAAGAGCGACGAAGAACACGGCGGAAATAAAAATATACATCCGGATCGGGTTCAGATACGTTATCCTTCTGCCGGCGACATACTCCCGGGTGAGAAAACCGGGGCGGATGATGAGATCCTTGACCGTGACAAAAAATTTTCCATCAAAATGAGTGAGGTCTTCGAAGAAGTGACCGATCAGATGGCCCACCGTTTCCTTTGGCTCGGTATTCTCCTGCCCACAACGGGAACAATATCTTTCCTCCACCATAGCGCCGCAGTTCAGGCAGATCTTGTCATGACGAAGATGAGAACGACTCACTGTTTTTCTTTAAAAATATTGAAAAATTCGTTCGACCGGCTGTTCTTCCATACATTTAAAATGCCCTTTTGGGCATTTGTTATACCCGATCTTCGAGCAGGGGCGGCAGCTCAGCCCCTTCACCTCCATCAACGCATAAGGCAGATCCCCAAAAGACCCCTTTCCCCCCATTCCAAGGTAGTTAAAGAGGTAATTCTCCCCATAATACGGATACATCCCAAACTCGGGAACCGTATTCCCCCAGACAGAAACGACCGGCCGCTTAAACGCCGCTGCAATATGCATCAAACCCGTATCATGAGTAACGACCAGCTTGGCCTGGCGCACCAACCCCGCGGACTCGTTGAGATTGAACTTCCCGCAGGCATTATAAATTTTAATCGGATCGATAGCCGCCAGTTTCTCGCCCGTCGCCGCATCCTCCGGGCCGCCAAGCAGGATCAGCGGCTGGCCGGCCCGTTCACAGACTTCCGCTAATTTATGAAAGGGTAATTTTTTCGTCGGCAACGCCGCCCCAATAACCAGACCCACATAACCCGCCTGGTGCGAAGTCGGAATATCCTGCGGCTTCAGCTCGTCCTTCGCCGGGATAAAATAGTCGAGCCCGGCGCCATCATTTTTAACTCCAAACCCCGCGACCGTCTCCATATACCGGTCCACAATATGGACGGCCGGCATCCGGTTCCATTTAAAATTGGTGTACCACCATTTTTCAATATTCAGCTTATTAAAAGAAAAAGCGCTTTTCCCAAGCCGCCGTTTCACCTTCCAGGTCCGCAAATTATGGTGCAGATCGATGACATAATCAAAATTCTCCGCCCGGAGACGATCGATCGTCGCACCCAGATCAACCCCCGGGTCAATCCCCCGATCATCCCCAGTACCGCCTCCCGCATCATCCCCAGGACCACCCCCCGGATCATCCTCCCGACCAACACCCGGATCACTCCCCAGACAATGGATCTTATCGATATAAGGATTGGCCTCCAGGATCGGCCTGAAAGAAGCTTTGGTCAGATAGTGTACCTCCGCAGTAACGACCTGCTTTTTCAGACATCGGACCACCGGCGTGGTCAGCACAATATCCCCGATAGAACTGAAGCGTATGACGAGAAATTTCATTTTTACTACTGCGGCTCCATATAATTTAATTCCTTTCCAAACGTCTCCTCCGTCAGCGCCAGCGCAATAAAAGCAACCGCAAAGACGATCACGCCGGTGATCCACCCCGCCCGCAAAACCCCCTGCGACCCTTGCAAAGCGCCAAAGATGGGCAGCACCACAAACGACAAAGACCCCCGCGCCATATTCGGAACCGTCGTGGCTACCGTAGCCCGGATATTGGTTCCGAACTGTTCGGCCGCCATCGTTACGAACATCGCCCAAAACCCTGTCCCTAAACCCAGCAGCACGCATACCCAATAAACCGCCGTCGACGTCTGCCCTTGCAGATTGAAAAAGGTAATCACACCGATCGCCGTAATAATATGGAACAGCAGCAGCGATTTTTTTCGGCTTTTCATCCACTGACTGATAAAACCGATCAGGATATCTCCTACCGAAATCGCCGCATAGGCTACCATGATGGCCTTCCCCGGATCGACCACCCCATTCACCTTCATCAACGCGGCGAACTGATTCGAAAACGTGATCAGCACCCCGATCACATACCAGTTGGGCAACGCAATAAATATTGCCGCCAGATATTTCTTCAACCGTCGCGCGTTCGTGAACAACATCAGGAAATTGCCCCGGCGCACTTCCCCCCCTGCCATATTCTTATACATCCCTGACTCCAGCACCCCAACCCGCAGCAGCAACAGCAGAATGCCCAGCCCACCCCCGATATAATAACAGGTCCGCCAGCCCTCACCCGCAGCATCCACACACCAGACTTTTATAAAATAAGCAAACACCGCCCCGCTTAACCCGATCCCGGCTACCAGCGAGGTCGCAATCCCCCGTCGCTCCTTCGGCATCAGCTCGCTCACCAGCGTAATCCCCGCCCCCAGCTCACCAGCCAGACCAAGCCCCGTCACAAACCGCGCCAGCTCATACTGCCCGACCGTATGCACAAAACCGTTCGCCATACTGCCCAGCGAATAAAGAATGATCGACGCAAACAACACCCGCAGCCTCCCCTTCTTATCCCCCAGCACTCCCCAGAGAATCCCCCCCAGCAACAGCCCGTACATCTGAATACTTAAGATATCCTTCCCGTTCTTGTTGATCTCATCGGCAGTCAAGCCAAGCGATTTCAACGACGGAATCCGGATAATACTAAATAATAAAAGGTCATAGACATCCACAAAATAACCCAACGCCCCAACGATCACAGCCAGGTTGAAAAGGGATACTTTTTTTTGCTCCATGAGAAATATTATGATTTTTGATAGGGGTCTTCGACCTGCCCTGAACTCCTTTTGCCGAAAACGAGTTTATAAAGGACGGGAGCAGTAGTTATGATAACGATGCCAATGACGATGATCTCCAGATGCTCCTTCAGGTCAAAATGAAACTTCAGCAGCATAAATTTCTGCAGGTAATGCCCGGCAAACAGCATGGCAAAGACCCAGGTTATACACCCGACGAAATTATAGATCCAGAACTTTTTCTTATCCATGGCCACAATACCGGCGATGATCGGAGCAAAGGTTCGGACAATGGGCAGGAAGCGGGCAAAGATGATCGCTTCACCGCCATGCTTGTCATAAAACTCTTTGGCCTGATAAAGATGTCTTTTTTTGAAGAGCCAGTTATCCTTGCGGTGAAAAAGGAAGGGGCCGCTCTTATTACCAAACCAATAGCCCAGCGCATTACCAAGAATGCCGCAGATCGAGATCAGCCCCCATAAAACGACCAGATCCAGGAAATCACTACCCGTGCTGTGTTTGAACAGACTGGCAACAAGACTCTGATTGTAGATACCGGCTACGAAAAGCAGACTGTCACCAGGCAGAAAGAAACCGAACATAAGGCCGGTCTCCGCAAAAACAATAAAAAGGAGTACCCACAATCCGCCGTTATTGATGTAAAATTCAGGGCGCAGCAGGTCTCTGAAAGTGATCGTTAAGAGTTCAAGCATAATAGTTTTCTCATTTAAATGTGGAGGAAAGGCGCTTCTAAAAATTAGCGCCTTTCCTCCAAAACGCTAATGTCTGTCCTACCGGGCAAGCTGCCTCCGGCAGCTTAAGGATTTACTGCTGCTTCAACCAGCTCCCCCTCCCATTTGCTCACCACCGCACAAGCGATGCTGTTGCCAAGCACGTTCGTGGCGCTGCGGGCCATATCCAGGATCTGGTCGATGCCCAGCAACAGTAGTAACCCCTGCTGTGGTATATTGTACAGCGACAACGTACCGGCTATCACGACCAGGGCTGCCCGCGGAACCCCCGCCACCCCCTTGCTCGTCAGCATCATCACCAGCAACATGGATACTTCCTGCCCCAGCGTCAGCTGCACCCCATAAGCCTGGGCAATGAACAGCGAGGCAAAAGTCATATACAACATACTGCCATCCAGGTTGAAGGAATAGCCCAGCGGCAATACAAAGCTCACGATCTTTGGCGGACAACCGAAGTTCTCCAGCTCGACGATCAGCCGGGGAAAAGCGGCTTCCGAACTGGCCGTGCTAAAAGCGAGCAGGATCATATCCTTTACCGTCATCGCCAGCTCGATCACCCGCCGCCCGATAAAAACTGAGGCGATCAGCAGCAGCAGCAGCCACAATCCCAATATCGCCAGGTAAAAGCTAAGGATAAATTTCCCGTACGTCACCAACAATTCAGGCCCCTTGATCGCCATCACCGAAGCGATCGCCGCCATGGCGGCGATCGGCGCAAGATACATCACGTAGCCGGTAACCCGCAGGATAATATGCGCAACGGCATCCAGCGCCCTGATGACAATCTTTCCCTTCTCGCCGATAGAGGCGGTCGCAATCCCAAAAAAAACCGCAAATACGACGATCTGAAGGACCTCGTTGTTTGCCAGCGCTTCAAAGATGCTGCGGGGAAAAATATGGGTAATAAACGCTTTAAAAGAGACAGGTGTCTGATCGATCCCCGTGCTGGCGGTAGCCGATGGCAGCGGCAGATTGAGCTCGCTGCCCAGGGACAGGCCGTTCATAATCAAAAGGCCGAGCAGCAAGGACAAAAGAGAGGCGCCCATAAACCAGAGCAGGCTCTTTCCCCCGATCCTGCCCACCGCCTTGATATCTCCCAATTTGGCGATCCCGACGACAAGGGTGGAAAAGACCAATGGCGCGATGATCATCTTGATCAGTCTCAAAAAGATATCCGTCACCACACCCGTCACCCCGGTGAAGCCATCGATCTGGGCTGGGCTGCCGCTAAAATGTACCCATAGCCCCAACAGGACCCCCGCAACCATGGCGATCATAATCCAGACTGTGAGACTGATCTTTGGCATATCTTCCCGGGAATATCCTGCAAACAATCGAAAATTTTTGAATTTGCGGCAAAAAATCTTTTCTAAATGTAATTTTTAGCTTCAAAATTCCCGCCCAGCCCGAAAGAATTGACGTTTGAGTATTAAATATTTGTTTATTTTCGACTCTAATCGCTACACCAACAACTTATCAAAACAAGCTTAATATGAGTTTATTCCGAAAGAAATCATTGTCCATCCTCATGGCCCAGGCGGGGGATTCAGAAAAGGGCTTGAAGCGGACCCTTGGAGTCTGGAGCCTGATAGCCTTAGGAATCGGAGCCATTATCGGCGCCGGGCTGTTCGTTCGGACGGCGGCGGCAGCGGGAGAGCACGCAGGGCCCGCCGTGACAGTCTCCTTTATCATCGCTGCGGTCGGCTGCGCATTTGCCGGCCTTTGTTATGCGGAATTCGCTTCTATTATTCCTATCGCCGGCAGCGCCTATACCTATGCCTATGCTACGATGGGGGAATTGGTCGCCTGGGTCATCGGCTGGGCCCTGATCCTGGAATATGCCCTCGGCGCTGCTACCGTATCCATCTCTTGGAGCGAATATCTGAACAACCTATTACCCGGTGGTTATAAAATACCTTTTGAGTGGTGTCATTCCCCTTTTCAATCGTTCCTGGATGCGTCCGGCTCCATGCATCATGGCATCATCAATATACCGGCCCTCGTCATCCTGTTGGCGCTCACCTTATTACTGATCAAAGGAATGCAGGAATCGGCCGTGGTCAATGGTATTATCGTGTTTATTAAGGTGGCAATCGTACTCGTCTTCATTGCAATAGGCTGGCAATTCATCAAGGGCGGCAACCACACGCCTTACATGATCCCTGCCGATGCCAAACCCGCCCTGCTGCCCGATGGCACGGAATATTCTTATCTCCCCTTTCTAAACCATGGCTGGGGGGGCGTCTTAAGAGGGGCCGCCGTCGTATTCTTTGCATTCATCGGTTTTGATGCCGTCTCCACAGCAGCCCAGGAAGCAAAGAACCCTAAAAAAGACATGCCGATTGGCATTTTAGGCTCACTGGCGATATGTACCATATTATATATACTTTTTTCTTATGTACTCACCGGCGTAGCTCCTTATACCGATTTCGTAAAATCAGGCAAAGAAGCCTCTGTCGCCTATGCGATCCAGACCTATATGCCGCAGTATCACTGGCTATCTACCCTCGTGACGATTGCCATCCTGCTGGGGTTTTCTTCCGTTATCCTGGTCATGCTGATGGGTCAGAGCCGCGTGTTCTACACCATGTCCGCGGATGGACTGCTGCCCAAAGTATTTTCTGATCTGCATCCGAAATTCAGGACGCCGTATAAAAGCAATATAATTCTTTTCGTTTTCGTGGGTTTATTTGCCGGGTTTGTTCCCGAAAGCGTCGCGGGCGACCTGACTTCTATCGGCACCCTCCTGGCTTTCGTGCTGGTCTGTGCGGGTATAATCATCCTGAGAAAGAAAGACCCGGGGCTGGTCCGGCCTTTCAGGACCCCCCTGGTGCCACTGGTGCCTATCCTGGGCATGGTCGTTTGCACGGCCATGATCGTGAGCTTGTGGGGTACCACCTTGCTGAGCGCATTTATCTGGATGCTGATTGGCCTGATCATCTACTTCAGTTACAGCAAAAACAACAGCAAGCTTAAGAGTTGATAGAATATTTTATTTTCAGAAAGCCGTCGCCGAAAGGCGGACGGCTTTTTCGTTATATTTGCCCCCCCAATGGAGCCGGCCTACGGCCGGCTCGACCATTAGGTCAGACATTAGCGCTTTGCGGGAAATGCGCTAACTTTTCTGGAAGCGCATTTTCCCGCACAATTAAAGAAAAGATACTATGGGTCGCATATTTGAAGTAAGGAAGCATACCATGTTCGCCCGGTGGGACCGGATGGCCAAGCAATTCACCCGGATCGGTAAGGAAATCGCCATTGCCGTAAAGACCGGCGGCCCCGATACCGCCACCAATCCCGCCCTGCGCCGCTGCTTTCAGAACGCCAAAAGCGTCAATATGCCAAAAGACAGGGTCGAAGCAGCCATCAAGCGCGCACAAGGCAAGGACATGACCAACTACGAAGAGATCCTCTACGAAGGATACGCCCCCCATGGCGTGGCCCTGCTGGTCGAAACCGCCACCGACAATCACGTAAGGACCGTGGCAAACGTAAAATCGCATTTTAATAAAGGCGGTGGCACCCTGGGGAACAGCGGCAGTGTCAGCTTTCAGTTCAAGAAAATGGGCGTTTTCAAGCTAAAACCCGAGGGGATTAATATGGAAGACCTGGAACTGGAGCTGATCGATCACGGTCTCGAAGAAATGGGCGAAGGGATAGGAGAGAATGATGAACCGGTATTGGTCCTGCGCGCGGCTTTCAGCGATTGGGGACATATGCAGAAGGCCCTCGAAGAAAAACATATTATTCCGATCAGCTCAGAGCTTGAATGGATACCCGGCACCACGGTCGAACTGCCCGAAGACCAGGCCCAGGACGTGCTAAAACTTGTCGACCGGCTTGAACAGGACGAAGACGTCCAGAAAGTCTTTCACAATCTGAAATAACCCTCACCACCATGGCGCCGGCCCCACCCCGTGCACCCGCCGCCACTGCGGCCACCCCGCCACGCCCGCCACCCTACTCCGCCATCATCCCGCGCACCACATCGATGATCTGCTCCGCATTGGGCTTGCTGAAATAATCCCCATCGCTGGAATAAGCCGGCCGGTGCGCCTGCGCCGTGATCGTCCTGGGCGCAGTATCGAGCCATTTATACCCCCCCTGCTCCTCCATTACTTTATTAAAGATAAATCCCGCAGCCCCACCCGGCACATCCTCATCGACGATGAGGATCCGGCTCGTCTTCTTTAGGGATTCGAGGATCTGGTGATGAATATCAAAAGGCAGCAGCGTCTGCACATCCAACACCTCACAGCTGATGCCAAAAGCCTCCAGCACCTGCGCCGCTTCCTGCACGATCCTGAGCGTTGCACCATAGGAGACGATGCTGATATCCTCCCCTTCCCGGACAATTTCCGGAACCCCCAGCGGCACCTTGAAATCAAGCAGGTTGGCGGGCAGCTTTTCCTTTAGCCGGTAACCATTCAGACATTCGATCATAATAGCGGGATCCACCCCTTCTAAAAGCGTGTTGTACATCCCGATGGCCTGCACCATATTACGCGGCACACAGACATGCAGCCCCCGGAGGGAGCTCAGGATCACCCCCATGGGTGAGCCGCTATGCCAGATCCCTTCTAGCCGGTGCCCCCTCGTACGGATGATCAGCGGCGCCGTCTGCCGGCCCGCCGTCCGGTATTGGAGACAAGCCAGGTCATCGCTAAGCGGCTGAATGCCATATAACAGATAATCGATATATTGAATTTCAGCGATCGGCCTCAACCCCCGGAAAGCCATCCCAATGCCCTGGCCCATGATCGTCAGCTCCCGGATGCCGGTGTCGAAGATCCGTTCAGCGCCATGTTTGAGCTGAAGACCGGCAAAGCCCTGGTTAACATCCCCGATCTGCCCGAGATCCTCCCCAAAAGCAAGTACCAGCGGATTCTCGGTGAACAGCTGGTCAAAATACCGGTTTAACACCTCATAGCCGTTGATGGCGGGCGCGTCGTCCGCATAGACCGCCTTTACTTCCGGCACCCGAAGGATATTGCGCTCGCCTTCATGATACAGATGCGTATTATAAAGGGCTGCATTCTCTTTTTTCAAACTCTCATAATAAGCCACGGCCGCCCCCCTCGCTCCATCCCCCATTCCTGCCCTGCCGCCACCTTCTACTTTTCCTGCCTGGCCAATGGCCTCATGCAGCGTCTGCAGCACTTCCTTGCGCCCCGGCTCCCGGTTCGCCGCCAGGGTATTAGCCAATTGCCGCAGCGAATCCGCCGAATCCGGACCGTGCTGCGCCATTTCACGGATCAATTCGACGGAACGCGACACCTGCATCCGGATAGGGCCCTGATATTTTTCCCAGGCCAGGTTCCGGCTATCCCGGGTATAATCCTTCGCCGCCACCTCGATCTCGCCCAATTCGTCGTCAGTAGCCAGCGCATTATTGATGATCCATTCTTTCATTTTTTTAATCCCATCCCATTCCCGCTCCCATTCCAGGCGTTCGGGAGATTTATACCGTTCATGGCTGCCGGAGGTAGAATGCCCCTGCGGCTGCGTCACTTCTTCCACATGAAAGACCGCCGGCGTATGCGTCTGACGGACCGACCGGATGCCCGCTTCAAAGACCTCGCACATTCCCGCGTAGTCCCAGGCTTTGACCCGGTAAATATCGACGCCATTCGTCCCTTCCTTTTTCTGAAACCCCTTCAGGACTTCCGAGATCGACCCCTTTGTCGTTTGATACTTGCGTGGTACCGAGATGCCATAACCGTCGTCCCATACAAAAATGGCCAGGGGCACCTGCAGCACACCCGCAGCATTCAGGGTCTCCCAGAAATGTCCTTCACTCGTGGAGGCATCCCCGATCGTACAAAAACAGACTTCGTTTCCATGATTCGACAGCTCGCTGAAAGGCTGCAACACCTCCACTTCCCGGAAAGCTTTGGACGCGTAAGCCAACCCCAGCGCCTTTGGCATCTGCGCCGCACAGGGCGCCAGCCCGGCGGTAAGGTTCTTTCTGTTCACCAGGTCCAGCGTGGCGCCATCCGTATCGATAAAAGGAGTGGCAAAATGGGAATTCATCTGCCGGCCCGCACTATGAGGATCATGGCTGGGGTCCGGATCGGCATATAACTGGGAAAAAAATTCTTCGATCGTGGCCGCACCAGTCGCAAACGCAAATGTCTGATCGCGGTAATAGCCGGCATAAAAATCGCCGGGGCGGAAGAATTTGGCCATGGCCACCTGCGGCACCTCCTTCCCATCACCAAAAATGCCAAATTTCGCCTTGCCGGTCAGAACCTCCTTTCGTCCCAGCAAGCTGGCCTCCCGGCTTTCACAGGCAGAACGGTAGTCTTTTAAAACTGCTTCCCGGAATTTGTCAAAAGACAGCTTTTCCGGATCGAGGACTTCGTCAACAGGAAGTTGATTTTCCATTAGAATTATATTAATTGAATGGCGGCAATAAATCTTGATAAATTTAATTTATTGTCCCCACACCATAAATGTCTATATTTTTCGGCCAAAGGCCTCAAAATATGAACCGGACTCCGTCCGGTTAAGCCATCAAAAGCCGTGTGGCAAAATTAGCATTCTCCCCGCAACTTCCCTTCTATCTCCTTGATTGTTAAAGTGCCGGGAAAGAATCGCCCCAAATATAATTCTTTCCCGGCATTTCTATTTTTCGTCGGTGAACTGCGGCTGAGGCCTTGTTCACAAACCGGCCTCCGGCCGGTTTTGGAAAATCCTGGAAATTTATTGGCAAAGCTGGCGTTTAGTGATTAATTTTATACACTCAATATAAGTTAGCCAAACTATGAAAAAGTTCGCAATTCTGACCGGTCTTTTTATCACCATCCTGTCCACCAGCGCACAGGTCACCGGCACCGCCGTACAGGCTCCCAATACCGCTGCACCGCAACTATCGAACCCCAATGGAACGGCCCTGCCCAGACCAGCGGACATGCTGCAGATAAAAGAAAACAGCCATAATTTTGGCAAGATCCCCCAGGGCCGGCCAGCCACGTATATCTTCGAAATCGTCAATACAGGCGACACCCCGCTCAAGCTGGACAATGTACACGCTTCCTGCGGCTGCACCACGCCCGAATGGAGCCGTGACGCCATCCCGGCCGGAGCAACCGCCCAGATCAAGGTCGGCTACAACGCCTATTCCGAAGGTAGCTTCACCAAGACAGTAACCATTGTATACAATACCAACCAGACAAAGATGTTGACCATTAGCGGAGAAGTCTATAAGGTGCCCCAGACCTCCGCCCCGGAAAATTCATCTGTCCAATTATTAAAACAAGTAAATTGATAAACACATGAAGAAGTTATTTCTGTTTGCCAGCGCCGCCCTTTTGTCCGTAAGCCTTTTCGCCCAGGCGCAGACCCCGGCGCCAACTCAGACCCAGGCCCCGTCTTCGACCAAAAAGGCCGAAGACATGGTAAAATTCAAGGAATTGTCCTACGACTTCGGAAAGATTAAGCAAGGGACTCCCGTAACACATAATTTTGCCTTTACCAATATCAGCAACTCTCCCGTCATCATTGAATCTGCCATTCCTTCCTGCGGCTGCACCACTCCCGTCAAACCGGAAGGCGCTATCCAGCAAGGCAAGGACGACAAGATCCAGGCTGGTTTCAATGCCGCCAATGTTGGCCCTTTCAATAAAAGCATTACCATAAAAGTGGCCGGCGCAGACCTTCCCGTGACACTAAAGATCACCGGCGAAGTGCTGACCGCAGACGCCTACGCAAAATATCAGACCGCCAAGACCAGCACACCCGGTCAATAAGAGTACCCGGCCCCGGCGCTCCTTATCTCCGGGCACTTTAAAATTATCACCATGAGCCTCCCGGTGTTCCGGGAGGCTCTTTCTTTCCTATTTTTGCGCCATGTTATCTATCAGTCAACGCGGACAGCAAATGCCGGCTTCGCCGATCCGGAAACTCGTGCCCTATGCCGAGGCTGCAAAAAAAAGAGGCGTAAAAGTCTTCCACCTGAATATCGGTCAGCCCGATATCGAAACCCCAAAAATGGCCCTGGATGCCGTCCGGCATTTCGATTTCAAAGTGTTGGAATATAGTCACAGCGCAGGCAATGAGAGCTACCGGCGCAAACTGGCCGCATACTATAAAAAAATGGGTATCGATGTGGACTATCAACAGATCATCGTTACCACCGGCGGATCGGAAGCCATCCTTTTCGGTTTTATGAGCTGCCTCGACGCCGGCGACGAAGTGATCATCCCCGAGCCCTTCTATGCCAATTACAACGGGTTCGCCGTCGCAGCCAATGTGGTGGTAAAGCCCCTCACCTCCTATATCGAAAACGGCTTTGCCCTCCCCCCCGTCTCGGAATTTGAAAAGCTGATCACCCCCCGCACCAGGGGTATCGTCATCTGTAACCCAAACAACCCGACAGGTTACCTCTATAGCAAAGAAGAAATGGAAACCCTCAAGGAACTGGTCATCCGGCATAACCTGTACTTGTTCTCCGATGAGGCCTACCGCGACTTTTGCTATAGCGGCACTCACACCAGCGCGATGAACCTGAAGGGAGCGGAAAACAACGTGCTGATGATGGATACCATCTCCAAACGATACAGCGCCTGCGGAGGCCGGATCGGGGCGCTCGTGACCCGCAACCAGGCAGTGCTCGATACCGTCATGAAATTCGCACAAGCCAGGTTAAGCCCCCCCTCCTTTGCCCAGATCCTGGGAGAAGCCGCCACAGACCTGCCAGCCGATTACTTCGATGCTACCAGGGCAGAATACCTGAAGAGAAGGGACGTGCTCGTCGAACGGCTCAACCGCATCCCGGGCGTATATTGCCCCAACCCCGGCGGCGCCTTTTATGCAATGGCCAGTCTGCCGGTAGACGACACCGATACCTTCTGTCAATGGCTGCTGGAATCTTTCTCCTACAAAAATCAGACGGTGATGCTGGCCCCCGCCGGCGGATTCTATGGCACCCCGGGACTCGGAAAAAAAGAAGTGCGGCTCGCCTACGTGCTAAATGCGGATGATCTCAACAAGGCCATGGATTGCCTCGAACAAGCCCTGAAAGAATATCCGGGCGCAAAATGACCCCATCCGGACGCCAGACAACCCCTCCCCGGCGCAGTATAACTCCACCCCGCAAGCCTTGCCCATAATAAAACAAATTAAAATAAATAATCATTTATTAATCGTTTTATTGAAATATTCGAATTTTAGGATCAAATAGGACAAAAATGGTCTTATAAACCCTCATAAATCATATTAATAATAACTACATATTTTATTTTCCGGCCTTCCACGAAAAAAAATCCAAAAAGTTTGTAAAATAATTTCCAATTATCAGTTTTATCTCCGATCTTGCACTTAGAAAATCGGGCGAAAAGGAAAGTGCATAAAAGGATTTAGCAAGACAACGATTTTTTAACTATTTGGTATTATTCAGTTGCGCTTCGAGTTTTATCTTTGTGACCGCTGAAAAGCAACAACAACATCGATCTTTCAAGATTTTTCATATGGCAAGCAATCGTTAGACGGCCTTCTGTTTCCACAGAGGGCCTTTTTTTTGCCCCTCCTTTTCCCTTGACCGCTCCGCCATTCCTTATTCCTCGTCCTCCTCTCCTTCCGCATTCTTCGTTCATCCCCGCCACAGCATCCTTTCTTCCCACCACATCTCCATCTCGCCGCATTTCATCCCTGATTGTGCTTTTTTTCCCGCAAATTTTCTCTATTTTTGCAACCCAATTTACAGCGCCACCTACCCGGCCACCTGTAAACCAGGACCCCCGGCGCGATAGCTCAGTTGGTTAGAGCACAGGATTCATAACCCTGAGGTCTCGGGTTCAAATCCCGATCGCGCTACATCCGGTAATTTTACCAAAATTTTG
>Ga0302179_10000340_pt1 | contig 32648 bp, 23 predicted proteins | sample I_Palsa_E3_1_FD_198788 | JGI IMG/M metagenome (GOLD analysis project Ga0302179, IMG submission 198788) | Peat permafrost microbial communities from Stordalen Mire near Abisko, Sweden - I_Palsa_E3_1 | ecosystem: Environmental > Terrestrial > Soil > Palsa > Peat permafrost | place: Sweden...
CCGAGCGCCTGGCTCGATGGGATGGTCGCCCCCGTCTCCTAAACGGCATCGATGTGCCAAAGTGGAAGTGTTGTGCATCCACTTAAACGGAGATAGGAGCGACCGCTATGAAGATTACGGCGATTGGTCTGGATTTAGCAAAAAACGTGTTCCAGGTGCATGGGGTCGATGAGCGCGGGCATGCGCTCGTTAAGAAGACGTTGAAGCGGGCGCAGCTGGCTGCCTTCTTCGCCTCTGTCCCACCGTGTCTGGTCGGCATGGAGGCGTGCTCGGGAGCGCACTTTTGGGCGCGCAAACTGCAGGGGTTCGGACACACGGTGCGACTGATTTCTCCGCAGTTCGTGCGGCCCTACGTGAAGAGCAACAAGACCGATGCCGCCGATGCAGCTGCCATCTGTGAAGCGGTCAGCCGCCCGGATATGCGCTTTGTACCGATCAAGTCGATCGAGAGTCAGGGGCTTCTTGTGCTGCATCGGGCTCGACAGGGCTTCATCAGGTCGCGCGTCGCTCAGACCAACCAGATCCGAGGCTTCCTGGCTGAGTTCGGCATCATCATTCCTCAAGGTGCTTATCACATCCAGCCGCGAGTCGCGGAGATCCTCGAGGATGCTGAGATCGCACTGCCCGGCACCGTGCGTGAGCTGCTGCTGCAGCTCGTTGCACACGTGCGCTATGCGCACGAACAGGAGCAGCTACTGGAAGCTCGGATAAAGCGCTGGCACAAGGACAACGAGGCCAGCAGTCGGCTTGCTCAGATCCCTGGCATTGGGCCATTAACTGCAAGTGCTTTGGTGGCCAGCATCGGTGATGTCAGCGCGTTCCGCAACGGCAGGCAGCTTGCCGCGTGGTTGGGCTTAGTACCTCGGCAGCACTCCACCGGCGGCAAAGCCCATTTACTCGGCATCAGCAGGCGCGGCGATACCTATCTTCGCACCCTGCTCACCCACGGCGCGCGATCGGTCATTATCTGCGCCAAACAAAAGCCAGGGTACGAGCAGAGCTGGCTCGGGCGACTACTCAAACGCAAACATCACAACGTTGTGGTCTGTGCGCTCGCGAACCACAACGCACGCGTGGTCTGGGCTTTGCTGAAGCACGACCGCCAATACAGAGCGGATTTCTCTCCCCAAGCCGCTTAATAAAAGAGGAGGAGGCCTTTCCACGATTGCATAGGCGATTCTGACGTAATGGGCTAGCCAGGTAAGACCGCGGCTGGGTAAAACCGTTGGTTCCGGAGAGCTTCAGAGCTCGTTGGTTCGATTGGTTCCCGGCCGGCATATTCCATGCGGGACAGCAGGCCGCTACACCGGCCTCACTAAAGTCCGGATGTACGGCTGCAATCTGACCCTGGCTCATCTTTTATTTAAGATCGCTTTGCAAAGGCGGGGGCGACCATGTACGGAATCAGGGCACCTGAGATCGAAATACATCCGGGCGCGCGATAATCTCGCAGTCCAATCATCACCTGGGTAATAGCTTATCCCGGCCTTGTGTGTCAGACGATACTGGGCGCTGCATGCAATGTTTCCACACGCCGCTTGTGTCGGCAACTATGCGCTCGGCTATTCGTGCTTGTACACGGTTCCTTCCTTCATCACGAAAGCGACGTTTTCCAGCAATTTGACGTCCACCAGGGGGTCGCCGTTGACGGCGATCACATCCGCCGACTTGCCGACTTTGATGGAGCCGATGAGGTCGGAATGGCCGAGCAGATCCGCAGCATTGGTGGTAGCCGCCTGTATGGCTTGCAGCGGCGTCATTCCATACTTGACCATGAAAGCGAACTGGCGCGCGTTGATTCCGTGCGGGCACACGCCCGCGTCGGTTCCGAATGTCATTTTGACTCCCGCGCGTACGGCCTTGGTGAAGTTGCGGCGTTGAGCTTCGGCCAGATCCCGATCGTGCTCCAGGAAATCAGCGGGCGTGTTTGGCGATGACTGGATGCACTCTTCGTCGTATATGTCCATATCGAGGTAGGTACCGTGCTGCTTGGCTAATGCGATCCCCTCATCGTCGATGAGGGTCGCGTGCTCGACCGAGGCAACTCCTGCGCGGATGGCGTTCTTGATCCCTTCGGCTGCATGCGCATGCGCTTCGACGCGCAAGCCGAAGTGGCGCGCTTCATCTACCGCGGCTTCGATCTCCTCGGGCGTGAATTCGATGGACTTGGGGTTGCTGCCGTGCGTGAGTACAGCGCCGGTGGTCAGTATCTTGATGTGATCGGCGCCGCGATGCGCAAGCTCGCGGATCTTCTGCCGCACTTCCCATGGGCTGTTCGCTTCGCCGTAGCGCAGCTCCAGCGGAAGCTGAATATCGGGGGGCAAGCCCGTCATCGCGCCTGCTCCTTCGCTGATCGTTATATATGCCCCGGCAACATACATGCGCGGGCCGACGATGAGTCCTTTGGCGATCGCATCGCGCATTGCGACGTCATTGAAAGCCCGATAGACACCGACGTCGCGCACGGTGGTAAATCCAGCCATAAGAGTGACGCGCGCGTTCGGGATCGCCGCGTACGCAGTTTCGGCGGCTGACCTTTGCAGCACCATCAATGGCTCGGCGTCCGCGAGATCAGCAAGATGCGTGTGACAATCAATGAGCCCGGGCAGTACGGTCATTCCGGAAAGATCGATCACTCTGGCGCCGTCCGGTATTGCGACACCCGCACCGACGGCTTGGATTCTGCCGCCCGCGACAAGGATGACCTGGTTCAAAAGAGTACGGCCAGACTCGACATCCAGGAACCGGCCGGCGCGGATTGCCGTGAGCGTCGTGGATACCGGGACTGCCGGCGGTTGTAAAGGTGACGGCGCCTGCGCCATGACGCACAGCGGTGCGAGAAAGAGACCAAGGATCAAGATTTGTCTGCGCACGAAGACCCCTTTGTAACGAGAGCGCGGTTCCTCCAAAGCATACCGGACGAGCGCAAGCTGCGCTTTCACCTCGCACACGAGAGGTTCCTCACTGATTCCTTCTCGGCATGCCGAAGCCCAGGCGGTGTTGCAGGTGCTTCCCGAGCCGCCGACCCACCCTTAGGTGATGCTCGAATTTCTAGACCGCGTCGTATGCGTCTTCATCCTTGAATTCCAGTTCTGGAGCTGTCGATGGGAATGGCGTTGCGTTGCGGCGCAGCCCTTGGCGCGTGACGTTGGCGCAAAGGGGGTTTAGTCTTGAGGTCCATAGGATTAAGCACGGGATCGCCATCGTATGCTCGATGCTGCGAAGCTCCCGGTCCAGCTAGCGAGTGTGGCTAGAATGAATTTTAAGGAGCTCGCTTATGATTAAATCCAGATGGTTTGCTGCCAGCGCGGCTGCCGCTGCCCTGATTATCTTTGGCTGCACGAGTCAGAAAGAGCCGGCCGAACAAGCAGTGGCGAATGTCACCGCGGCGCTCGGGAGCGCACATGATGCCGCAGCGAAATACGCGCCCGATGAACTGCATTCGGTCGAAGCACAAGTTGCCACTCTCAAGGACAACCTCGCCAAGGGCGATTACAACAAGGTTCTCGCGGACGCACCGACGGTCAGCACCGCCGTGGCCAATCTGCAGCAGGCCGCCATTGCCAAGCAGGTGGAGGCCGACACCAAGCTTGCGCAAACGAAACAGCAGTGGCGCACGCTTAGCGCCGACGTGCCGAAGATGATCGCGGCGCTGCAGTCGCGCGTCGACGAGCTATCGAAGTCGCGGCGGCTGCCGAAGGGAATAACAAAAGCGTCATTTGAGTCCGCCAAGGCGAGCCTTGGGACGCTCAATTCGACGTGGACCGAAGCCACGAATGCGGTTGCAAATGCAGACTATGCTGGCGGCGTGGCTAAGGGACAGGCGGTCAAAGATAAAGCTGCAGAGATCGCACACGAACTCGGCATGACACCGAGCTGAACGGAACTCAAGTGGGTGGCGTCGTTGGCATCAAGCCTATGATGGTGTCGGCAACTTCCACGCGCTGCAGAAACTCTGTATCGTCGTGGCGACTAACGAAGCGAACGCGCGGCCAAATCCGTGCCCAATAGAGTCATCCCGTAGAGTCGGCTTTCGAGCCGTTATTCGCAAGGCATCGATCGCCGCCGGGCGCGCACGAGCTGCGGCTGTGCGCCGAGTCTGATGCTGTGGAGGTTCATCCTATGGCGATTGCACAGTTACCGCTTCGGCGTCTGAACAAAAGAATCACGTCCATGACGTACCGAGGCGTGCAACTGCTCGTCAGCCTTCTGGCAGTCTCACCCGTGTGTCACTCGCAAGCTGTGACGCCTCCACCCACGCAGGTCGTAGCCGCGTATTACGGCGCGACGCCCGACACGACGACACTCGGCGAGCTGATCAGCGCCGGCGCTGCGGCTCATCTGACGCACCTCATTTATGCGTTCGCTGAATCCAATAGTTCGAATCCGTGTACCGGCGCTCCACTCATTTCGTCATCGGACCTGGCCAGTCTGCAGACACTTAGGAGCCGCTATCCCTCCATCAAGATTCTCGTGTCCGTGGGCGGCGAAAATAGCGGTGCAGAATTTCAGGCTGTGGTAAGTGACACGGGTTTTGCGAGCCAGTGCGTCGGCTACCTGATGGGAGATACTTCAAACGGTGGATTCCAATTTGACGGCATTGATATCGATTGGGAGACGCCAGGCAGCACCACGGACGAACAAGACTTCAATGCACTTCTCAAGTCCTTTCGCACAGCACTCAATCAGTATCAGACGAAGCACAAAATCTCCGAGCACCTGCTCCTGACAGCGGCGTTCAGTCCGGAGCACACGGCCAATGGATGGCTATATATCGATTTCTCGGGCAAGACATATCCACCCGGCGCGTCGACGAGTGTCGACTTCTTTAATGTGGAGTTCTATGAATACGCTTACGCAGGTGACGGGATTGCCGAATCGAACGCCCCGTTATATGAGATAGATGCGGATCTCTATGGCAATGCCAATATATACGGCGCTGACGCAGGCATTATCACCAACGCCGCAGTGCCGGCGAACAAGATTGTGCTCGGCATTCCCTTTTACGGGATTCATTACACCGGCGTCCTCGGCCATAACGCTGGCGCGACGCTCGGTCATGCGGCCACTCTGGAGGTCGATACGAATGACGATGCGATCTCCTATCCCTATTCCATGTTGATGAGCGAGCAGGGCAAACTATACAACGATGGCAATGGCAGCACGGACTGCGGCCCGAGCCCCGAGCCTGCCAGCTGCGACGGCATCGGCGCTAGCGCATGGATTTGGAACTCAGCATCGTCTGAAGGAGATTTCTGGGACTTCGACAACGCCGAGACCATCCACGAGAAAGCTCAGTACGCACAGGACCATGAGTTGGCGGGTCTCATGACCTGGAATCTCATGCAGGATACGCACACTGGAACTCTGCTGAGTGCAATGAGCGTCGGTCTGACAGCGAACCACATCATTGCGGGCGCGGGCGGTAACGTCTGGGGCGTCAACGCTTCGAGACAGATATTCCAACGTGACGCGTCTACCTGGGTCGCGATTCCGGGTTCCGTTGTCCAGCTGGCCGTCGGTCCGACAGGAGATGCGTGGGCACTGAACGTCGCGGGCGACGTCTTGCATTGGGTGACGGGTAGCAGTCCGTATTGGCAGAAGGTGAACGGCACGTTCAAGCAAATTGCCGTCGGCACCAATTACTTGTGGGCCGTCACTGCGAAAGGTCTCGTGTATTACACTCCAAACAAGCCCGCGAGCAATAGCGGCACGAGCACCGTCACATGGACCAAGCTCAGCGGAACTCGTTTTGCATCGGTAGTGCTGGATCCGTCCAGCGATACCGATATCTGGGGCGTCAGCAGCGTCGGCGAGGCCTATGAATATAGTGGTGGTGCCTGGCTCGACCGCGGCTCCTATTCGCAGCTGGCGGTGGCCTCCAGTAGCAATGCGGCCGCGCTAGATGCGCAGGGCGAAGCTTACAAGTGGAATGGCTCAACTTGGCAGGATACCGGTCGTGAATTGTCGCAGGTTGCCATCGCTCCTTCTGGCGACATTTGGGGCATAAGCGCAGCGGGCGTCGTATTGCACTTGCCGGCCGGCAGTTCCACCTGGAGCCGAATTGCAGGTACGCTGCGGGAGATCGCCTATGGCCAGAACCTGTGGGGTTTGAACGCGCAGGGTGAGGTATTTACCTACAATGGATCGAGCCTGACCCAGGTACCGGGCACCCTATAGCAGGAGCGGTGCGGCCCGCGGCATAGCGGGCCGATGGCAGGGCGCCTCGCATCAGGTTTATACCGATGCGAGCTGCCGCTCCTGCAGCTAAGCTCCTCAGGCTCATGCCGCCGAGCGGTGCTTGGCGCGAGTTGGAATTATTGCGTGCCCTACATTAAATCCACGCACTTGCCTTCCTTGGCAGTAGTCGGTCCAAAAAATGGCACTCTCCTCGACTGACGCGCTGAAGGCTGCGCGCGATTTCCTGCTCCTCCATCGGGAGGATTACGCGACGGCACGGCGAGACTTCCGCTGGCCGCGACTCGAACGCTTCAACTTCGCCCTCGATTGGTTCGATGTAATCGCGCGAGAACGAGATCGGGAAGCGCTGCGAGTGATCGATCAGGACGGGGCGGTCGTATCGCTGCGTTTCTCCGATCTCGCGCGTCAGTCTGATCGGCTGGCAAATTACCTACGCTTGCTGGGTGTGCGCCGTGGCGATACTGTACTTCTGATGCTGGGCAACGTGGCCCCGCTATGGATATCCATCCTCGCCGTCGCCAAGCTAGGCGCCGTCATGATTCCGGCGTCGCCGTTCCTGAGCGCAGATGATTTGAAAGACAGGCTCGAACGCGGCGCGGTTCGGACGGTGATTGCAGGGGCGGCCTATACGAATCGGTTTCCAGCTGGCGCCTGGACCGGCGTGGTGGTTGGTGCCGATGTGCCGGGCTGGCAGCAGTTTGGCGATGCCACAAAGGCCGACGCGGATTTCCTGCCTGATGGGGCAACGAATGCGACCGATCCGTGGATTCTCTATTTCACCTCCGGTACGACCTCCAAGCCCAAACTTGTTTTGCACAGTCATGTCTCGTATCCCATAGGCCATCTGTCAACGATGTATTGGATCGGCCTGAAGCCGGGAGACGTGCATCTGAATATCTCTTCCCCTGGCTGGGCCAAACATGCCTGGAGCAGCTTGTTCGCCCCGTGGCTCGCCGAGGCGACCATTCTGGCACTCAACCACGCGCGTTTCGATGCGGTGGCGACGCTGGACGCGATCCTGCGGGAGCGCGTGACGACATTCTGTGCACCGCCGACGGTGTGGCGCATGCTGATCCAGCATGATCTGACGGCATGGAAGTCCAATTCTCTGCGAGAGCTGGTTGGAGCTGGAGAGCCCTTGAACCCTGAAGTGATCAACCGGGTTCGTGACGCGTGGGGGATCACCATTAGGGACGGCTTCGGCCAGACGGAATCTGCGGTGATGATCGCCAACACGCCCGGCCAGAGCGTTGTGGCGGGTGCAGTTGGGCGCCCGTTACCGGGATTCGACGTGGATCTGCTTGATGGTGACGGGAATCCGGCCGACGAAGGCGAAATCTCCGTCCGTCTCGGGGCCGCCCGGCCCATCGGACTGATGCAGGGCTATCTGATACATGGTCTGGTCCAGCCGATCGATGGCAGGTTCTACCGTACGGGAGACGTGGCGGTTCAGGATGCCAATGGCGTCTACACGTATGTCGGTCGCGCAGATGATGTGTTCAAATCCTCAGACTATCGGATCAGCCCCTTCGAGCTCGAGAGCGTGCTGATCGAGCATCCGCTGGTCGCTGAGGCCGCCGTCGTGCCGTCGCCGGATCCACTTCGGCTTGCGGTTCCCAAGGCATTCATCGCCCTGATTCCCGGCGCCTTGCCGGACGCCGACACGGCACGTTCAATCTATGTTCATGCTCGCAAAGCGCTTGGGCCGTTCAAGCGCATAAGGCGCCTGGAATTCCATGACCTTCCGAAGACTATCTCGGGAAAGATCCGGCGCGTTGCGCTGAGACAGTTGGAAGCCGAGCGTCGTGCGATCAATCAGCGCGGCGCGCTCGAATGGATCGAGGATGAATTGACGCTTCCCGAAGAAACACCGTGATCACGCTTTCTCGTCGGTCCCTAAACGAAACGTCGCATCCCTAATGACGCGCTCAGCCGACTCGAGTCACGCGGCGCAAACTAGCCGAAGGTAAAATCAAATGCCGCCACGCCAGGATCTAGAAATTCGATCGCGAACTCGCGATCAGCAATGGGCTGCGGTTGTCGAATGAGCTGATACATCCGCGGCTCACTAACAGTCCCATGGCCCTGCTCGTCTACATCGCTTCCGCGGGCCGCTCCCGGCGCCCGTCCGTCGATGAAGACGCGAAATCGCACGGAAGCTCCACGCATAGTTGGACTCATGATGAGATTGACGTCGCGAGCGTGAAAGCGATACACAATGCGCCCGTTTGGCTCCGTGAGCACGACGGCCTCTTTGCCGATCGTCCAGTTTCCCGAAAGCGCCCACGCATCGCGTCCGAGGCGCGCGGGGGCGGTATAGACGTGAGCCTTGTCGATCACGGCTCCGCCAGGCGATGCGAAATTCTCTGTCTGTCCATAGCCAATGTAGGTTTCCGCAGACTTCAAGCTGCTCCAATCTGCGCCAGCTTCCGCACCACCGGCATCGACCGATACGAGCTCGTGATTTGAGCCGGCATGCCCGGCTTCCGCCAGCAACTGTTGGATAGCCACCTCAACTGTTTTGTATCCTCCCTCACCGAATTGGTGATGCCGAATGTGCCCCTGCGCGTCGACGAGGTAGAGGGCGGGCCAGTACTGGTTGTTGAAAGCGCGCCATATCGCATAGTCGCTATCAATCGCTATCGGATAGTCGACTCCAATCTCTTTCGCGGCTTGGCGGACGTTAGCGACGTCCTTCTCGAAGCTGAATTCAGGCGTGTGAACGCCGATCACCACCAGTCCCTGGGCCTTGTATTTGCCAGCCCACGCGTGTACGTACGGAAGAGTGCGTCGCCAATTAATACAGGTATAGGTCCAAAAATCGATGAGGACAACCTTTCCGCGCAGTCCGGCCGCGGTCAATGGCGGCGAATTGAGCCACTCGATCGCCCCTCGCATCGACGGCAACTCGCCCTCGACCGGTAACGAAGCTGCTGCAGGCGTCATTTGCTGCAGCACGCTTTTCTCCCTCGCCAATGTGACTCCGATTAAGACTGCAAGTGCAAAGGTGCATACACCGGCGAGCGTCAACTGATGTATTTTCATAGGAAGTGAATGGCAGCTGATTCACTGAAGGTATGGGGCTTGACGATTATCGCCGATGTTGCAGAATGGTAAATAGCCCAATGCACATCCATACGACGTTGAGAGCAGCCGATGGCATCGCGCCGTTCCACCCGGAATTGACGATGAGACACATCGCGCCCGCTACATTCATAACCTGATAGGATAACGAGCGCCCCGGCAGTTTCCCCGCCGAGATCAACCCATACGCGGCGAGGATTAAGAGCGCGCCGATCCAGCCGATCACCTCGATCAATGTCTTCATTACTGCAGCTCCCAACAGCACAATGGCTGTCTAAGCGGGTGATTCGGGCACCCAGATCATCGGCAACTTCCCGGCGAGGCGACGCTCCCAGTGCTGTGGAGATCGTGCCAATTCAAGCCCGCAACGTGGCGTACGCAAGACTTCTCAAGAACGGCGTCAAATACCGGTTTATCATCGACATTAGTTCTCCTAAAGCGCGCGGCGCCTAAAGCAAAGCCTCTTGCGCGCTTGCTCGAGCCTCGCGCTCCCAGGTCGGAAGCCGTGCCCTGGTCAGCGGGTATCATTGGACCGCGTATCCCGGCGGCCGATTAAGTGACGTGCGCTGATCTATCAGCCAATCTCGAGCACGACGCTAATGCGCAGCCCACGCCCATCCTGTTATGCGCCAACCGGTGACGGCTCTCTGGAGCGCCAGCGTAAAAACGCCAGAATCCTTTGCGTCCTTCCCGCTCTGCTTGTACGTGAGACTCACCGGAACTACGACGTACGCATGATCTACCGTGATATCGACGTGCCGGGGTTTCATGAGAGAGGCTTTCATATCGGTGATTACGTGCTTCTTGAGAAAGGCGTCGAAGTCAGTTTTCCACTGCGAGCAAGCCCCGGCACCGTGCCACTCGTAGGGCGAAAGGTCATCGACAATGGATGTTTCATCAGCGCAGGTCTCGAGTTCCATCTTCGAATCGCCCTTGTTGAAGCCGTCTGCCCAATGATTCACGACCGCCATGACATCCGTCTTTTCAGACGCTATGGCCGGCGCCGCTGTCAGAACGGCGATGGCAAGTGCGATTAATGTCCTATGCACGGTGGCATTCCCCCTTGTTTGATTGATCGAATGATGCTGCATGACAGCGACCTGTGTGGCCGCTGCGCAAAATCCTATCGGTGGCGCGGCAGTCAGTCCAGGGACGGTTGCGCTGCGTCGAAGATGAATTCGAAATCGACTCGTTCGGACAGGCAGTTGTGCACGCACGCGCACGGCAGAACCCTTTTTGCAGGCGCCCGCACCAGCCGCCCTTAGCAACGTCGCGGGTACGGAGATCGACAATCAGCCTCTTGAGGCCGGCAATGCCGGAGGTGTTTTGGAAGCTGGATCCACATGGGAGTCACGCACAGCGAGCTTCCCGGACACCTGCAGGCGGTAGAGTTGCGGCGCCATACCTGTAAGCCTGCGGAACACGGAGGTGAAATGGCTTTGATCGTAAAATCCGCAAGCAAGCGCAATTTCGGCAACCTCAAGTTCGCGGCGGAACAGAAGCGATTGTGCTCGAGCGACGCGAACGCGCCGCATATATTCACTTATGGTGCAGCCGAAATGCCGGTGGAATTGGCGGCTGATCTGGACGGGATGCCGCCCCACACACCGTGCAAGTTCCGCGAGTGTGAGACGCGCTTGGCTCTGCTCCCGCAGCATCTCTCGGATACGCAGCAACCAGCTGGGAGCAATGCCGTGGCGAACTGTCGGGGTTTTTGCGTCGGTCAGCAAGAGCTGCAACACCACCGCTTCGATCTCCAGCTGCGAAACGTCATCTTTCTGGTGCAACTCGCGCCGGATGCGCGCTCCGAGAGCAGCTGCGGAAGGCGATGCAAGCTTGCCAGGCGAGCAGATCGTGCGGCCATGCACGGCTGCGAGCTCCAAAATCGCCGGACGCAGCTCTATGGACAGGCAGGTGCAGCCAACCGGAAAGTAATTTTCGTGAGGTTCTCCGGCAGGAAGATAGCGCACCGTCCGCGGAGCGCATGCGTCGCCGCCACGGCTGTGTCCCGACCAATGCGGTCCTGCAACTATGTAGATGAGGTTGGCCGTGTCGTGGGAGTGGCGCGGGACGCAGAGTCCTGGCGCGTACACCATCTCGTCCACCTTTAGCACTGGAGATTCGAGCGAACTGACAACGCGCCGTGCTTCACCCGAGTGTCGAGGTGATTGTTGCGCGTCGAACGATTCCGAAGAGGGCCGCATGGATTACTTCTGAGTGGACGTCAACCCGTAGCCAGTCCGAAAGTTGCACTTGGCGCAATTGGCAGGTTCTGGGCAGCGAGAACGCTAATTTCTTACAAGATTCTCCGTTCCTGATCGGCGCTAATAATACCAGTTCAGTTGACGGAGGGCTTTCCTTACTGCCGGCGGGTTCTGCGACTGAGGAAGTATGCGATGCGACTTTCCAAGACCGTACTTGCCCTGACTCTTGCCTTCGTGGCGGGCGCAGCGACCGCATGGGCGCAATCCGCCGAGAACTTGCCCAGCGTGCAGGAAGTGCTAGGACGATTCGTGGAAGTCAGTGGCGGCCGAAACGCACTGCTGCATTACAAGTCCATGACCATGCGTGGTCACTACCAAGTCCCCGCGAGAAATCTGGATCTGGAGGGCGCCTCCTATACGAAAGACGGCAAAATGCTGCAGGAAATCATTTATCCCGACGGCAAGGAACTCTCCGGGTACGACGGGCATACTGCCTGGGACCTGGACAGAAAGGGTGTCGTTTCCATTCACAAGGGGGACGAAATCAAGACCATTGCGCGCGATGCAGACATGTACTACCACCTGCATGTGATGCAGTACTTCAAGACCATGAAGGTTGTGGATGTGCGGGAATTCAATGGCCGGCCTTGCTACCACCTGAAAGGCGTGAACAACTGGGGCAGGCTGAATGAACAGTTCTACGACAAAGAAAATGGGCTGCTGCTGGGTTATGCGTTTAACACGGCGTGGCGAGGGGGCAGGGGCGACGCCACGGTAACATTTGAGGATTACACAAATTTTGGAGGCGTACTGATGCCGGCGAAGAATACGTCACGTGACGGCGACGCTCTATCCATTTTCTTGATTACTTCGGTTACCTATGATGACGTAGATGATGCTGTCTTTGTGCTTCCCGATGCGGTACGGAAAGTGCAGGCCGCAGACAAAACCGGCCGCAACCCTGCGCGATGAAGATTCGAATGCCCGTCCGACGATCCAATCAAGTATCTCGTGGATAGTCGAGGCGGATCTCAAAGATTAGGCGTGGGTTGATCCTTGGAACGTGGTGCGTTGGATTTCTTGCCGCTTCCGCCGGCCGCCTGAATCAACTGCACCGCCGACTTGGCGCCGTCGAATGCGATCGAAGGACTGTACGCGGTCACTGTAAATCGCGTGACGAGACGGTCGGCACGCAATGCGCCGCCATTCACGGTGTAGTGGTCTTCGGTTACGAGCGCGACTCCGCAGCGCTCCACCTGTGATCTGAAGTCATCGGGTGTCCCTTTCAGAGCAACATTTTCCCGGGCCGTTTTTGCGATGTTGAGACCACCAAGGCCTCCAAATGTTCCACGGCGATTACATGAATCACCGACCTGCACATGACCGTCACTCTGAAAGCGCCACGTAGGCGCCTCGGGCAGGTCATTGGCGTCGCCATAGCCGCCGAATTTCCTGATGAGCTCGCCTTCGAGAGAGGTTTCGCGAACCGCGTCTGCGGGCGAATACCCCACTGAGCGAATAATTCCCATCGCGCGCTCTTTACCGGGGACGGGCGTGAACATGACTTCGAAAGACTCTCCGTCCACCGCGAAGCTATCGCCCGCTGCAGCGGGTGCAGGTGCCGTCCACGCCGCAATGACATTCACAAAGCGCCCGTTTGGTATTGGCTGCATGCCACCCTTGGCGGAATCCAGGTAGCTCAGAGTTTCAGCTGACTCATTGTAGTTAAGAAGCTGCTTCGATTTGAGCACCGCGCGGACTTCGTCGGGCGACATTCCCAGTTCCACGCCGGCAATGTCAATCTGTTCGCGTGACGCATTGCCGCCACCCGTCGTTGGGGCGGCTGGCGGCGTGGGGGCGGCTGGCGGCGTGGGAATTTCCGCCGCCCTTTGCGGCTTCGGTACGGGCGACGTCATCGCGCTGTTGACTGGCTCGCCGACGCTATATCCGGTAGTGACAAGGATCCCTTGCTGCTGTGCATCGGCGCAGCTGTATTGCGAGACAGCAATGTTCTTGATGCCGCTCACGCCGCCTGTTCGCGCGACCAGCTCACCCAGCACGGCAAGAGCTTCGCTTTTGCCTGTTTGGGTATTAATCAAACAATAGTATCGCCGCATATGCGGCGGCGAGCCGAGGTCAAAATGGGCTCGCACGACCCGGAAATCTGGATTTTCTTTGAGGGACTGCTGCAGTGATAAGAAAAGACTGCCTTCAGGGAGCGATATTGGTGCATCGCTTGCGGAGGTTCTTGCCGCGGCTCCGGCTTCTGCCCCGGCAGGCGGGTCGGCCAACGCGCCGTTCACACTTCCAAAGAACAGTTCGAGTCCCGCTATGAGAGCGCCATACCGTACGAGTCGCGAAGTCCCCACGCTTTCCCCCAGCAGTTGCGGATCCCCAGTTTCCGTGATTCTAGTCGCTGATGGGAGATTCCGCACTACTCCTGATGGCGGAGACGAAGAACGCTCACCGAGTAGCGGCAAAGGGGTCTTGACAAGGAAGTCTTAGCGTCTTGCAGGGCTCTGCGGCAGCGGGACATCCAAGCCGTTTATGTTTGAAACCATCGCGCCTGACCGTTGATGCATCCGCAGTCGCTGGTGTCGGGATTAAGAACCAATCGGTTCATGATGCAAACGTACGGCATATGCGGGGACGCGGACGCGGTTTGGAGTTCCCGTTGCTCAGCAGCCTTGCGGGTCTTGTACTCATTAAAATCGATGACTTGCATTCGCATCCGAACCTGTACCAGCGAACATTCAGGACGACGGTGACAGATCAAGGCACGGCGGGTTATTTGGAGCAGTGATCTATCTCACAGGATCGGTACCGCGCGGCGACCACTCTCATCAAATTGAGACGCTTGCAGCACGCCGCCATTCCGGGCCGTGAACCAAGGCGCGCTACAGTTGCGAAGGAATCGAGCCGTTCTGGTGCGTCGAGCTTGAGCGTAAGGTGGCGGTCGTGAGAACGATTATGCGCAAGATACGGTGAGTCTCAGGCATGGTGCATTATTTAGGCGACTCACCGCGAGTGTACAGCTGATGCGTGGGAGGCAGGGCGCGCCGCAAGCTTCTGCACCGATTTGCAAAGCTCATAGGAGGCCGCACGCAGGCGGACCATCGCCAATGGTGACGTATCTGGCGAGACTCTCGTTGCAAACCACTTTTGAGCAGGCGAACGCAGATTTTGCGATCAGAAGGTCGCGAACTCGCAGCTCGTTCCGGGCACCTGGGCAACAGTAGTTGGCGTTCCAGTGCGCTGCAAAAAATTATACCTGCCTGCTAGGGCCGTCGCAGCGGAGCGGCGAGGTAGCAGCCGAACTCCTTGACGAAGTCGACCGAGACACGTGCATGGACGCGGCCCTGGCGGTCGAGGAACTCTGCCTCATCGTCCAATGGCACAACGGCCCCGTGCCACACATTAGGATGCAGATAGAGACCACGGTCGCCGTTGCACCAAAACGAGACAAACTTGTCCGGTGTCACATCGTCCCCGGGAAGTGCGAGCGGCACCACGAAGCTATGACCGTTGAGCGGATAGAACAGCTGGCCGCCGTCCGGGTGATAATTGGCGCGCCATATCAGGGCGCGTTCGCGCAGCCTATCCGAGGTGCTCGCGGCGGCCTCTTCCGGCCAGTTGCTCCAGCCGAAAAGATAGCTGTCGCCCACAGCGTTGTTGCGGGCGTAGAGCGTTTCACCCTTCCAGCAAAATTCGAACAAGCCTTCGACAACGCCGCCCTGGTTGCCAGAATTCGCGTCGATCGGGCGCCAGCCTTGGGCGGGCCAGCGGACGATCTCGATCGGGAAATTCTTGGGATCATCGACAAGACAGCCATAGCCTTTGAGGCTGGCCTCTGTGGCGGCAACGAGTGGCGTTTCGTGCATGCGCCGCACGCCAATCGTCGGTGCATAAGCGATCTCCCGCAGATCGATATCCATGATGGCTAATGTCCCGGCTGGTAGGGTGCCGATTATGCACCGTGGCGGCCTATGGATAGCTTTCCTGTGGGAGTAATGACAGGGCGGCGGATCCGCACCCAGGCAACCGGCATCACTTATGCCGGCCGGCAAGTGGATCCGTTTGAGTCATGATCGAGCCCGGGGTCGGTGGCTTCGGCAAGACGGCCGAGCACTCAAGCCGTGCGCGCGCGAACTGCCGCCGCGGTCACCGGCCGAGCATGCCGAGGTTAGGCTAAGGTGCGCCTAGCACCGGCAAAGGCGCCGCGGCCGCGGGAACGGCCGTACGGAAGTCGCGACCAAGAAACGCGGCGACGGTTGCGGCGATCTGTCCCTGGGTCACGGCCGGCGGCCCGGAGCGTTCGCCAAGTGGGGGCGTGTCCGGCCCCATGACCGCGATCCATACGTTCTCGGACCCATGCTGCTTGACGCCGTGCTCCTTCCATTCCTCGAGCCCGCTGCCGCGGCCATGATCGCAGGTGATGATGAATGTCGTCCGCCCGCGGTACTGGGGAATAGCCTGCATCGTCTCCCAAAGCTCGCGCACGAAGGCGTCCATGTGGTGGGCGCTCTCGAGCACCAGGTCATAATGGCCTATGTGCGCCCACCAGTCGGTCTCGCCGTAGCCGACGAACAGCACGCGCGGCTGCGCCCTCTTTACGTAGTCGATGAGCGGGATCTGCAGAAAGGCATCCCAGACGTCTCCCGGTTCGAGCTCAGTCGTTTGCGCGTAGAGCTGCGTGAGTAGCGCCTCCCGCGGGCCCGAGCGGTTTTCCTCCGAACGCATCGACCCCGCTTGAAGAATGAGGTGGCTGCGCGATTCGTTGAAGATGTCCGTAAAGGCATGCCAGGAGGCGAACGCGGCCACCCGGCCCTGCAGGTCGGCCGCCTGGTTCAGCCACTCGTAGACGCTGACATTCGGATTTGGGCCGTACTCGTTGCTATTGATGCGCGGATCCGCATGCCCAGTCAGCATCTCGTTGTAGCCCGGGTAAGAGAAGGCGAGCCCATTTGTAAGCCGCGCAATGCTGCCCTTGGTCTGATTGCCGAAAAACTGGCCCTGCTTTGCGACTACGTCCCAAAGAAAAGGGAACAGCAGCCGACGGCGCACCGTCGGATCGTCATTCCAAAAACGCTCCCGAAGGCTCGCCTCGGTCGCCCAGATGCCGCCGTGCTTCTCGTTGAGAAGCGTGGGATCAGCACCGGTGAAGATCTCCTGCCAGCGCAGGCCATCGCTGACGATCAGGACTACGTTGTCGGTCTTAATTTGTGCAACCGCCGGCGCGCCGGCTGCGAGCGCGAGCAGGGGTAGGAACGGCAGCCACGGCAGTGTCTTCATGCAGTCTCCGGCCCAGCAGCCTGGGGGATGAGTTTTTGTGGTGTGAAATCAATGCTTCACCTCGACCCCATTGCCACCAGTGTTGAGCGGCACTGCACAGCGTTCGACGGTCGGATCTTCGCATCGCTCCGGACGCTTGATTATATTAATGATTACCGCCGGACGGCACCGGGGTTACGTTGACGATGAGGCGTATAACGCCTAGAAATATCGAATTCCATTGTGGCGACGAGGACTCTTCGCTTTGAGCGAATATTATCTCATAAGGCAGCTTGCGAAACGCTTGGCGTGCCAACAACCTCAATGGAGTACCGGTAGGAGCTTTCCAAACACCTTGGCGCGCGGGACTACTCACCAGGGACGAGCTCAGAATCTACATGGCATTTAATCGGCCATAGCTGCCGTTACAGCCGTCGAGCAAGCGTGTTTATCTGCGCCGGAGGCAACCGATTGTACCCCTTTCCAGCTGTTTCTGAGATTCGTACGAGAGCCATGTGAGCGTCGATACTACACCGCAGCTCGCGATTGCAGATGCGGTAAGCCTCGCGCGGAATGTTTACGGACTGACTGTCGCAGCCGCAATTCTGCCGAGCGAGCGCGATCAGAACTTCGCCCTAGAGGCTGGCGCAGGCGCGAAGTATGTCCTGAAGATAGCCAAGTCGGATGAAGACAGGTCGGTTCTCGAACTCCAAAATGCGGCGCTTCGGCATGCGGCGCGGCGTTCCCCGCATCTGGCTCTGCCGCGGTTAATTCCGGCATCCTCGGGCGAGGATATGGTGCTGATCAGGGATGCGCATGGCGGGTCGTACTTTATGCGACTCCTGACCTGGCTGGACGGTGATATTTTCGTTCACGCGTCGCCGCATGACAATGCGCTGCTTACTTCTTTGGGCGCTGTACTGGCCGAAGTCGATTGGGCGCTGCAAGGTTTCGCACATCCGGCAATGCATCGCGAGCTGCATTGGGACGTGAAGCGCGCGGATCTGGCGCTTGCGCACTTACCACTGCTGACCGGCGAGCAGCAGCTGATCGTGCGGCAGTTCATGCATGCCTGGGACAGCATCGAATGGAAAGCCCTGCGCCATAGTCTCATTCATGGTGATGCCAACGACTACAACGTGCTCGTAAAAGACGGCCGCGTGGTTGGCTTGATCGATTTCGGAGATATGGTGCATTCGGCCGTGGTTTGCGATTTGGCTATTGCGCTGGCATACGCGCTCCTCGATCAGCCGGATCCACTGGATGCCGCAGTGCCGATCATCCGCGGCTTCCACGCTCGATTTCCCCTGACCTGGAATGAGATCGAAGCGCTGTATCCTCTCATGACCACGCGCCTGTGCATGAGCTTGTGCTACGCGGCGTACAATGCACAGGTGAAAAGCGGCGATGCGTATCAACTCGTTACGGCGGGACCGGCTTGGATGCTGTTACAGCATTTGGGATCGATACCGAAAAAGACCGTGCAGAACCTGTTTCACCGCGCCACCGAACACCTATGAATGTTGATAACGATGCCGCCAGCGCCCTTCTCGGCGCCCGCCGCAGGTTGATCGGCCCCAGTGTGAAGTTGAGCTATCGTCAGCCGCTGCACATCGTGCGCGGGACAATGCAGTATCTTTTCGATCAAAGTGGCAGACGCTATCTTGACGGCTACAACAATGTGCCGCACGTGGGACATTGCCATCCGGAGGTTGTACGCGCAGCTACCAAGCAGTTGGCATTGCTCAACACCAACACGCGCTACTTGCACTCAAGCCTCGAACAATATGCCGAAAGCCTCACATTGACGCTGCCCGAGCCGCTTAGTGTGTGCTTCTTCGTCAATTCGGGGAGCGAGGCCAACGAGCTCGCCTTGCGCCTCGCGCGCACACATACGCAAGCGAACGATCTCATCGTGCTCGATTCTGCCTATCACGGCAACACTACGACTCTCACCCACATCAGTCCTTACAAGACTGACGGCCTGCAATCCGCTCGGGAGCCTTGGGTGCACATAGCGCCTCTTCCAGATGTGTACCGGGGCGAACATAAATCTACGGATCCGCGCGCAGGCGAGAAGTACGCGTGGGCCGTAAACGAATGCATTATGCAACTCGAGGCGCAACGCAAGCGTCTTTGTGGATTTATCGCCGAAAGCTGCCCCAGTGTCGGGGGCCAGATCCTATTGCCCGAGGGCTACTTGGCGGCGGTGTACGCCAAGGTCCGCGAAGCGGGCGGTGTGTGCATTGCCGATGAGGTGCAAACTGCCTACGGCCGCCTCGGTGGATATTTTTATGGCTTCGAACAGCAGCACGTCGTGCCGGATATAGTCGTTCTCGGCAAGCCCATCGGCAACGGTTATCCGCTAGGAGCGGTCGTCACCACGCCCGAGATTGCGGAATCGTTCGATAAAGGTTTGGAATTTTTCAGCACCTTCGGCGGTAGCACGGTCTCGTGCACGGTGGGAGCCGCTGTGCTCGATGTTGTGAAACGGGAGCATTTACAGGCGCATGCCCAAAAGATCGGCTCGCAGCTGCGCGCAGCGCTGCGCTCACTCATGGAGCGCTACGCGCTGATCGGGGACGTGCGCGGATCAGGGTTCTTTCTTGGCGTCGAGCTCGTCAGAAACCGCGATACGTTGGAACCGGCCGCTCGGGAGGCGACCGAGGTCGTCAATTGCATGCGCGAAGCGGGGGTTTTGATCGGCACTGATGGCCCGTTCCACAACGTCCTCAAGATCCGGCCGCCCATGCCCTTCAGCGCCGCGGACTCGGATACGCTGGTGACATGCTTGGATGCTGCGCTGGCGGGCCTGGCAGGCCGCTAGAACTTGCGGCAGCTCGCAACGCCGCAGATTCAAACGCCTGAGCTCATTGAAAGCCAATGGCGCGTACAGTCTGCACAAAACCAACTTGAGATCGCGAGGCTTTGCTGGCGCTGATTAAACAGGCGGCGGCCCCGCGCCGCCGTGGTTATCGACGCTGAGTCGCAGACGTCCGGCATCGATGCGCACGCGCAGGCGATGATACTTGGCCAGATAATGGATCGCGACGATTGCCGCTGCCAAACCCGCAGCGGCGCCGACGCCAAGCGCCCAGCGCGGGCCAAACGTGTCGGCGACCCAACCGACAAAAGGCGCGCCGATCGGCGTACCTCCCAGGGCTATGGCGAGGAGAATGGCTACCACCCGGCCACGTACGGCGGGCTCGGTTGACAGCTGCACCAAGCTATTTGTCGAGGTGGTGAAAGTCTGAACGGCGACGCCGATGACAACAAGCGTTATGCCAAAGAGTCCGTAGTTGGGTGCGATAGCTCCTAGTGCGCAGCCGAACCCGAAGATTGCCGCGCTACTGAGCAGCAACGTAATGCTGGGCTTTGCTCTCCTGGCAGCCAGTAGGGCCCCCGCGACAGATCCAATCGCCATGGTCGAGGTAAGCAGACCGTATTGGCCTGCTCCCGCATGAAAGACCGTGACGGACATGGTTGCAATGAAGATCGGGAAGTTGAGTCCAAATGTTCCAATCAAAAACAGCATGAGGAGGGCAGCTTTCAGATCAGGACGATTCCATACATAGCGAAATCCGTCGGCGAATCTCCCGCGGGTTTGGAGAATTCCGCTCTTCAGATGGAGTTCGCTGACGCGCAGGAGACTAAGTGAGCACAGTACCGCAACAAAGGAGGCCGCGTTGATAAGGAACACCCAGCCGGAGCCAACTGAGGCGATGAGAACGCCTGCAATGGCCGGGCCGATCATCCGTCCGGCGTTGAACGATGTGGAATTCAGGGCTACTGCGTTCGCCAGCGCCGATTCGCCGACGAGCTCCGCTACAAACGTCTGACGCGCAGGCGCGTCGAATGCAGTCACGCAGCCGAGCGCCAACGCGAACACGTACACATGCCACAACTGAACAATGCCGGTGACGGTGAAAATGCCGAGGCCCAAGGCGAGCGCACCCATGGCCGCTTGAGTGACGAGGAGCAGCTTTCGCCGGTTGAGATGATCCGCCGCAAAGCCAGTCAGAGGGAGCAGGAGAATTTGCGGTCCGAACTGCAGCGCCATCACCACACCCACTGCTGTGGCATTCTTGTGGGTGAGCTGCGTGAGCACGAGCCAATCCTGGGCAATGCGTTGCATCCATGTTCCCACGTTGGACACAATGGCCCCGCAAGCCCAAACCCGATAGTTGAAGCTGTTCAGAGAGCGAAAGGTGGCGTTCACCATCGTCAAGCGCTCATTTAGAGTGAACCGTCGGACGCCTCATCTCCATACTCCTGCCCTGAACGGTAAGATTCGCTCTATGCTATGGCGAGCCGCAACGCGCTGGAGCTACGGCGCCTTTCTGAGTCGGGGACACGGTCAAGCTTGGCGCCATCGCGGAGATTGATTTTCGCCCAGCGGATCATTTAAGGCACTGAATTCTCAGGTACCCTCGCCGACATTCGCGAACCTGAGTCCCAATTATCGTAGCGGCTGCGGCACTTTCGCATTACCCCTGGCGAGCGGCCCTTTTTCAATTTGGCTTTGCCGGCCTGGCGGGACTGATCCAAGGCATAATCCGCTCGCATTCGGCGGTCAAGCCGCAGGCCTAGGCGTCGAGGAGCTCGTAGTTGTGAAGGTTGCAGTTTTATTCGGCGGAACTAGTGAAGAAAGGGATGTGTCGATTGCAAGCGCCGCGCAGATCATTCCAGTACTGCGGCATCTTGGCCACGAAGTATCTGCGGTCGACACCGCAACCGGTCGCTTGGCGCCGGCCGAGGAGCAGAAGCTGCTTCGGTCAGGCGTCGCGCGCAGCCCCCCGTCGCAAAGTGAGATCGCGCATGTGCGGGGGCGCGCAATTTCGCTATCGCCTTCCGCGTTCGACATTCGCGGAGTAGACGTCGTGTTTCTAGCGCTCCACGGTGGCGCCGGTGAGGACGGTCGGATTCAGGCGATGCTTGATTTGGCTGGCCTTGCGTATACGGGCAGCAACCACATCGCGAGCGCCGCCGCGATGGACAAGGATCTGAGCAAGAGACTGTTTCGATCCGTCGACGTTCTGACTCCGGATTGGCTGATGGTCCCGGCGGCAGGTGACGCGGTTGAAGCCGTTCTCGGCTGGCCCGTGGTCGTCAAGCCCAACAAGCAAGGATCAACAGTGGGACTGAGCGTCGTTCGCGAAGCAGAGCGGTTGCCCGCGGCTATCGAGCGGGCGCGAGCGTACGATGCGGAGGTTATGCTGGAGAAATTCATTCCAGGCCGCGAATTCACCGTCGGCATACTCGATCGCGTCGCGTTGCCGGTTGGCGAGATTATCGTTCCGGGAGAAGTGTTCGATTATCAGTCCAAGTATCAGGCCGGAGGTGCGCGCGAAGTATTCCCGGCCGATATATCCAAGGTGGAATCCGTCCACCTGCAGGAACAGGCGCTGCGCGCGCACTCGGTACTGAAGCTCGGTATCTACAGCCGAATCGACTTCAGACGAGATGATCAAGGAGTTTTCTGGTGCCTTGAAGCAAACTCGCTACCCGGGATGACGGCGACCAGTCTGTTACCACAGGCCGCGAAGGCTGCCGGGATTGACTTCCCGGAACTCCTGGACCGGATATGTCGCGGGGCGCTGATGCCCCGCTAGAGATCGCTGCACCTACGTTGATGGCGGCACGGCGGCGTGCGCCGTCCAGGCAGAATCTCGTCACTTCCGCGCTTTTTCTGCGATCCCCCGAAGGAATTTGTCTGTCACGCGTCCGTAACGGTCGCGAGGTAGCCTGGCTCTTGCAGTGTGCGGCGGTGAAATCGCAGCATGTTCCGGAAAATGGATCAGGGACGGCCGACTTTTTGGCTTTTTTTATCAAGCCTGCTTTCGGGTGCCTTCACGCGCTCCGTGGCGAATATTGCAAAAGTCAGCTTGATCCTTCTGGTTGCATGGATTGGGTCAGGGCGCGTGGCCGGCGCCCGGGAAGCCGTTCAGGATCCCTGTCCTCGCCCCGCACCAGGAATGGAAGTTCCGGAACCCAAAGACCTGCGGAGCCAGGACGGTGTCTTGACACTTGCGCTGACTATTCACAACTACAAGGAGAAGGACGGCTCAACGCGATACTGTTACCTTCTCGCTGACGGCACTCAATCACCGACTTTGCGCGTAAGTCCCGGCGACTTGCTCGTGCTGCGTCTCAAGAACGATTTGATCGAGTCCGAATCTCCTGTGAGACATTTGCACGGATCACACGTTCATGCGATGTCGCAAGCGCGCTCCGATCCGTGCACGAGCGCCGCTATGTCGCCTACATCAACGAATCTGCACTTTCACGGACTTACCCTGCCGCCGGTTTGTCACCAAGACGACGTTCTGAAAACATCGATTCAGCCTGGGGATCCGCCCTTCGAATACCGCTTTCGCATTCCCGCTGACGAGCCCCCCGGCCTGTATTGGTACCACCCTCACATTCATGGATTCAGCAAGGCGCAAGTGCTCGGCGGAGCCTCGGGCGCACTCATCATCGAGGGCATCGAGCGCGCCAATCGCGAGCTTGCGGGCCTGCCGGAGCGTGTGCTCATTATTCGAGACCAGGACCTGATGAACCCCAATGCACCGCCTGCAAAGTCCGAGCCGGTGGTGCCCAAAATGTTCATCGATCGCGATGGCGATTCAGCTAATAACGGCACGGGGTTCGGGCAGCCAGCGAAGGATCTCTCGGTCAATTTCGTTCCGGTTCCTTACCCTGACTACCCGCCCGCAACCATCACGATAAGGCCTGCAGAACGACAGCTCTGGCGCGTGCTGAACGCATCGGCAATTACCTATTTGAATCTGGCTGTGCTTTTTGGCCGCACCGCGCAGCGGCTTGGTGTGGTCGCCATCGATGGCGTCCCGATCAACGGAACCCGCGGTGCTGGAGCCGCAATTGAGTGGAGCGATCACATCGGCATACCGCCGGGCGCTCGCGTGGAATTCATCGTAACCGGGCCACCCATGGGCGTTTCGGGCCTCCTAGTGACTCGGACCGTCGATACTGGCCAAGGCGGCGAGAATGACCCAAACCGCGCGCTTGCATCGATTGTCGCAGCCGCGGATGCGCCGCCGCGTTCAATCCTGCCCGCGGCCTCCAAGCCGTTGCCTGCCCCCGCTCTTCCGTGGCTGGGCAGCATCGCGCCCGTGCGCGTGAGGCGCTTGTATTTTTCAGAAAAACTCGAGGATCCAAGCAATCCCAATAGCGCCACCACCTTTTACATTACGGTCGACGGCCAGACACCCGCGGCGTTTGATCCCACCTCGGGCGTGCCGAACGTTGTGGTGCGGCAGGGCGATGTAGAGGACTGGATCATCGAGAACCGCTCCACCGAATTACATGCGTTCCATATTCACCAGATTCACTTTCTTCTGCTCGATTGGTCCGGCATTTCGGTAAATGAGCCCTTTCTGCGGGACACTGTCAACGTGCCGTTCTTCAACGGTAGGATGCTGAAATATCCGAGCGTGCGGCTGCGGATGGATTTTCGTGATCCGAACACCGTTGGTACCTTTATGTATCACTGTCATCTTCTGGAACACGAAGATGGCGGGATGATGGGGCTCGTGCGCGTCGAGCCCGCGGGCGCAGCAAACGCTGCAGACGCCCCGGACTCTGCTGGGCCGCCCGTGCACACTGCGGATTGACTCTTGGCTCATTCACACCGCTGTGCACCATTTAGCCGGTGCACGCACCTGGGCTGACCAAGGTCGCGGGCGCACGATCGAGATCGCCGCGCTCGCGCTACCCGGCACAAGCGATTGGCCCCTCCCAGGAATCCCGCAGCGTGCACGTGTGGCGCACCGTCACGTAACGATCACGCCGATGCAATAAATGATTGGTACAAAGCCTACGCAACGTTTCGCGGGATACCACCAGGGAGATTGCGTATGAAACCAAAGAATATCGTGTCTCACGCTCTTGATGGCTTGCGCATCGGCTTGAGTTCACTTGCACTATTCCAGTTCTCGATCGGCGCCCCATTGGCAAACGCGGCAGAATCGTCTGGCCTTGGTACAACCAGTACGCCAATTAAGCACGTGATCGTGATCATTGGTGAAAACCGTAGCTTTGACCACGTCTTCGCGACCTACGTGCCGCACGGCGGAGATACCGTTTGGAATCTCCTCTCCGAGGGAATCATCAAGAGCGACGGCAGCCCCGGTGCAAACTTCTCCAAGGCGGAGCAACACGCTGCGTTGGATCCCACTGCCGACGCGTTTCTGCTGAATCCGGCAAAGGCGTCGTTTCCCGGTAATGTGCTGCCGGCTCCGCTCGTTGGTGGGCCCAATGATTCCTTTGTTGAAGGCGACAGCCTGACTCTGGCGATGCAATCAGAAAACGGCTTGCCGTCAGATTATTATCAGTATTTGGTCTCCGGCGGCACGGGACTCACGTCCAAAACGCCCGACACCCGCATCACGGAAGTCAATTCGCTGCCCCCGGGTCCTTTTCAATTGACGAACGGCCGGAGCTTTGTCTACAACTCCTACGCGGCGAGCCCGGTCCACCGGTTTTACCAGATGTGGCAACAGCTGGATTGCGGATTGGAGCACGCCACTGCGCAGCGTCCTTCGGGCTGCGACAGCAGCTTGTTCTCCTGGGTTGAAGTTACAGTCGGCGCCGGCACCAATGGCCTGCAACAACCCGCCAACTTCAGCACTGAGTATTCGCCCAAGGCAGACACGACCGGCGAGGGCTCAACGGCGCTTGGGTTCTACAATATGCAACGCGGCGATGTGCCCTATTTCAAGCAGCTCGCGGACTCGTACGCGATGAGTGACAACTTTCATCAATCCGTAAATGGCGGCACCGGCGCGAACCACATCATGCTGGGTCACGGCGATGCCATTTGGTTCAGCGACGGCAGCGGACATCCGTTGGCTCCGCCGCACAAAGTCGAGGTGGCGGCGGGCAGCGCAAACGCAGGCATCGTGGACGAGGTTGAGAACCCCAATCCCGCTTCCGGCACCAACAACTGGTACACGGAAGACGGCTATGGTGGGGGCTCGTTCGGCTCGGCTTCGTATGGGGGCGGCTCTTACAGCAACTGCGCCGACCCCAAGCAGCCGGGAGTTGCGACGATCGTGCGGTATCTGCAGTCGCTGCCGCATCCCGTCGATCCGCACTGTGAAGTGGGCCATTACTATCTTTTGAACAATTACAACCCCGGCTATTTCGGTAACGGCAAAAACGCGTTCACCGACACCAGCAAAAACAATACGGTATTCACGATTCCGCCGTCAGCTACGCGCAGCATTGGTGACAGTCTTCTGGAGGCCCAGATCTCCTGGAAGTATTACGGTGATCAGTGGGACAACTATGTGCCTGATCCGTATCAGCTCAACTATGGGGCCATCGGTGCGAAGACGGATGAGTACTGCAACATCTGCAACCCGTTTCAGTACGACACGTCCATCATGTCGATCGCGGACGTCCGCACGGCTCATATCCAGGACACCAAGAACCTATACGCGGACATCGCTAACGGCACGTTGCCGGCCGTTTCCTTCGTAAAGCCCAGCGGGCTCGTCGACGGCCATCCATCCTCTTCAAAACTGGATCTCTTTGAAGGCTTCGCCAAGAAGATAGTGGCAGCAGTGCAGGCTAACCCCGCACTGTGGAAAGACACGGCCATCTTTATCACCTTTGACGAGGGCGGCGGCTACTACGACTCCGGTTACGTGCAGCCGTTGGATTTCTTCGGCGATGGTACGCGTATCCCGCTTATCGTGGTGTCTCCCTTTACGAAGCCCGGACATATCTCACACGGTTATTCTGATCATGTGTCGCTACTCAAGTTCATCGAGAGAAATTGGGGCCTAAAGCCTGTTACTTACCGCAGCCGGGATAATTTCCCCAATCCCGTCGCAGAGGCAAGCAATCCGTACGTGCCGATCAATAATCCAGCCATTAGCGACCTGTTTGACCTCTTCGATTTCTAGCGCAGCGCAGGATCCATTTCGGGTCCTATAGGGGCAACGTAGAAGGAAGGGCGGCCGTGCCGGCCGCCCTTTTTTCGTGACGCGCATCCGTGTTGGATACGCCGCACACTTCTTGGCCGTGCTTGTGTGAGCCAGGCGCTTGAATCGCAGTCCGACGCCACACCTGTTGCTAATGGAATAGGCTACGGTCGGCGCGACCAAGCCCACGCTGCTGTAACGGCGATCTTTGCCAAGACTGCGTTCCGACCCAGCACGGGCATGAGCAGTGCGAGTCGGATTAGCCACCGGGTGGCCACACGCGGCAAAAATCATTCATGCGTTGGCTTTCTTGGCCGCCAAGCCTTTGCCGAGCAAATGCGTTCCAAAGCTACCGCGTCGGTGGCAAGCGGCACCCGGGAACGTCGAACGATCCTCGTCTTGCCTAAGCGGGGTGCATCCGTCTGGGGGGTGAGCTGCGGAAGCTCTCGAGGTTCATGGCGGCGCAACCGGTTCAGGGGGGCGGTTAGGCCCAATATCTGCTGAGGAATCCCCGGCACGGCACGAATTTCTTGTCTCGCTAACGCAACGCCGACGTCTGGGCATTCGAAGACGGCTCAGGCCAAGGTCTAGCGCTAGGGGATCGGGAACTCTCGATTCGTATGGCCGTTAGCAACGGTGGTCCGGCGCGAAAGAGGAGAGAAACGTATGCTCCACGATCTCATTTTCGCCTTGTGCTGTCTCACATTGATGCTTGGCACAATCTGGTTACTCGTCGGAATCGCGCGGCATGCGCAGCTTGGCATGCTATCGGCGCGCACAGTTCGGCATATGCTGGCTAATCGTCTCATTGAAAATCCTCGCGGCGCCGCGATCGACTTTGGCATCCCCGCCAGTTCAAACAGTCTTATTGGCGGCTGGTCGCGCATTCGCCGTTCAATACGTGCGCATCACTCCACGCACATGGCTGCTAGGTAAGCGAAAAGACATCTCTCCGCAGTTGGTGCTGGCAATTACTAGGAGGACGGCCGCGCGTCCGGATCGGCCGTCACTGCGTTTCGCGGCGCTAGGAGCTTAGCCGCACTCTGCACGTAATCATCCACAGCCGTGGGTGATCATGCCGCCTGCAACGCGACTCCTTTCGGCGCATAGCCCGAAGCTCACGGCTCAGGCATCATAGTCACCAGCACTAAGCGGCGCCGGCCTATGGGATGTGCCTCGTAACGTCAGCCGCCCGATCACGAGCAAGAAATCATGAGCTACGCCATACGCCACCTGTCTTCGGCTGCCTATTGTCTGATGCTCACGGTCCCGGTTTTGGCCGAGGCGCCGTATTCATTCGACCAGGCCCCAGGCCGCCTGCCGAAAGACGTCGTACCCGTTGACTACACGATCGACATTGTCCCCGATACCAAGTCCCTGACAGTATCCGGCACTGAATCAGTGCATCTGCAGTTCCGGTCTGCCACTGCAACCGTCCAATTCAATACGCTTGGTGAGACTTTGCGGGATGTCCGCCTGGATGGCGGGGCGGTGAAGAGTGTCGTGTCGGACGACGAGAAACAACTGACCACGGTCACTCTGCCCATTCCGGCGCCGATCGGGCGGCACACGCTGACCTTCGCGTATACGGGGAAAATCGCACAAGAGCCGCATGGGCTGTTTGCCCAGAGCTATGCCGCCCAGAATGGCGCGCAGGGGCTGCTGTTGTCGACGCAAATGGAAGCTACGGATGCGCGGCGCATGTTTCCTTGCTGGGATGAGCCCGCTTTTCGCGCAACCTTTCAATTGCGAGCGACAGTGCCGGCGCAATGGGAACTGGTGTCGAACATGCCGATCGCCCGGCATGACGTGCACGGGGAGTTGGCTACCACGACTTTTGAGCGTTCGCCGAAGATGCCATCGTATTTGGTCGAATTCACCGCCGGCGACCTTGCGCAAATCGGCGCCGACGCGGACGGCATTAAGTTCGGTGTCTGGGCCGTGCGCGGTCAGGAGCGTGGCGGGCAGACAGCTCTCGCCAATGCTCAGAAAATCCTCGCCGACTACAATGACTATTTTGGATATCGGTATCCGCTGCCCAAACTTGACTCGATCGCGATTCCGGGCGGATTCACAGGAGCCATGGAGAACTGGGGCGCCATCACCTACAACGACCAGCTGCTCCTGCTGACGTCGGCGAGCACTGTCGGCGATCGGCAGCAGGTGTTCAGCGTCCAGGCGCATGAAATGGCACATCAGTGGAATGGCGATCTGGTCACCATGGCATGGTGGGACGACATTTGGCTCAACGAGAGCTTTGCCTCCTGGATGGCCGCGAAGGAGACTGCGCTGCGCAATCCTGATTGGAAATGGTGGGAAGACCAGGACGCTGACAAGGAAGACGCCATGAGGGCAGATGCGCGCGCGACCTCGCATGCGATACAGCAGCACGTGACCGATGAGCTCCAGGCGACAAACGCTTTCGATCCACAGATCACCTACAGCAAGGGGCAGGCCATTCTGCGCATGTTCGAGGCCTACCTTGGACCGGACGTCTTTCGCAGCGGCGTTCGCAGCTACATAAAGGCGCGGGCATTTTCGAATGCGACTACCGCAGATCTGTGGAACGGACTCAGTCTGGCGAGTAACAGAGATGTTGCCGCGATTGCCGCCGAATGGACTGAGCAAGCCGGATTTCCGCTGGTTGTGGTGAGCGCGCATTGCGATCCGGGCGGGGCGCGCACGATCGGTCTGTCGCAGAAACGGTTCCTGCTCAGCGCCGCGGACGCGGGGTCTTCCCATTGGAGCGTGCCGTTGCAGATCCGCACCGGGACGGCTGGTACACCACACAGCGTCCTGCTGTCCAAGCAGAATCAGCCTGAACAAGCGGGTCGCTGCGATGAACCTTTGAGCGTCAATGCCGACGCGATTGGATTTTATCGCGCCAAGTATGATCCGGCGACGCTTGCGATCAACACCAAGAGCTTTGATCACCTGCCTGATGCCGATCGGATCGCGCTGCTCGACGATCAATGGGCGCTCGTTGAGTCCGGGAGCGAGCGGTTGCCCAGCTACCTGGCATTGGCATCTTCGATGGGAGCTGACCTTGACACCCGTGCATGGGAGCAGATTGCCCATGCCCTCGAGACGATCGAGTATGCCGAACGGGGCACCGCAAGGCATGACGCCTTTGCCGCGTATGGACGCTCGATCCTGAGGCCGGCGTTCGAGCGGCTCGGGTGGGACGCGCGACCCGGCGAAACTCCCGGTGTGCAGCAGTTGCGCAGGGCGCTGATCGGCGACCTCGGCGCCTGGGGCGACACCGCGGTCATCGACGAGGCTCGCAAGCGTTTCAGCGCGTTCGTCACGGACCACAAAGCGATCACGCCCGACGACCAGTCGGTCATCCTTTCGATAGTCGCACAGTATGCGAATGCCGCAACGTTCGATCAGCTGCATGCGGTTGCCAAGGCCGCGACGGATCAAACCGAGCTGGAGCGTTATTACCTGGCGCTGATGCGGGTGCGTGATCCGGAGCTGGGTGCACGGTCTGTAAAAATCGCGCTGTCCCCCGAAATCCCGACGCAGGCGGACTCACTGCGCCTGCGGCTGATCGGCGTGCTTGCCCGCGAGCAACCGCGGCTCTCCTGGAATACCTTCAGCAACAATTCCGAGAAGCTGCTGGCGCCCCACGTGGCCTTTGCGCCCCTGATCACTGCGCAGTTCATACCCGAGATCTACTGGAATGGCGTGCCGCTAGTCGACCTCGAGGCATGGGTGCGTGCGCATGTGCCCGCGGAGATGTCACCCGCTGTCGCGCGCGGCATGGAAACGGCACGCTTCAAGGTCGCTGAAAAGACGGCTCTGGTGCGCGAAGCGGACGCGTTTCTTCACTGACGGGTCCCTTCGGCGGCCTTAACGCCCGCTCACGAACCGTGCAATCCGTGACGGTCAGGATGAGCGGGGAGCGCACGTACAATGGATACCGCGAGGAAGTTCCTGAGAGGCACGCGATGCTCGGCATCGCCACTGCGGCGCGCGGAGTTGCGCACACTGGGTCATGACGATCCCGAACCAGTGGCCGCTGCGATTGAGCGCAGTTGCAAATCGTGGAAACCAGATTCAAAGCGTGCGCTCACGGTGATAATGTTTCGCGATGAAGATTGCGACGTTTAATGTCAACGGCGTGAGAAGCCGTCTGCCGCATCTCCTTCAGTGGTTGGCGAAGGAGTCTCCCGATGTCGCCTGCCTTCAGGAACTCAAAGCGCCCGACGCGAGCTTTCCCATCGCGGCCATCCGCGAGGCAGGGTACTGCGCCATCTGGCATGGTCAATCCTCGTGGAATGGAGTTGCGATTCTGGCAAGGGGTGCGGATCCGATTGAAATCCGCCGCGGGTTGCCGGGCGATCCGGACGATGCGCACAGCCGCTATATCGAAGCAAGAGTCGGCAGCGTAGTTATCGGATGCCTGTATTTGCCCAACGGCAATCCGCAGCCCGGCCCGAAATTCGTTTACAAACTCGCGTGGTTCGAACGCCTGATCAAGCACGCTAAAACCCTGCAAGCCTCCGGTCGGTCTGCCATATTGGCCGGCGATTTCAATGTCGTGCCGACCGACTTTGATATTTATGACCCGAAATCCTGGCGCAAGGACGCGCTGCTGCAACCCGAAGCACGCGAAGCGTACCGGCGTTTGCTGGCCCAGGGGTGGACGGATGCACTGCGCACCCGCCACCCTGATGAGCGGATCTATACGTTCTGGGACTACTTTCGCAATCACTGGCAGCGCAATTCAGGTCTGCGCATTGATCATCTGCTTCTCACTGCCGATCTTGCGGCCCATCTGATTGATGCCAACGTCGATACCTGGGTACGTGGGCTACCCAAGGCGAGCGATCACGCACCTGCGTGGGTGCAGATCTTGGCAACCGCAAAGCCACGTGCAATAAGCGCCAAGCGTGCCGCAAAAAAAGTCAACTGACCCAGGGTTCAATCGAGCTCTCAGGTGTTGAAGACAGCAGGTCGACGCCGTCCGCGCGGCGCGCGCGCCAGGCGCCAGGCGAGTCCTCGGCGCCATACACTTCAGCCGCTTGCGACGGCTTGGTGATGCAGCGCGGCGTTCTTTGCGGGTGCGCTTCTTGTGCGACGGCTTGACGCAAGGTTCACCCCCGCCGCAATGTCCCAAAGGTACATTGCGGCGTAGGCGCGCCATGGCCGCCATCCTTCAGCGCGTCGAGCGAAGTCGTGCTGGTTTTCAATTCCTAGCACACGCTGCAGAGTGCCGTCGGTAGCGGGAATGGCGTCGGGCTCCGCGAGTGCGCGCATCGCCACGTATTGCGAAGTCCATTCCCCGATTCCGGGAATTTCACGCAAGCGAGCGAGGAAGGCGTCGGTATCGACGACGCCCTCAAAGCACAGTTGCCCGCTGCAGACAGCTCGCGCGAGCGCTCTGAGCGTGTCGGCGCGCGTGCGCGGCAGACCTATGCCGGTGAGCGTGGCATCGGCGAGGACTTCGGGTGTCGGGAAGAGATGAGTGAGCCCATTGGCAGTCGCGAAGGGTTGCCCGAAGGTTCGCACGAGATTGCCCGCAAGTGCTGCTGCTGCCTTCAGAGTCATCTGCTGCCCGAGAATCGCCCGGACTGTAAGCTCAAATCCATTCCAGCAGCCGGGCACGCGCAGCCCGGGATTTGCCTCGGCTGGCCCCAGCAATATGGGGTCCGACTTGAGGGTGCCGACGATCGACGCCCAATCCGCGTTCAGATCGAACATGGCGCGGATTCGCTCGATGATGTAGAACAGCGAGCGCGGCTCTCCAAACTGAAGATGCACGATGAGTGCGTCGTTTTCTGCGTCGCGCGCGATCTCAAAATAGCCGCCGACAGCATGCACGGAAATCGAGCGGCAGTAGGTGCCGTGTGCTACCGCCTCCACCCCGGGTGTGGCCCGCGGCGCCAGAAACGCAAGCATTCCATTCCAGTTAAAAGGCGGGCGGAAACGC
>Ga0302179_10000342_pt1 | contig 32476 bp, 26 predicted proteins | sample I_Palsa_E3_1_FD_198788 | JGI IMG/M metagenome (GOLD analysis project Ga0302179, IMG submission 198788) | Peat permafrost microbial communities from Stordalen Mire near Abisko, Sweden - I_Palsa_E3_1 | ecosystem: Environmental > Terrestrial > Soil > Palsa > Peat permafrost | place: Sweden...
AAAATGACAGGCAATCCTTGAGCCCATAACACCACTTCCCAATACGGCCACTTTTTTGATGATACGGTTCATGATCTTCAATTAGTTAGTTAAACAACTATTTGGAGCTAAGGTAGTGAAAAAATCATTACCGTCCGTACACCGCCGCATACAGGCGCCCGCATGCTCACACACCGCGCATCAAGCACAGCCGCGCACTACGCACCACGCACCGTCGCGCACCGCCGCCCTAAAGGATTTTGCTTAATCTGTCGATTTCGTAATTGTCCGCCTTATTCACCAGCTCATCGCGATACTTGATCTGCTCTTCCATAAGCAGGCGGGGATAATTTTCACCCGTGATATAGCTGACAGTAAGATAGACACCCTTTTCAATGATCAGCTTATTGCCGCAGATATCCGTCATATGAACCTTGTCCTGTTCCTGATAAGAACCCGGACACTCATACTTACCCCGGATAGAATTGAAAAGGATGCTGTTGGTCTTTTCCGTAAAGGAAAGAAAGCTTAATTGAGAATAATAGAAGAAGCTATTGATAAAGTGGAATTGTATCAGCGCCTTCTGGCGAAGGAGCTTAGTCCGGTAAAACAATATTTTATGATCTTTGAAGTCGTTTATATCCTTTACCTGGAATGAAGGCATGCCTATTTTCCAGATAACCCTGCGGGGAGTGGCGCCGAATTGTATATCGTGCGGCGCTATTAAGGTCTTGGTCAGGTAAGGCTCATAATGCTCCTGGGCCAGCTGCTGATGCGCGAAATCCAGATAGTATTGATTGATGAAACTCCGGTAGAAAGACTCTCTCTCCTGGTAAAATGAACTATAGCGATTATAGGGCAGGATGCTGTATGGAAGGGTCTGTTTCATAGCACAATTTGATATTAGATTTTGGTCCGTCCTCGTTGGTCATTACGTAAACGACAAGAAGCGGGGTTAAGTATATCAACCGGAAAAATAAGTATTAACACTTAGGCTTTGACTCGTCCAAAAGCCAAAAATGGCAGTACCGTCCGGCTCACTTCCGCGCCGCCGCAGGAATCAGCTTACACCCGAGCCGGCCTGGATCTGGTCTGACGGATGGACAAAATGCAGCCGGCCGGCAGGGTCTTCTGCCATGAGGATCATCCCGTTGCTTTCAATCCCCCGCATTTTCCGGGGGGCAAGATTGGCTACGACCACCACCTGGCGGCCAAGAATCTCTTCCGGCTTAAAATGCTGGGCTATCCCCGAAACGATCGTTCGTTGCTCGCTGCCGAGGTCAATGTTTAGTTTAAGTAATTTATCGGCCTTCTCCACCTTTTCCGCGGAGAGAATAGTCCCGACCCGCAGGTCCAGCTTGGCAAAATCATCATAAACGATCTCCGCCTTGGCGACCGGCTCACCCCCCGCAACCCCGCCTCCCCCCGCAACCCCGCCTCCCCCCGCAACCCCGCCTCCCGCCGCAACCCCGCCTCCCGCCGCAACCCCGGCCTCCGCCACCTGCCTGACCGCAGATGCCGCCTGCAATTTCTCTATCTGCTCCCTCACCTCCGCATCCTCGATCTTGCGGAACAGCAGCTCCGGCGCCCGCAAACTATATCCAACGCTCAACAGCTTTAGCTTTCCCGCATTTTCCCAGTCCAGCATTTTCTCCACCACCTTCATCAGGTGCAACATCTTCCGGGCAGTAAAAGGCAGAAAAGGATTGATAAGAATAGCCAGGTTGGCGGTGACCTGCAAACAGAGATGCAAGCAGTTATCGATCAGCTGCTGATTCCCGGGCGTATCCGCCAGCGTGCGGGTCACGATCCAGGGCTCCTTCTTCTGCATATATTTATTAGCCAGGTCCGATAGCATGATCACTTCGAACAAGGCGTCACGGAACCGGTATTCTTCCAATAGCTTCTCCACTTTCCCGGGAGTCGCCTGGATAGCGGCAACCATCTCCTTGTCCGTTTCATCCATCCGCTCCGCATGCAGCGGCGGCACTTTGCCATTGCAAAGCTTGTGCATCAGCACAAAGACCCGGTTGACAAAATTTCCGAACTTGCTCACCAGCTCGCTGTTATTCGCCTCCTGGAACCCCTTCCAGGTAAATTCACTGTCCTTCGTCTCCGGCGCAATCGTCGTCAGGTAATACCGCAGGCTGTCCGCCAGCTGCGGGCCGCCATTTTCTTTTTTTATAAAGTCATCGATATAGTCCTGCATGTCCAGCTTCCAGTTCCGGCTGGTGCTCATCTTATCCCCTTCCAGGTTCATAAACTCATTGGCCGGAACATTATCCGGTAAGATATTCCCATGCAGCTTTAGCATGATCGGGAAGATGATGCAATGGAAGACGATATTGTCCTTGCCGATAAAATGCACCAGCTTGGTATCCTTATCGTACCAGTAAGGCTTCCAATCCTTCCCCGCATCGATCCCCCATTGACGCGTGGCGCTGATATAACCGATCGGGGCATCGAACCATACATACAATACCTTCCCTTCCGCCTCCGGCAGCGGCACTTTTACCCCCCAGTCCAGATCACGCGTCACCGCCCTGGGCTGAAGGCCGCCGTCGATCCAGCTCTTACATTGTCCCACCACTGTCGCCCGCCAATCATCCTTATGTTCCGTCAATATCCACTCGCGTAAAAACGCTTCATGCTTATCGAGGGGCAGGTACCAGTGTCGCGTACTGCGCTTCACCGGCGGTTTACCACTCAACGTGCTGTGCGGGTTAAGCAGCATCTCGGGACTTAATGAGGTCCCGCAATTCTCACACTGATCCCCATATGCCCTTGTGTTTCCGCATACCGGGCATGTTCCCACAATATACCTGTCCGCTAAAAAGGTCTTTGCTTCCTCATCATAATACTGCTCGCTTTCCTGCACGATGAGCTCTCCCCGGCTATTCAGGTCCGTAAAAAATTCCTGCGTGGTCTCGTGATGAATAGGCTCACTGGTACGATGATAGATATCGAAAGAAATACCCAGATCGGCAAAATTCTGCTTGATGAGGCCATGGTATTTATCGATAATGGCCCGGGGCGTCACACCTTCCTTAATTGCCTGAATTGGGATCGCCGTTCCATGTTCATCGCTGCCGCAAATAAAAACCACATCCCGCTTTTGGGCCCGCAGGTACCGCACATAAATATCCGCCGGCAGGTAAGCTCCTGCCAGGTGGCCAATATGCTTTAACCCATTGGCATAGGGCAAGGCGGCCGTAACCAGGTATCGTTTCGGTTGATTCGTCATAATTATGTGCTGGATATGCGGACCTCCGGTCCATCCGCGGCAAAATTACGCCCTTTGACGCACTCCTGCAAAGCAAACTCCGCCGCAGCCCACCTCATTCCTGCATCAGGAACTCCACGGAGGCATTTTTTTTGTAGTCGGTAGACAGGAACAATTCGTAAGTCTTCCCATGCACGGTCACCTCCATCAGCGCAGTATTCGGCGGCAGCGTACCCAGATTCTCCGCAAACAAAACCAGGCGGTTGACCGGAAGACTCTTATCGATGGGCACCAATAACACTTTTGCCTCAGCCGTTAGCCTGTAGTGCTGCAATAGTAATTCATTATTGAGATACAGGCTGACAGAATCGCCGTCAATTTCGCCATTGTCGTATAGCGTGATACGGACGGTATCGGTTCCCCGGATAGGGATAGTCGCCACTACGGGCGTCTGCCTGTCCTGCAAGGCCTTTAGCTGAACGGAATCTTTTTTCTTGCGAGCAGGCAACACGATAGGAATAAACGGGGGCGCCTTTTTCTCCAGCCGGATCGCAAGCCCTGTCGCTTTTCCGGAGAGCGGACCGGTCGCAGCCGCCCAATAACCTTCCAGCACATCCCTGTGCCCCGGCGTCCGCCGGTAATAAAGAATGTGGAAGCCCGCTGCACCCGCACCCGCTGCACCCGCATCCGCTGCACCCGCACCCGCTGCACCCGCACCCGCACCTGCACCCGCCGCACCCGCACCGCCCCCCGCCGAGTCCCCGCCGGCGCCATTCGCCCCCATATTGATCGCACTGTCCTCCCGGATAGTCAGGATCGAATCCCTGCCATAATATCGCCCGCTGATAATAATGTGCCGGATATATTGCGTTTCAGGAAAAAACCAATGCAGTACGCCGGCAATGGCCGAATCACCCTCCGTGATCGTCAGAACGATTTTTTGTTTCGCTTCCGACCCGTTGTCGATAACCGTCCCTGTCCATTGCCCGCTCAGATCCTGCGCCTGCAATCCCCGCCCTATACCTGCCGACACTAATAACGTTAAGACTGCCAATAAAGAACGCATGTATTAAAAGTAGTAATTTTAAGCCGCGCCCCAACGGCTATTTTTGCCGCAACCCAAATCGGACAGAGTCCGATTCAAAGACATCAGCCATGTTGCGGCAAAAAATTAAATTTTGAACTTTTTTTTGCCGCAACAATATTAATTCAATTGTTAAGATGAACCGAAAAAACTTTGGCCCTGCTTGAAGTTGTCTTTTTTTTGCCTTTATTTTTCTTTTCTTTGGCGTTTTGAAAATCGTAACTTTAGCAAAATAATTTAGCAAAATGAGTGAGCCGGTTTATTTTTTGAAACTGGGTTTATGGAATTATAGGTGCTTTACCAATTATCAAGTTCTCGATTTATCGGATGGAAAGGGTAATTGGAAAAAATGGACGGTTGTTTTAGGCGATAATGGAACAGGTAAATCGAGCCTGATCGCCTTATTGGCCGGTTGCGAAATGAAAGAATCTAAAGCCGGTAATTTCAAAATATACTCACCAAGAGGATTATTTTCTTCGGGAGACCCATTCCCTGCGGTTAATATTGACGATGAATACAATGGGGAATGCCAAATTGGTCTGAATATTTTTTGGAATCCTGAAGAAAGCGCGGAGATGAACGATTTTAGCGAGGTAGTTAAATTCGCTTTTTATCGAAATCTTTTCTTTGATTTCACAAAGCATACTGACAGCAGATTGAAAGGATTGAAATGCTTTGGATACGGAGCTAACCGGAAAATGGGCCTAAGCTCTTTGTCAAACCTGATGGAAAGTAACTCGGAAACAATTTTCAATGATGAAGCGAACCTCATTAACGCAGAAGAATGGCTATTGCAATTAGATTATGCTGCCAGTAAGGATTCTCCTGTGCAAATGTTCGCAATTGAAAAAAGGGACCAGGTAAAACAAATCCTGATCGATCTGTTACCGGATATTGAGGATATTCGTTTCACCGAGCCCACAAAGGAAAGCCTTAAATCAACTGTTGAATTTCAAACGCCCTTCGGCTGGGTCTCGATACAGCAATTGAGCTTGGGATATAAGACGATGGTAACCTGGATGGTTGACCTTGCAGCCCGCATGTTCGAACGCTATCCCGATAGCCAAAATCCGCTTGCTGAACCGGCTATTGTCCTTGTCGATGAGATCGATCTTCACCTTCACCCTAAGTGGCAGCGAAAAATATTCGATTATTTATCGGAAAAATTTCCTCAAACTCAATTTATCGTTACGGCGCATAGCCCGTTGATTGTTCAATCTGCGCCAAAGGATGCCAATATCGTTTTACTTAGAAAGGACGGCGACCAGGTGGTCATTGACAACGATTTTAAATCCGTTCAGAATTGGCGGATTGACCAAATACTGACCAGCGACCTTTTTGGCCTCGAAAGTGCCAGAGGTACAGAGACAGAACAGAAATTAGAAGAAAGAAAACAGCTCTTGGCAAAAGCTATGCTAACCAAAGAAGAAAATGCCAGACTTAATGAATTGAATTCCTTCGCTAACCGTCTACCGGTAGCCTACACTTACAATGACATCGAGGCCATGAATATCGTCCAGGAAGCAGCGGAATACCTAAAGAAACAAAAAGAATAAATAGGCCGTATGATTCAGCTCAAAAAGAAGCATAGTGTGCTTATACCCTCTATATTGGCGGGCCAAGGTGTAGCCGAAACATCGGCTTTGTGTGCTCAATATATTGAAGGCAATACCGTCTTCGAGTTCGATAATAATATCTTTGGCCACATTGATGTTAAAAACTTGCTCCGCAAAGTTCAAGACGGGAAATGCTGCTTTTGCGAAGCAAAAATCGCACACATTAGTTACGGAGATGTCGAGCATTACAGACCTAAGGCAGGATGGATACAAGAGGACGAAAAGTTAAATCGGCCAGGATATTATTGGCTGGCTTATGATTGGGATAACTTATTTCTTTCCTGTGAAATTTGTAACCAGAGGCACAAAAGGAATTATTTTCCTTTATCCGATAACACAAAAAGAGCAATTTCCCACGCCCATCCTTTAAAAGATGAATCTCCGATTTTTGTTAAACCTGACACAGAAGATCCTGAGAAATTTATTGAATTTAAAGAGGAAATACCTTTTCCGATCGATGGTAATCTTAGGGGTGCTCAAACCATTGGAAAATTGGGCCTGGATAGGGAATCGCTAAATGAAAGACGACGCGAAAAGTTAGGATTGATTAGAATGTTATACGATTTGGCAATAGATATTCCGGCCACAACTGCGGAAATTCGACAAAGGGCAGTGAATCAAATAAGGAAGATTGCTTCGGAATTCACCGCTGACCATGCCGAATATGCATCTATGTTCCGGGCTTTTTTTAAAAAGAATCCTGTTGATTTCTAGAATATGAATCGAAAAAACTTTCTTTCCTCCATGCTCGCCGTCAGCGGCATCGCGCCTGGTCTGTTCCAAGCAGATCGATTTCCCCATGTCCGTGAGACAAAGGGGAAATCCCCTCAACCCCTGCTGATCCCCCCTTATCTGAAGACCGGCGATACCATCGGTATCACCTGCCCCGCCGGCGATATCACCCAAAAGGAAATCCAGCCCGCCATTCAGCAGATCGAAAGCTGGGGATTTAAAACAAAAGCCGGCAATACCGTTGGGAAAAAAGACTTTATATACGGTGGCGCCGACGCCGAAAGACTCGCCGATTTTCAACAAATGCTCGATGACCCGGAAGTCAAAGCCATCCTCTGCGCCAGGGGTGGATATGGCGCCGTTCATATCATCGACCAGCTGAATTTTTCTCCCTTGCTGCAAACCCCCAAGTGGATCATCGGCTTTAGCGATATCACCGTCCTGCTCTGCCATATCTATAGTAATTTGCACATTGCCTCCATCCACTCAAAGATGTGCAACAGCTTTCCCGATGACTGGGCAAAAGCCGAACCGGTACAGGTCGCTTCTATCCTTTCTATCCGCCAGGCATTGAGCGGAGAAAAAATGCAATACACGGCGCCCGCACGACAACAAAACCGCCCCGGATCATCCGACGGCCAGCTCATCGGCGGCAACCTGAAGACCATCGAAAGCATCGCCGGCACCAGCTCGGATATCGACACCGCCGGAAAGATCCTGTTCGTGGAAGATACCGGTGAATATTTATACAGTATCGACCGCATGTTCTGGCACCTGCAGCGTACCGGCAAACTAGACCGCCTCGCCGGCCTCGTCGTCGGCGGTTTCAAGATCAAACCCGATGACCCCGGCGAAGAATTCGGTCGCACCGTCTATGATATCGTCACGGAAAGAGTCAAACCCTACAACTATCCCGTCTGCTTCGACTTCCCCGTCGGCCATCAAAAAGAAAACTATGCCCTCAAATACGGCATCCCCCATACCCTTCTCGTTACCCCCGGCCAGGTAAGCCTGACAGAAAAAACAACCACCCCCTAAACCCTATATTCCGCCAAATCATGACCACCATCCCCCCATACCTCCACCCCGGCGACAACATCGCCATCGTCTGCCCCGCAGGTTATATGCCCCGCGAAAAAGCACAGACCTGTATCGATACCCTGGAGCAATGGGGCTACCGGGTAAAGATCGGCCGCACCCTCGGCGGCCCCTCCGACAACTATTTCTCCGGTAATGACAACGACCGGTTAAACGATTTCCAGCAAATGCTGGACGACCCCGGCGTGCAGGCTATCCTCTGCGGCCGCGGCGGCTACGGCCTCAGCCGTATCATCGACCGGATCGATTTCTCCCGGTTCCTCCAAAAACCCAAATGGATCATCGGCTACAGCGACATCACCCTGCTCCATGCACATATCGAGGCTAATTTTAATATCGCCACCCTGCACGCGCCGATGGCTGCCGCCTTTAACGAGGGTGGGGCAGAAGCCCCCTATGTGCAGTCCTTACGCCAGGCCATGGCGGGAGAAAAAGCCGCCTACTCCTGCCCAACACATCCATTTAACCGGATCGGACAGACCACCGCCCCGCTTACGGGGGGCAACCTGGCCCTGCTCGCGCACCTGGCCGGCACCCCTTCCGCCACCCAAACAGAAGGAAAGATCCTCTTCCTCGAAGACGTAGGGGAATATCTCTATAATATAGATCGGATGCTGTGGCAACTCAAACGCAGCGGGCAGCTCAACCGGCTGGCCGGCTTCGTCATCGGCAGGTTCACGGAACTAAAAGATACCACGCGGCCTTTTGGCGCCACGGTTGAAGAGATCGTCCGCGACCATATAAAAGAATATAACTACCCGGTCTGCTTTGGCTTCCCCGTCGGCCATGACGGGAACAATCTTGCACTGAAAACAAGCGTAACGTACACCTTAACGGTTGCCTCTGGCCAGGTCAGCCTCACGGAAACAAAAACAAGCGCCGGCTAACCACTATTGTCCCGGCGGCGGCACGACCTCATAGGCATCCTGCCCATCCTGGGAGATAGGTTCATAATACGTATTATCGTAGACAAGGATGTCCTCTCCGTTGATCTGCTGGTCCACCGCCCCTACCGGTAACTGGTAAACAACGGCCCCCGGCGGCGCCGCAACGACCTGGTAACCCTGGCCGGTATAGATGTAGAAAACTCCGCCAAAATAATAGTAGGTATCATTGCCCACTATCGGCGTTTCATATCCCGGCGGCAGCGCGGCGACAACAGCGCCGATCGGCGGCGCGATCACCGAATAGCCACCGTTGGACGGCAGGTAAAAACAACCGTCGTCATAATAGTACTGCTGGTTGTTAAAGCTGAACAAGATCGCATCAGATGCCAGCGCACTCAGGAAAAAACCCAACGGATGCCAGTGCGGTCCCCAGTAATACGGGCGATACGGGTGATAGTCATAGGGATGGATCCCGCGATAAGCGCCCGTATGATATACATTGACATTATTCCGGACGGTAACATTGTTACGCACATTCACCGTCGGTCGCACATCGACAGGGCGGCTGTAGTCATGACTGCCGACATTCCGGCCGCCGCCATTGATGGTCGGTCTGGCCTCTACCGGCCGCTGTTCAACAGGTCTGGCTTCTGCCGGTCTCGAAGGCGCGGGACGGGAAGGCGCAACGGCCCGGGGCGCAGATGCAGCAGGGCGGCCACCACCGACGCTGCCGTGATTGAATCGTTGGGCCATGCCATACTGCGGACCGGCAATCGCCAACGCCAGTGAGGCAATAAGCACAATAGATTTATAGTTCAAAGATGTTTGCATAAATCGAGATTGGAGGTGAATTATTTTTTAGCGGCCAAAGGCATCAGCTTGACCTTCCTGGCCCGATGGGGGATAGTGAATTGGAACAACGCATCCGGAAGATTGGGATTTACCTGCCAGTCGCTAAGCACCGCTTCATACTGAGGATTCATTTCTTTTGCCGTATAGACGATCACCATTTTCATTGGCAGCGTAAAAGCATCATCGGAAATCCAGAACTGATAGGTCTTGTCCCTTGTCGCACCCGCAATATGAAAACAATCCTTACCATCCACTTTTGTCAATCCCAGGTACACCAGCGTCTTCGATTCGGATAAAATATCATCGACAAAGGTCGGATATAGAAAATCGGCGGCGGGGAATTCGATGCCATACAGTTTATTGACCGTATCGATCATCTCCACCAGGGACATCGGCGCATCGATCTGGCCATATTGGTTCTTATCCATCGAATAATAGCTCAGGGTCTTGCCGTCAAAATAAAAATCCCTGCTGCCCTGGTCCCCTTCGGACCTCAACAATAGCTGGCTCGGACCATGCAGGTACAACTGCTGGTCGTCGGAATGCTTTATCAACCCCAGTTCCTTGGTGCCGACATCATAATTGGACCTGACAGTGACACTGGCCGAGGAAAGTTCACCGATCATAGCGCTCATCTTATCCAGGATAGCGACCGCTACAGTGTCGATCCGCCGCATTTGCGCCTGAACATGGCCGGCGGTAACACCGAAAAGAAGGACAAAAAACAATTTTTTATTCATGGTTCTTCATTTACAGTGGTCTAAATTACTATTTTTGACCCATTATACCTTCTAAAGCTTAACGCAATGAAAAAAACAGCCTTATGCCTTTTCACCCTTTGTATGTTCCTGGCTTTCTCCTGTAAAAAAAGCAATTCCGGCGGTAATGTATCCGCCGCCACCAACTCTTATCTTTCATCTGTGATCTCCTACTCCCCGCAGCAAAAGATAATCGACTCCTTTTGTTACGATAGCCTCCACCGGGTCGACACCTTCATGCAGACCATTTACGATACCACCAGCGGCAGCCCGCAGTACAATACCTTCACCGCTCAATTTCTATACCAGGGCAGCAGTCCCTATCCATCTTATTATAATTATTACGATGTGCCGCTGGGCAACTATGGCGACTACCATATCCTTTCCTACGATCCCGAAAACCGGATCATAAAAGACACAAGCCTGAGCGGTTCGGGCTATGTGACCTGGTATTCCTATCCGAACAACAATATTGCCGCTACTGTCCTCTTCGAAGGCACCGTCGAGGACAATCAGATCGACACCCTATACCTGACCAACGGAAATATCAGCTCTGCGACCTACTATACCGCCGACGTCCCCGGCCAGCCCGATCAACAGCAAGCCGATGTCAACTATTCATATGCCCCGACCCCAAACCCGGCCTATCATGCCGCTATCTCAAACAGCATCGGTCCGCTGCTCTCGACCCTGGACGTTGACGGGTTCGGCGGTTTTGTAGATTTTATTTCAAAGAATGCCTATAAACAGGTGACAGGGGTACAACAGACCGCCCCGCTCAGCTTTTCCTACACCTACAACCTGACCACCGATAATAAAGGCAGATTGTCTACCTACACCGGGAGCGCCTCCGGGTCCACCGCCACGATCGTATTCAGCTATTATTAATACCTTCGGATTGCCGCCACCGGCTGCCGGCCAGCGGCCGGAGCAAAATCATTCTCCTATGACCTTCGTTCAGCTTGAATATATCGTTGCCATCGATACCTACCGGCATTTCGCCACAGCCGCAGGGCATTGCTTTGTCACCCAACCCACGCTTAGCATGCAGGTACACAAGCTGGAAAAAGAGCTGGGCGTAAAAATCTTCGATCGTAGCAAACAACCCGTTATCCCTACCGAGACCGGCCGGGAGATCATCGAACAGGCCCGCAGGATTCTGAGCGAAAAACAACAGGTCGGCGAGATCGTCCAGGCCAAAAAAGGCATCCTGACCGGCGAGCTCCGCATCGGCATCATCCCGACCCTGGCGCCCTATCTGCTACCCCTGTTCATCCAGGGCTTCACCGGCAAATATCCGCAAATCAAGCTGGTGGTCAATGAACTGACGACCGAACTGGCGATTGCCCGCCTGCGGGAAGGCCGGATCGACGTCGGTATCCTCGTTACTCCCCTTCAGGAAAACGGCATCCGCGAACAAGTGCTGTTCTACGAGGAACTGCTGGTCTATGTCTCCCGCAAAAATGCTGCCTATAAAAAGACCTATATGCTGGCCCAGGACATCGATCCGGCAAAACTATGGCTGCTGGAAGAAGGCCATTGCTTCCGCTCACAGATCGTCAGGCTCTGCGAACTGAGAAAAGCCAGTAAGGAAGGAAGCCATTTCGACTACGAAGCCGGCAGTCTCGAAACCCTTCGCCGCATGGTCGAACTCAACGACGGCATCACCATCTTACCCGAACTGGCTGCCACAGACCTTACCGGCAGACAACGACAGCTGATCCGCCATTTCAAACGGCCCGCCCCCATGCGCGAAGTCTCCCTGGTCGTCCACCGGGACTTTGTAAAACAACGCCTCGTACAAGCGTTAAAAGAAGAGATCATCCGGTCGGTCCCTGAAAAGATCCGCCAGAACAAAAACCTCAACGTCATCCCCATTTAACCCCCAAACGCCGTCCTCGCCGCCAGTGCCCCGCAAATAAATTTTTGCTCTTTCCCCCTCTCCCATGTAGCTTGCAATCCAATATGGCGATTAAAAAAATCCTGCAGAAAGCCCTGGGTGAAAAACGATACCTGTCCCTGCTGGCCGGAACTTTCCAGCGGCTCTATCCCACGGGGCTGCTCGGAAAAGAATACGCAGACATCTATTTTCTGAAAAAGATCATTCGCCAGGGCGACTGCTGCGTCGATATCGGCGCCCACCTGGGCTATTTCACGGTGGAACTCAGCCGATTGACAGGAGACGCCGGTAAAGTCTTCGCCATCGAACCCATGAGCCCCTTTCACAACACCCTGCAGCGCCTGCTGCAAAAGAAAAAAACCCGCAACGTGACCCTTTACCAGGTCGCACTGGGCGGCAATGGCGAATATGTGGAAATGGGTATCCCCAGGATCGGGGCACTAAAGCGCTTTGCTTATGCCCGGGTAATAGAATCCAGCACCCACCTGGAATTCGAAGCGACGGAAAAAGTCAGGAACGAGTCCGGCGACCGCCTCTTCCTCGACCTGCCAAGACTGGACTATATCAAATGTGATGTGGAAGGACTCGAATTCCAGGTCTTTGCCTCCATGACGCGCACCCTCGAAACGCATCATCCCATCCTCCTGTGCGAATTATTCGAAAGGGAACAGCGTATCCGGCTATTCGAACTGATCCGGCCTTTTGGCTATCGGGCCTATACCCTCGAACAGGAAAAACTGATCCCGCTCGACGTCTACATCGAAGGAACCATCGTCTCCCAAAACAATTATTTTGTTCCCCCGCAACACGAAGAAAGACTCCGCCACCTCATCCGCGGCTGACCACTAACCTCACATCCGCGGCTGACCGCCAACCGCCTCATCGTTCCAGCACCGAATCAAGTTTCTCCCTGAACAAAGGGAAATCATGCAGGTCATTATGCCCCCCTCCTTCGATGGATATAAATTCATCTCCACTCTTCAACAGCGGCTTCAATCGCGCTGCATTGGAATAAGGCACCGTCCTGTCCTCCGTGCCATGAAAAATGGTGACCGGCGCCGTAACGGCCGGCAAATGCGAATAGACCGGGAAATGATAATGTAACATCCTGCCCCAGGGATAGACAGGCAGATACCGATTGGCCAGAGACTCTATACTATAATAAGGCGATTCCAGGATCAGTCGCCGGCAGTCGCGGATATCCGCCAGCTGTGCCGCAATACCCGTCCCGATGCTCCGTCCGTAAAGGATGATCTTCGACGGCGGCCACCGGCTTCGCGCCAGCTTGTACAGCACAAGCGCATATTCATACAGCTTTTGCTCGCTGAACTCACCCCTGCTCTTGCCAAAGCCCGGATAGTCCCATATCCATACCTCATAGCCCTTGCGCGTAAAATCAGGAGCACTTCGGCTATAGGCCTCGACATCATGCCGGTTGCCATGAAAATAAAGCACTACGCCTTTCGCCGGGCTGTCCGCGGGACGGTCGGCAGCCCGGAACTCCACCAGGTTCAGGCTCGTCGTCGGATCGATCGGGATATTCAGCTCCGTGTGCGGCTGACCGCCGAAATGATAGACCGTCGACGCCGGCACCGCCTCCGGATGCCAAAGGAAATAGCCCTGTCCGTGATACGCGACGATCCCGATCACCCCATAGACCAACAAGACAATTTTTACCCACCGCCAAAAAATTCGCTTACTCACTCTCGATCCGTTTTAAATTAAAATTGGGCACCGGCGACACGATCAGCGGGAATTTCTCTATCGTCACATTCGAAGGGTCCAGCCCGAAACCCCTTTCTTCGGACAAGCTCAGCTCTTTTAGCCAGAAATAAAGCTTCATCACCACCCGCTCATGAAAAGGCAGCTCATTGTCCTGGCTCAGGTATTTTTCCATCACGATGACCTGGAAATCGCCCACGACATTGTTGCGCTCCAGCGACTCATACCGGCTGGTAACATTGACCTCCCGGTTGTTCACCAGGTCTTCTACCACTTTCCGGAACATCAGGCTGATCTTCGGCTCGATCCGAAAACCCAGCCTGAACTCGACCCGGATAATATCATTGGGAATGATATGGTCCACCGAATATTCGGCGGTATAAGGATCGTCCAGCGTGTCTACATGGACGAACCAATAGATATCCGCCCGCTTCGGCTTTTTATTCAGAATGGAATAGATGATCTTATGCTCGATCTCCTTCGGATTGTTGGCGCTCGTCATATACACCAGGTGCGTGGCATATTTGCCTACCGTCCTGTCGTTGCTCAGCTCCTGGATCTGCGGAATATAATGCTCCATTCGTACAAACTCCACATACCTGTTCTTGATCTTCCGCGCCCGCCACCAGACATACATGACGGCAAACAGACCGCCCCCCACGATCAGCGTGACAAAACCGCCGTGCGGGAATTTATCCAGGTTGGCAAACAGGAAGCTAAGCTCGATGCTCAGATATACCGTCAGGTAGAGATAGATCAGCACCGAATTCGTCCGGCGGGTGATCAGGTAATTGGAAAAGAGGATCGAGGTCGCCAGCATACACAGCGTAATAGCCAGCCCATAGGCCGCTTCCATATGGGACGAGCTTTGAAAATAAAGCACGATCCCGCAACAGCCAAGGAACAATAGGAAATTGATCGCCGGAATATAGGACTGCCCCCGTTCCTCGGTCGGATAGCTGATCCTCAGCTTGGGCCAGAGATTTAGCCGCATGCTCTCGCTGATCAGCGTAAAGGAACCCGTGATCAACGCCTGGCTGGCGATGATGGCAGCCGCCGTCGCAATGATGACACCCGGTATCACAAACCAGGCCGGCATCATATTATAGAAAGGATTGCCGAGGTTGGTGTCGAAGACCCTTCCCTTATACTGCGTCAGCAGCCAGGCCCCCTGACCCAGGTAGTTCAGGATCAGACAGGTTTTTACATAGATCCAGGAAAAACGGATATTGCTCTTCCCGCAGTGACCCAGATCGGAATACAGCGCTTCCGCCCCCGTCGTACAAAGGAAGACGGCGCCCAATATCCAGAACCCCTTGTGATAAGTTGTCAGCAGCTCGATCGCATAATAGGGACTAAGGGCCCGGAAAATGCCAAGGTCGTCCAGCAGATGGCTACTCCCCAGCACCGCCAGCATGGTGAACCAGATAAACATGATCGGGCCAAACAGCTTGCCGATCGAATCCGTTCCGAACTGTTGAAGGAAAAAGAGGATCACCAGGATCCCCAGCACAATATAGACGATCGTCGATTGGTCGACATACCGGAAACCATGCATCTGCCGCAACCCCTCGATGGCCGAGGTCACGGAGATCGGCGGAGTGATCATCCCATCCGCCAGCAGGGCGGCGCCGCCAATCATCGCCGGTATCACCAGCCACCTTTTCTGACGCCGGACAAGGGCATACAGGGAAAAAATACCCCCCTCCCCGTTATTGTCGGCTTTTAAGGTCAGCCAGACATATTTTATGGTCGTTTGCAAGGTCAGGGTCCAGATAATACAGGAAAGACTCCCTAAGATCAGCTTTTCCTCGATCACCCGTCCGTGGATGATCGCGTTCAGCACATAGAGCGGCGAGGTTCCGATATCACCATAAATGATCCCTAACGCAATGACCAGATTTGCAAAACTTACCTTATTGATCTGCTTGCTCACTTATTTGTTAAAATTTGCGCCTCCGTTCGTTAATGAATTGTTTTTACCCCATTTTGCCGCAAGCGGCAAAGGTAGGACGAAATGAACGATTTGAATGGCGGCAACCTAACTTTTAGAAACACCGTACTTTTACCTATATTACAATATAAAAACGTAGTGCCAAACTATGAGCAGATTCTTGTCCTTCCTGTTGATAACAATTGCGTTGCTGAATTCCTCCCCGGTAAAAGCCCAGGTCTCACAGATCTTCTACACGGATCCCGAGAAGGAAGATGGCCGCCGGACCAATTTTGAGATCATCGGGAAGTTAAATAACAACTTTCTGATATTCAAGAACAACGGAGCCAACAGCGCCATCAGCATTTACGATAGCGATATGAGGATGCAGCAGCGGGTCCCCCTGACCTTTATGCCGGAAAGGTATATCAATGTCGACTTTGTCGCCTATCCGGATCACTTTATCCTGATCTATGAATACCAGAAGAAAAGCATTGTCCATATCGCTGCCGTTAAGCTCAGCCCCCTGGCGCAGCCCATTGGCGGACCGGTCGAGCTGGATACCACCCAGGTCGGCTTTGCTTCCAATAATAAGATCTACACGACCATTTTCAGCGAAGACCGGCAGCGGATCCTGATCTATAAGATCAACAGCAAAGACCCCAAAAACTTCATGTTCACCACCTTTCTGTATGATGCGGACCTCAAGCTGATCGACCGCCACCGCCTCTACCTCGCCATGGAAGAACATAACGATCTCTTCACCGATTTCCTGGTCGACAACCAGGGCCAGTTCGTCTTCGCCAAATACCTGCGCAGCGGCAGCAATGACTATGTATCCCGCGTCTCCGTCGTCACAAAAGGCCCCACCGCCGACAGCTTCTCCGTAAACGATATAGGCGCCGGCGACCGCATCCTCGACGAGATCAAGATAAAAGTGGACAATAACAACAACAGATATATCATCTCCGGCTTTTACTACAAGCAGCGGCGGGGAAACATCGAAGGACAGTATACCGTCTTTTGGGACAAGGCCAGCAATTCCCGCCAGGAGGAAAAGGTCACCGTTTTCTCCGACGAGCTCCGGGCCCTGGCGAAAAGCACCGACGCCACTATAAAAACAGCCTTCAACGACTTCTTTATCAAGCATATAATCACAAAAAGAGACGGCGGGTACCTGCTGGTCAGCGAATCCCTGTATACCACGTCCCGGGGCAGCATGTTCAATCGCTGGGATTATATGAACCCCGGCTACGGGCCCGGCTTTTACTCACCCTATTACAGCCCCTACTATAACCCCTGGCAAAGGAACTATGGCAACTACGCCACCCGCTTTCATGCGGAAAATATCATGGTGCTCTCGTATGATAAGGAGAGCAACCTGCAATGGAGCAATATCATCCCCAAGAGCCAGTTCGATGACGAAACGGAAAACCTGATTTCCCATGAGCTCGTCAACACCGGCGGAGAACTTCATTTTCTTTTCAACCTGTACGAACGCCGGAATTTGCTCCTCAATGATCAGAGCATCTCGCCGGAAGGCAGGATCACCCGCTATCCCACCCTCCATAACCTGGACAAGGGTTACGACTTTATGCCGCGCTATGGCAAACAGGTCAGCAGTTGGGAATCTGTCATTCCGTGTCTCTACAGGAACTATCTTTGCTTTGCAAAAGTCGATTTCTAAATTGTAACTTATGACCCGGTGATCGGTATCTTTAAGCAGAAACACGCTGCTAACGTTCTATTTTTACTTGGATATGCCCTGGTGCTCAAATTTCCCCTGTTCCTGCACCCCGTAGCTCCGGATATACATCCCGAAGACAATTATCTGTACAGGCTGATCCTAAACGGTCTGAACACGCTTTTTCATCATATTCTCTTCTTTTTTTCCCTGCTGACCTTCCTCCTCCTGTTTAGCCAGGCCACCTTGTTCAACCGGATCTTCAACCACGACAAAGTACTGCCCAAACCTACCTATCTGCCCGGTATGTCCTATATCCTGATCACCTCCCTGCTGCCGGACTGGGGTCATTTTTCCGCTCCCCTGCTGATCAACACGATCATGATCTGGGTCTGGTACCGCATGCTGGAACTCTATAACAGCCATCGTCCCGGTACCGCCATCTTCAATATCGGCCTGTGGACGGGCATTGTCTCCCTGCTGTATGTCCCCGCAGTCGCTTTTTTGCTGCTGGTGCTTTTCGGGCTGCTTACCATGCGCCCCTTCCGGATCCGCGAATGGTTTGTCGGCCTGCTCGGCTTTACCTTTCCCTATTATTTTCTCTTCCTCATCCTCTACCTTTCCGGCCACTGGTCCCGGGCTGATATCGTCCCCCGGATCGTTTTTACCGTTCCGGCCTTTCCCGGCTCCATCTGGATCTCCCTTGGGATGGCCTGGCTGATTATCCCTTTTATTATCGGTGGATATTTCGTCCAGAAAAATCTCAGCAAGTTCCTTATCCAGATCCGGAAGAGCTGGAGCCTGCTCCTTCTTTATCTGCTCGTCGCGGTGATCATCATCCTCATCAACCGGGTCAACTCATACGAAAACTGGATCATCATGGCCGTCCCCTTCGCCGCCTTTCACGCCGCCGCCTATTATTATCCCACCCGGAACACAGGACCGCTCATACTTCATTGGCTCATCGTTGTGTATATCCTGTTCATGAATTATTTCATCTGATCCTGCCGACGCTGCCCAGCTACCGGCCTAAATTCAATCCAACTTTGTCTTTCTTTTTCTGTATAATTGCTATAACCTGATAGAGAATACAATTAATGGCTTTACATATTAACATAGAAGATTTACTCTCTGCCCGTACCATAGAATCTGACCGTATCGAGTTCAAAAAAGGTTGGAATCCAGATGCAATAAGCCGGACCATTTGTGCCTTTGCCAATGACTTTGATAATACGGGAGGTGGATATATTCTGATCGGTGTGGCTGAAGATCCCTCAACAAAAACAGCTATTCGCCCTGTCCATGGGTTATCTACGAAAGAGATCGGCGATATCCAGGAGAAGATGATTAGTGTCAATAAACTAATCAGGCCCAATTATGCCCCCAAACTTTTCATTGAAGAGGTAGATAACCAAAAGATCATTGTTTTATGGGTAGTTGCGGGAAGTGAGAGGCCATATGAAGTGCCGGAATCCACGATTCCTAAACAACCTAAGACCTATAAATATTATATAAGGAGATATGCCAGTTCTATTGAGGCAAAAGATCGCGATAAAGAAGAGTTGATTGCCCTATCGAACAATATTCCCTTTGATGACCGGTCCAACAGTCAGGCACAAATAAAAGATATTTTCATGCTCCTGGTAAGAAATTACCTGATAAAAATCAAAAGCAAGCTGGCTGATGAACTTGGTAAACGTAGCGATAACGAAATTTTGGGACAAATGGATTTGCTTTCGGGTCCCAATGAACGGATATTCCCCAAAAATATAGGGTTAATGCTTTTTTCGGAAGAACCGCATCTTTTCTTTCCAAATACACAGGTAGAGATTGTTTACTTTCCTCAAGGTGAGGGTTCTCCTTTTACCGAATATCCCAAAATAACAGGCCCCATACCGGAGCAGATTAAAAGGACCCTTGATTTTCTCAAAACCAACTTTTCGGAAGAAAAAATCATTAAGCCTAAGGATAGAGCTGAAAGCACCCGTATTTGGAATTATCCGCTGCAAGCCATAGAAGAGGTTTTAGTGAATGCTTTTTATCATCGTGATTATCAGGTACGGGAACCCATCGAAATAAGGATCTATTCTGGCTCTATCGTGTTTATTAATCAAGGTGGTCCTGATCGCTCTATTCCATTAGAGGATTTTCAAACTGGTCGGGTACGCAATAGAAAAACTCATAACTATAGCTCCTGAGAAAATCAGAGATAAGGTAAGAGATGTAGCTGGAGATATAGCTGCCAGAGAGTTTAGAGATAAAATCCTCAAAAATGATAAAACGATCGCCGGAGATATAGTTAGAGCTATGGATAGAGCTATAGTTGTAGATGTAGCGATTGATATTCATGAATTTATGAACCAAAAACTGGAGAAAGCCCTGCTTTTTTGCCAAAGGCCGAAACAACGAAAAGAGATATTACAAGAAATGGGGTTGGTGAATAATGTGAAAAATTATGATACTTATATCGCTCCCTTAGTCGAAATGCAATGGATAAATATGACAATTCCGGATAAACCCACCAGCCCTAAGCAACAATATCGAACCTCTTTAAAAGGTGGCATAGTCATCGAATTATTAAATTATATAGATGAAGAATAAAAGTCATTTGTCCCGGAAAGGTTGGAATCTGCCCATTTTCGTACCTTTACCACCTAAATACTTGCGCCCATGAAATTTGGAGTAGTCGTTTTCCCCGGTTCCAATTGCGATCGTGACATGCAGGATGCCCTCCAATCCGACCTCAACCAGGAAGTGGTCATGCTCTGGCACAAGAATACGGATCTGGGCGGCCTGGGCAAAGACGACTGCATCGTTCTTCCCGGCGGCTTTTCCTACGGCGACTACCTTCGCTGCGGCGCCATCGCCCGCTTTAGCCCCATTATGCAAAGCATCACCCGCTTCGCCGCCGACGGCGGCAAGGTCCTGGGCGTTTGCAATGGATTCCAGATCCTTTGCGAATCACATCTCCTGCCCGGCGCCCTGCTTCGCAATGCCAATCAGCAGTTCATCTCCAAAAATATTTACCTGCGGGGGGCCGGCGACAAGGGCCGCGCCCTGAAAATACCCATCGCTCATGGCGAAGGCCGCTACTATGCCGACGAAAAGACCCTCGATGAGCTGGAAGCCGGCCAGCAGGTGATCTACCGGTATTCGGACGCCGGCGGTGAAATCCTGCCTTCGGCTAACCCCAACGGTGCGCTAAGAAATATCGCCGGCATCTGCAACAAGGACCGCAACGTCTTTGGAATGATGCCTCATCCCGAACGGGCCTGCTCGGAGGCGCTGGGCAATATCGACGGACAATCGATCCTCCGGACGCTGTTCATCCATGCCAACGCCCAGCCCATCACGCCAAAAGCCGCAGTGGCCAATTTTTAATTTTTTTCTAACAGTACGTAAGCAGAACTTTGAACTATGAAGTCAATATTACTCTTTGGGTTATCCATACTGACCGGCAGTTTCGCCATCGCGCAATCCAGTAAACAGGTCAACTGGACCTGGTCCGCCAAAAAAATCGCCGACAGAACATATGAAGTGCATATGACCGCCACCATCGGCGGCGACTACCATCTTTACGCGCAGGATGCGGGCGGCGACGGTCCGATCCCCACCGCCTTCACCTTTACAAAAAGCCCCTTCTTCTCACTCGACGGCGCCGTGAAGGAAAAAGGCCAGCTGGTGAAAAAATTCGAGACCGCCTGGAACCATGACGTAAAATATTATGAAAAGACCGTGGATTTTGTCCAGATCGTCAAGCTGAAAAGCAATGTAAAAACCAGCCTGGCCGGCAAGGTCGATTTCATGGTCTGTGACGATCACGAATGCCTTCCACCCGCCGCCGTGGATATCAAGGTAAATATCGGAGGGTAATATGCGCCCCCATAAAAAACTCCTTTTTACCCGGCTGCTAAGTCCGCCCAGCTTACTGCTGGCTGTCTTATCCATATTCATCCTCTCCCAGGAAAGGGCCTTTGCCCAGCAAACCGACAGCACCCAAAACGTGGTCGGCTGGGAGTTCGCCGCACAGAAAGCCGCTGACGGCAGCCCCGTCCTCGTCCTGCATGCCCGCGTCCGCGATGGCTGGAAACTTTATTCTACCACCAACCCCGATACCCTTGGTTATTCCCGCGTGAATCTGGATACCGCCGATCATGCCAGCATTACCGGCATCGAAGAAAAAGGCCCTCTCCACCGCTCAAAAGATCCCATCTTCAACGGCGCGGAAACCAGCTTCTTTACCGGCGACGCCAGCTTCCTGGTGCATATCCAACCCATGGCAACCACCTCCCCCAACGCCCCCCCGACCACCGACCTCAAAGGCACAGTCACTTTTATCGCCGTATATAAGGATTCCGTCGTCGGCCCCATCGACATACCCTTCCGCTATGGCCATACCCCCGACGGCAGCCTGTTCGCAAAATCGACCATTCTGCAACAATCAGCCAGCGCCGCAAACGACCTGAAAAAACCCTCCATCGACCTGGCCAACCCCGTCAATAAATGCGGGGGAACAGGCACCGAAGACTCAAGATCCAAAGGCCTGCTTGGCATCTTTATCCTCGGCTTCCTCGGCGGTCTCGTCGGCCTGATCATGCCCTGTACCTTCCCGATGATCCCGCTGACCGTTTCCTTTTTTACCAAACGATCGGCGTCCCGGTCAAAAGGAATCTTCAACGCCTTTATCTATGGGTTTTTTATTTTCCTGATCTACGTACTGATCAGCGTCCCTTTCTATTTTCTGAAAGCCAATAATGCCAATATACTCAATACCATCTCCACCAATGTCTGGCTGAATGTTGCTTTTGCGGTGATTTTCCTGCTGTTTGCCCTTTCCTTCTTCGGGCTTTTCGAAATTACCCTGCCCAGCAGCGTATCTAATTCGGTGGATTCCAAATCGAGTATCGGCAGCCTGGGCGGTATCTTTTTTATGGCCCTGACGCTGGCCATCGTTTCTTTTTCCTGTACCGGCCCCATCCTGGGCACCTTGCTGGTTGGCGCACTGGGACAGAACGGGGGCGCCGTCCAGCTGTCAGTAGCCATGGCCGGTTTCGGACTGGCGCTGGGACTGCCCTTTGCCCTTTTTGCCCTCTTCCCCAGCTGGCTTCAATCACTTCCCAGGTCTGGCGGCTGGATGAATACCGTGAAGATCGTCTTTGGGTTTATCGAACTGGCCCTCGCACTTAAATATCTGTCCAATGCCGACCTGGTCAGCCACTGGGGAATATTGAAAAGAGAGACCTTTTTCGGTTTGTGGATCGCCATCGGCCTTGCCCTTGTGCTCTATCTGCTGGGCGTCATCAAATTTCATCACGACCCGCCGCCTAAAAAACTGAGCCCGGCCAGAATAACCATCGCCGCACTCTTCCTGCTTTTTGTCCTTTATCTCCTTCCCGGCGTCACGAATACGGCCTATGCCAATCTTTCCCTGGTCAGCGGATTCCCGCCACCGCTTTCCTATAGCCTCTATCGTTCCCGTAACGCTGCGGGTAAAGTAGAAGCCAACGTGATCAACGACTATAATAAAGCCCTGCAGCTGGCCAAAGAACAGCACAAGCCGATCCTGATCGATTTCACCGGCTGGGCTTGCGTCAACTGCCGGAAAATGGAAGAGAACGTCTGGCCAAAGACCGGCGTAAAAGAACTGATCAAAAATGATTTTATCCTCGTTTCTCTTTACGTCGACGACCGCAAAACTTTGCCCGACGATCAGCAATTTCCCTTTACGACCAGCGACGGCAGTAAAAAGGACATCCTTACCATCGGCGATAAATTCGCCACCCTCCAATCGGAGAATTTCAAAAACGCCTCCCAACCCCTCTATGTCGTCATCAGCCCGGACGAAAAATTGATGACCTACCCGGTCGGCTATACCCCCGATCCAAAGGAATATGCCCAATGGCTGCAGTGCGGCCTGGACGCCTTCCATCGTCAATAACAAGGCGCCATGCAACGCCTCTTTCGTATTTCTTGTCAATAGAAAATCAACATATTAACAGGCCGGCCCTGTCTATGAAAAGATAAAGACCACCGCAAGGTGGTCTTTATAATTAGGCGTCATTCCGCCCCAACCTTCCGGCAGGACTAAGGGCAAGTGCTTAACGCCGGATGGAGGGTCGGAATGACAATATCATCTGATCGGTAAATTCATTATAGCAAAAAAGGTTCCCGCTCGCTTGAGCAGGAACCTCTTTAATAATTTTTTTAATGGATCTTTTCACACAATGAAGTTAGCGGTTCTGTCCGTTCCCCGTACTTAAAAGGCAGTTAAAGATTCTTAAAAAAACCACCCACCTGAGTTCTTCGTACCTCCAAATGGGCTTCCATCTTTCCAAAATCTCTGTGAAGTAAAATTTTTCTACAAGGCGATCTTTTTTTCAGTCATCATCTTGCGCAGATTGATCAGGCCATAGCGCATCCGACCCAGCGCAGTGTTGATACTGCAATTGGTCAAAGCGGCGATTTCCTTAAAGCTCAGATCTGCATAATGACGAAGAATGATTACTTCCCGCTGATCTTCGGGCAACAGGTCCAGCATCTGCCTGACCCTGTCATGACTCTGGCGTTTCATCATCTTGGTGTCCGCGCCTTCTTCCGTGAAGTGCAACACTTCGAAAATGTCCCGGTCATCGCTGGTCTTGATCGCCGGAGTTCTTTTTACCTTCCGGAAATGGTCAACACAGAGATTGTGCGCAATTCGCATGGCCCAGGGTAAAAATTTCCCCTCTTCCGTGTAACGGCCGCCCCGAATGGTGTCGATGATTTTGATGAGAACATCCTGGAAAATATCCTCGGCAAGGTATTTGTCCTTAACCAGGAAAAGGATGGATGTGTACAACTTATCCTTATGACGGACGATCAACGCTTCAAGCGCATACAGATCGCCATCCCTGAATTGGTGGATAAGTTCGTGGTCAGTTTTTTTGCGTAGCAATGTCATAAACTTCTACGGGTTTTAAAGGTGATAGGATATATTTTGGATTTTAAAGATGGCTTGGCTTTTCTATGTAGAAGTAATCAATCTATAGGCGCAACAATTTTAAAAAATTAGCTAAATGACGATATTCACATTCCGATTTCTATTGTGTACAAATAAAATTGCACTAATAGGCTTTAAAGATATACAATTTTTGGAATAAACAACATTTTGGGAAATCTTTTGTTTTTTAGTCCTCCCATTCCCCCCAAAATCAATAAAGTAAGCACTTATTTTGTCTTATTTCGCTTTCCAAATTTAGGAAACAGTTTCCTCATCCTTTTTCATATAGCTTTGTTATATTAGACTATGAGTATTTCGGGTAAAGTAAAACAGAAGACAGCAGAAAAACTGACTCTTACCGCAGCGGCGCCTAAAGCCGACGCTATCTTTATAAAAGGAGCCAGAGTCCATAATTTAAAAAATGTCGATGTTTCCATTCCCCGGAATAAACTGATCGTCGTTACCGGCGTGTCCGGCTCGGGTAAATCATCCCTGACCATCGATACCCTCTTTGCTGAGGGACAACGACGCTACGCAGAAAGCCTTAGTGCCTACGCCCGTCAATTTATGGCCCGGATGGACAAGCCCGATGTAGACTATATAAAAGGACTCTGCCCCGCCATCGCCATCGAACAAAAAGTCATCACCCGGACACCCCGCTCTACCGTCGGCAGCATGACCGAGATCTACGATTATCTGCGACTGCTGTTCGCCCGCGTCGGCAAAACCCTCTCCCCCATCTCGGGGCGCCTCGTAAAAAAAGATGATGTCACCGACGTCGTATCGGCTATCGCCGCCCTGACCCCCGGAGACAAGATATTGCTGCTGACCGTTTTTAAACAGCACAAAAACCGTGACATAAAGGAAGAGCTGAATATCCTCCTTCAGAAAGGATTTTCCCGCCTCTATACCGCCGCCGGCCCGGGTGCCCCGGGCGACACACTCCGGATCGAAGACCTCCTGGAAATGGAGGCAAAGGATTTAAAGAAGAAACTCCCCACTGCCGGAACCCATATTCTTGTCGACCGCCTCGTCGCCAAACCCTTGGACGAAGACGACCGCCACCGCATCGCCGATTCTGTCAACACCGCCTTTTATGAAGGCGAGGGAGAAATGCTACTGGAAGTCAACGGGAAAGACCTGCTTCCCTTTTCCAACCGCTTCGAACTGGACGGCCTGACCTTTGAAGAACCCGTCCCCAACCTGTTTTCTTTTAATAATCCTTATGGCGCCTGCCCCACCTGCGAAGGCTTCAGCCAGGTGCTGGGCATCGACGCCGATCTCGTCATACCCGATAAAAGACTCAGCGTCTACGAGGGCGCCATAGCACCCTGGAAAGGAGAAAAATTGGTCTGGTGGCGCGACCAGTTTATAAAGGCCGCCAAAAAATTCGACTTCCCCGTCCATAAACCGATCCTCGACCTGAACAAACAACAATATAAAGTACTCTGGGAAGGCAATGAACACGCCCAGGGTATCAATGAATTTTTTGCGGAAGTCGAACGCAACCTCTATAAAGTACAATACCGGGTGCTCTTATCCCGCTACCGCGGCCGCACGCTTTGCCCCGAATGCAACGGCTATCGGCTTCGGAAAGAAGCGCTCTATGTAAAAATCGGCGGCCACCATATCGGCGAACTCTGCGAAATGCCCGTCCGCGATCTTTCGGAATGGTTTGGCAACCTGCACCTGGAGCCACATGAACAACAGATCGGCAAACGCATCCTCATCGAGATCCACCACCGGCTGCGTACGCTGTTGGACGTCGGCCTCGGCTATCTTACCCTGAACCGGCTCGCCAATACGCTCAGCGGCGGCGAAAGCCAGCGCATCCAGCTCACCCGTTCCCTCGGCAGCAACCTCACCAACTCTCTCTATATCCTCGATGAACCCTCCATAGGATTACACTCCAGGGATACCGAACGGCTGATCCGCGTACTGAAAGAACTACGCGACCTGGGTAATACCGTCGTAGTCGTCGAACATGACGAAATGATGATGCGCGAAGCCGACTATATCATCGACATGGGCCCGCTGGCCAGCCATCTCGGCGGCGAAGTAGTCGCCGCCGGTAACTACGATGCACTGATCGCCAACGAAGACAGCCTCACCGGCAAATACCTGAAGGGCGAGCTGACCATTACGCCGCCACTCCAGGTTCGCAAATGGAGCCGCTCCCTGATCGTCGAAGGAGCCCGACAGCATAATTTAAAAGATATCACCGTCGAATTTCCCCTGGGCATACTTTGCGTCGTCAGCGGCGTCAGCGGCAGTGGCAAGACCACCCTCGTCAAACAGATCCTTTACCCTGCACTGCAAAAGATAAAAGGCGAGCCCGGCGATAAGGTGGGCCTCCATAAAGCGATCAAAGGCGATATCGACTTCCTCTCCCAGGTAGAGATGGTCGACCAGAACCCAATCGGTAAATCCTCCCGCAGTAACCCCGTCACTTATATAAAGGCCTATGACGAGATCCGGGACCTCTATTCCAGTCAGCCACTTAGCAAGATGCGCGGCTTTCAGCCCAAACATTTTTCCTTTAACGTCGACGGCGGCCGCTGCGATACCTGCAAAGGCGAAGGCGAACAGGTCGTGGAGATGCAGTTCCTCGCCGATGTCCACCTGACCTGCGAAGTCTGCGGCGGCAAGCGCTTCAAGGAAGAGATCCTGGAAGTGAATTATCGGGAAAAGAACATCTGGCAGGTGCTGGAAATGAGCGTCGATGAAGCCCTGGATTTTTTCAAGGACGAAAAAGACATTCTTCAGAAAATAAAACCGCTTAGCGACGTAGGCCTGGGCTATGTCAAACTGGGCCAGTCCTCCGATACCCTCTCCGGCGGTGAAGCCCAACGCGTCAAGCTGGCTTCCTTCCTCGGCAAAGGTCGCGCACAGGGACATATCCTGTTTATCTTCGATGAACCCACCACCGGTCTTCACTTCCATGATATCCGCAAGCTCCTGACCTCTTTCAATGCCCTGATCGAACAAGGGCATTCCATCCTGGTCATCGAACACAATACCGATGTCATCCGCTCCGCCGACTGGGTCATCGACCTCGGCCCCGAAGCCGGCGACGGCGGCGGCAGCCTCGTCTATGCCGGAATACCGACCGGCCTCAAAAAAATAAAAGAAAGCTATACCGGAAAATTTCTCTAAATGCCCGCCCCGCGGCGCCCATGGGCCGCCCCCGATTCGCATCGTCGGGTGGGAGTACATGCCTATTTCAGTTATTGGAGTTCGCAAAATGCGAACTTTTTTTTCGAAAAGACAACATAAGTCCACCCCGGGGAACGGATTTCCCTAATTCCATCCTCCACCGAGGCTGCGGTATAATTCCACTTCTGCGCTTAACTGCCCTTTCTTTATCGATGCTAATTCCAATTCACTTTGTAAGACATTACTCTGCGCCGTGATCACCTCCAGGTAATTGGCCATTCCATTCCGGAACAGGCTGTTTGCATTGGCAATCGCCTGTTGCAGGATAGTCACCCGATGAGCCGCCACAACCTGCTGCTCCTTCAGCTTGCTGCGTTTTGCCAGCGCATCCGACACCTCACCCACGGCTACCAGTACCGACTGCTTGAACTGCGTTACCGACTTCTCCCTGTCCACTTCCGAAATCCTATACGCTGTCCTCAGCTTCTTGCGCTGGAATATCGGTTGTGTCAAACCGCCGACAACAGCCCCAAACAGCGATCCGGGTATATTGAACCAGTTTCGGAAAATATAGGTGTCCCATCCCCCTTCCGGCGTGATCACGAGCGAAGGATACAACGCGGCCTTGTTGATCCCTACATCCGCATTGGCAACGGTTAGCGCCAGCTCGGAGCTGCGCACATCGGGACGGCGGCTGACCAATGCCGCAGGCACGCCGGCCGATAAAATATCGCGCACGGCTACCTGCTCCAGCGTTGTATTCCGCATGATCTTATCCGGCAGGCTGCCTGTCAGGATGCTCAGCGCATCTTCCTGCAACAGGATGCTCTGCTCCAGCTGCGGCACCAATTCAGCCGCTACCAGCTGCTGCGCCTCGGCCTGCTGTACGCCCAGGGCCGTCACATCTCCCGCATCGAATTGCAGGCGGATGATCCGAAGCGTGCTGTCGTTCAGCGCCAGGTTGGCCCGCGCAATGCCCAGCTGTGCGTCCAGCATCAGCAGGGTATAATACCCCTCGGCCACGCCGGACACGATATTGGTTTGCAAAGCCTTCCTGGCCTCTGCCGTTTGCAGGTATTGTGCCAACGCCTTGGCTTGTTTGTTTTTTATCTTACCCCAGATATCCGCCTCCCAGGATAAACCTACATAGGTAGTATAGTCGTTGAGAAATTTGGAGTGCAGGAAAGCGGAAGCGCTGATCCCGTTAAGACTATTGTCGGACGGCCGGGTAATAGTGGCTATCGCCTGCGCGGAGACGTCCGGCCAGTACCCCAGCTTGGACTGCCCCAACACCAGCTGCGCAGACCGGATATTTTCTAAAGCTACCTGCATATCATAGTTCCGGACAATGGCGCTGTCGATCAGCCGCTGCAGATCCGCATCCGCAAAAAAGCTCTTCCAGGGCATATCGGCTACGCTCGTCGTATCCGCATTCCCCGCAGACCCTGTCGCCGCAGATCCACCTTCCGCAGACCTGAACTGGGCCGGCAGCTGAGCCGCCGGGGTCGCCACATCTTTCGAAACCTTACAGGACCCCAATCCCACCGTCAAAACAAGCGCCCCCAATAGGGTCAACGCCGTCACCGGCTGTATCCGCACCGCCGCAGCCGAACGCCTGCTGCCCAGCTTTTCATGCAGGTACTGAAAAATGATAAACAACACCGGTACCACAAATACCCCCAGGATAACCCCCGTGAGCATCCCGCCGATCGCACCCGTACCGATCGACCGGTTCCCCAGCGCAGAAGCACCCTCGGCCCGCATCAACGGCAACAACCCCACGATAAAGGCAAAAGAGGTCATGAGGATCGGCCGTAGACGCAGTTGCGCGGCTTCCAACGCCGCCTCCATCAGTTGCTTACCCGCCCTGCGCCGCTGGACGGCATACTCTACGATCAATATCGCATTCTTGGCCAGCAGACCCACCAGCATGATCAGGCTCACCTGCACATATATATTATTATCCACCCCAAACAGCTTCAGAAAAGCAAACACCCCGAAAACACCCACCGGGATCGACAAAACGATCGCAAACGGCAGGATATAGCTTTCATACTGCGCCGACAACAGGAAATACACAAACACAAGGCTCAGGATAAAGATGAAGATGATCTGTGACCCCGATTGCTTTTCTTCCCTCGTCATCCCCGTCCATTCATACCCATAACCCCGCGGTAATACCTGCGCGGCTGTCTCTTCGATGGCCTTGATCGCATCGCCGGTGCTATAACCGGGCTTGGGCACCCCGTTGATGGTGACGGCATTGTAGAGGTTGTTCCGCGTCACCGTCTCGGGACCGTATACCCGCTTCAGACTGATCAGCTGGTTGACGGGAACCATCTGGCCGACCGTGCTCTTCACAAAAATACCGTTCAGCGAGGCTTCGTCAGTCCGGTAAGGCACGTCCGCCTGGGCCACGACCCGGTAGTATTTGCCAAAGCGGTTGAAGTCGCTGACAAAGCTGCTGCCATAGTAAATCTGCATCGTCTTCAGCAGATCACTGATCGAAACATTCAGCTGCCTGGCCTTGTTGTCATCCACTTCCATCATATACTGCGGGTTGCCCGAAGCAAACGTAGTGAAGGCATAGGCGATCTCCTTACGCTGCATCAGCGCGCCGATCAGCGTATGCGCCATATCACCCAGCTGGTCCAGCGAACCGTTCTTCTGATCCTGTAGCATAAACTCGAAACCGGCCACATTGCCAAAACCCTGGATCGTCGGGAAGGTAAAGAAGAAAGCATGCGCGTCCTTTACCTGGGTAGCGATCTTCATGGTCATCATATTGGTGATCGTGCCCATATCTTTTATCGGTCCCCGCTCGTTCCCTGGCTTCATCCGGATAAAACCGGCGCCATAAGGGCTTGCATTCGCGCCGGTAATAAAGTTCAATCCTTCGATCGTATACCGCCTGTCCGTGATCGGATCGTTCTTGACGATACTATCGATCTCCTCCATGGCCTTATGCGTCTTGTCCAGCGAACTGCCCGGAGGCGTACTGACCGCATATAGCAGGAAACCCTGATCTTCCGTCGGGATAAAGCCGCTCGGCGTCTTTTGCATCATCCAATAAGAAGATCCGGCAAGAATGACCAGCGCAGCGATCGTGATCCACCGCCGGCGGAACAGGAACCGCAGGCTTTGCAGATATTTTTGGGTCATCGCTTTGAACCCCACATTGAAGGCAGTGAAGAAACGGCCACCCAACCCTTTTTTCTTACCATATTCATCCGCAAGGTCATTTTTCAAAAAGAGGGCGCAAAGGGCCGGACTCAGAGTCAGCGCGTTCACGGCGGAGATCAGGATGGCTATCGCCAGCGTGAAAGCAAACTGCCGGTAGAACACACCCGCAGGACCCTGCATAAAGCCCACCGGGATAAATACGGCCGCCATGACAAGCGTGATCGATATGATGGCGCCCGAGATATCGCCCATCGCACTGACCGTAGCCTCTTTCGGCGCCAGACCCGTGCTTTCCATCTTCGAGTGTACCGCTTCCACCACGACGATCGCATCATCCACCACGATACCGATCGCCAGCACCAGCGCGAATAACGTAAGCAGGTTGATCGTATAACCAAATAACTGCAGGAAGAAGAAAGTACCGATGATGGCTACCGGAACGGCGATGGCCGGGATCAGCGTCGACCGGAAGTCCTGCAGGAACAGGAATACCACGATGAATACCAGGATAAAAGCCTCCACCAACGTATGCAGCACCTGGTCGATCGAATTGTCCAGGAATTCCTTGGAATTATACATAATGCTGGTCCCAAGCCCTTTCGGCAGCTCAGTGTCGAATTTCTTAATCAGCTCCTGCGCCTGCGTCAGGATATCGTTGGCATTGGACCCCGCTACCTGGTAGACCGCGACACCCGAGGTGGGATACCCGTTCCATTTGCCGTTCGAAGAATAAGTATAGGAGCCGAACTCCACACGGGCCACATCTTTCAGCCGGATGACGGAACCGTCAGAATTGGACTTGACGATGATATTCTCATAGTCCTCGTTCTTATTCAGCTTGCCCTTGTATTTTAATACATACTCGAAGGTCTCTTTGCTGCTCTGCCCCAGCCTGCCGGGGGCGGCCTCGAGACTTTGATCCTTGATGGCATCCGTCACCTCGATCGGCGAAAGATTATAGGCCATCAGGCGGTCCGGTTTCAGCCAGATCCGCATCGAATAATCCTTTGTGCCAAACGGCTGCGCATCGCCAACGCCGGGTATACGCTGCAGCTTCGGGACCAGGTTGATCTTGATATAATTTTGCAGGAATGTTTCATCATAGGTGCTGTCCTTGCTGTAAACGGCGATGAACATAATAATGCTGTTCTGCTGCTTCTGCGTGGAAACACCGGCCTGGATCACCTCCTGCGGGATCTGGCTGGTAGCCTTTGCCACGCGGTTCTGCACGTTCACCGCCGCAATGTCGGGATTGGTGCCCTGCTTGAAATAGACCGTCAGCGTCATGCTGCCGTCATTGCTGGAGTTGGAAGTCATATAGGTCATATTCTCCACCCCGTTGATGGATTCTTCCAGCGGCGTAGCGACAGAACGCGCCACCACTTCGGCGTTGGCGCCGGGATAATTGGCCGTGACCTGCACACTCGGCGGCGCGATATCCGGAAAAAGTGTGATGGGAAGCGTAAACACCGATAACCCACCCAATAAAAGCAAAATGATGGAGACGACCGTTGATAGCACCGGCCTTTCTATAAATTTCTTGAGCATAAAATGATTTCTTTTTAGAGCGGCATTATTTTGAATAAACTATCGGCGGAAAGCATCTGCGGCGTAATCACCGCACCATCCTGCAACCGGTCCATACCGGCATACACGATCCGATCACCCGGTTTCACCCCCTTATCGACCA
>Ga0302179_10000343_pt1 | contig 32198 bp, 25 predicted proteins | sample I_Palsa_E3_1_FD_198788 | JGI IMG/M metagenome (GOLD analysis project Ga0302179, IMG submission 198788) | Peat permafrost microbial communities from Stordalen Mire near Abisko, Sweden - I_Palsa_E3_1 | ecosystem: Environmental > Terrestrial > Soil > Palsa > Peat permafrost | place: Sweden...
TGAGCCCGGGTTCTTCACAGCGATCGACGAAAAGCGGGACGAAGGGGGTCATCGGGTGGCCGGGGTCCTGTGCGGCATTTTTCAGCAGCTCATCGACCCATTCGTGGTAAGATATCGTCCTGATCGCATATCCGTGCTGGCGCAGCCGGTCGACCAGTGATCCGAGGAGCGCGTATTGCGGGCTGGCCAGATGATAGGTGCTCCCGGCCGCTTCGGCATGCGAAGAGATGTATCCTATGGCGGCCGCACATACATCGACAGGCACGAAGTCGAGCGGCAGGTCGATATCCGGTGCGACGCCCTTGTCCGTGATGAACCTTATCAGCGCGCACATTTCGGTAGCGGTGTTCCAGGCGCCGGTGTGCTGATCGCCGACAATGTCCAGGGGACGGTAGATGGCTACCGGCAAGCCCGCGCGGCTGGCGTTCCTGAGAAGTTCTTCGGCGACGAACTTAGTTTCTATGTAGCCCATGCAAAGGTGATCGGCATAAGCAAGGGGCGTGTCCTCGGTTACTTCGCGCACGCCCATGGCGCCGAAACCTGCGAGCACGGTAGTAGTGGAAACGTAGTGAATGGGTATGCCCCGGTACAGTCCGGCCAGGCGGATTAGTTCCCGGGTGCCTGTCACGTTAGCCGCCCGCAGATCCTGGTACGGGTAGACGAAGTTCACCGTCGCGCCGGCATGGTGAATGATGTCGATGGTCCGCGCCAGCTCGCTGAATGTGCTGGGGGCCAGGCCCAGATCCGGTTCGGCGAGATCTCCGGCCACCGGCACGATGCGATCGGTGCTCAGGCCGTCGATCCAGTAGCGTTCGGCGGCCTGCGCGATGCGTCGCCGCGCGTCCGGGGCGCTGTCGGCCCGAACCAGGCAGTGGACCCGCGCGGTGGTGGCGGTCAGCAGCTCGCGCAGCAGGTAAAGCCCGAGGAAGCCGGTCGCTCCGGTGAGGAGTATCTCTCGCGGTCGCCTCCAGTCCGGTGCCGGACCCGCGTCCAGGTGGACAGGATCAGTCAGTCTGGCTTCGGCGGTGAAGTTGACCCGCGGATCCGCGCCGCGGGCGGTGAGCCTTCCCGCGCGGGCGTCCTGCGTGGCCTTCGAGAAACCCCGCAGGGTCGGGTCGCGGAGCAGGCGGCGGGTGAGCGGACGGACATACTTCGGTCCGATTCCGAACATGACGCGCACGTGCGCCAGCATCTCCGCAGCTAGAAGCGAGTTGCCGCCCAGGGCAAAGAAATCGTCGTCGAGGCCCACCTGCCCGCTCGTGAGCATCCTGGACCACAGATGCGACATTCCCGCCTGTATGGGCGTATATCCCCGGTTGAGGCCCCCGCCGGCCACGGTCGCGGGACGCGGGAGCGCCCGCCGGTCGATCTCTCCCTGCGGCGTCAGCGGCAGCTGGTCCAGCGCGATGAACACGGCGGGAACCATGAAGCTTGGCACCCGGGCAGAAAGAAAGCTCCGCAGGCTCGCGACCGACAGCAGGTCCTGCGTCTGGCCGTCTGCCGATTCGTCCTGGTCTCGGGGGTCTCCGCGGCGGCGCCGGGTGTAATACGCCGCGAGCTGCCGGTTACCCGGACCGAACTCGTGGGCGATGACCGCTGCCTCGGCGATGTCGGGGTGGCCGACCAGAGCACTTTCGACCTCGGCCGGCTCGACTCGGAAGCCGCGGATCTTTAGCTGGTGGTCCACTCGCCCGATGACCTCAAGGTTGTGGTCGTGCCAGCGCCCAAGGTCTCCGGTGCGATACATCCTGCTCCCGGGCGAGACGTCGTGCGGGTTCGGCAGGAACAGCTCGGCCGTGAGTTCTGGCCGGCCCAGATACCCTCGGGCGACGCCGCAGCCGCCGATGTAGATCTCGCCCACCGCACCCGCGGGTACCTCGTTCAGGTCCTGGTCGAGAACGTGCACTTGCGCGTGCCGGATCGGCTTGCCCACCGGCACCGAGGTGGAAGCGGTGAGCAGTTCGGCGCCGACCTCGAACAGCGTCGAGGTGATCGTCGTCTCGGTGAGTCCGTAGGCATTGAGCAATCTGGCTCCGCGCGCTGCTCGGATGGCCGCGGCGCAGTCCGCGGGGCGCGCCCTATCCCCGCCGGTGATCATGAGCCGAACGCTTCGCAGCCGCTCGTCTCGCCGTTCGGTGACCGCGAGCAGCTGGTGCCAGTAGGCGGGGGTCAGGTCGATGACGGTGACCTGCGCCGCCACCAGATAGCGGAGCAGATCGGTCGGCGCGACGATCCCCGCGGCCGGAAGCATCAGGGTCGCTCCGCAGGTCAGGGTCACGAAGATCTGCTCTACCGAGGTGTCAAAGCCGAGAGAAGCTAGCTGCAGAACCCGGTCGGATGGGGACATCTGGTATTCGCGCGATAGTTCGGCGCTGACACATGCCAGCGAGCCGTGGCTGACGGCGACGGCTTTGGGCTGGCCGGTGGAGCCTGACGTGTAGATGACGTACGCGGTGTTTTCCGCCTGCAGGCTGACCCCGGGAGCCGTGGCCGGCCGGTCCGCGAGGCCCAGGGCGCGCTCGTCGATCAGGAGCAGCCTCGCCTCAGTTTCCGCGAAAGCTCTCGCGTCCGCGCGGCTCACCAGAATGACCGTGGGGCGGGCTTCCGCGCACATCTGGCGCAGACGTGCGGTCGGAAGCGATGGATCCAACGGCAGGTACGCACCGCCCGCCTTCAAGATCGCCAGCAGGCAGCGAATCGCTTCTATGCCGCGGTCGAGGCAGACTCCGACCAAGGTCTCCGGGCCGACGCCCATGCCTGCCAGATGATGGGCCAGCTGATTGGCTGACTGGTTCAGCTGACGATAGGTCAGCTGGGTTCGGCCGGAGACTACCGCGGCCGAACCAGGGTGTCGCCATGCCTGCTCACCGAATAGTTGGTGCACATATCGCACATTATGTTCGGGCGAAATTGCCTAACCTGCTTCCGCGCCGCGCCTTGATGCGCCGCGCCTTGATGCGTCTCGCCGTACCGGCTTCTTGGCTCCCTGGCGCTGACCGGAGCAATGTCTTAGTGCCCGCTAAGAGCGGGACTGACACGCTTTACGGCCAACGAACGTGGCCGCCAGCGGGTTAAAGACCGCGGTGGCGGTACGGATTATTCTCATAGCTACGATAAAAAAGTCACAACCTTCACTCTGACCCAGCCAGAATCAGGACATCCAGCGGGGAACCAGGAAAACCCGCGGAGAATCAGGAAAGAGTGATGTGATCTTCGTAACAGGCCGGAGCCAGGAACTAACATAAACAACTATTGGGCTTACTAGGCTACTGAGGGACATGCGCTAGGTGCTTGTGGCGATGTTCTGGGGGAAGATGCAGTTAGGGGCAGGGCGTGCACTGCTGAGGACAGCGTGCAGAGGCGGCCCGGTGAGCTTGGGGGATGCGTTGACATCGCGGCGAAATGTGCTGGTGGGCTATTTCATCTGGATGGCGTTGCTCATCGCGGCGTACTACCTGCGGCCCGGCCTGCGCACCGAGGCGTGGGGCCTGATCGGCCTGAGCGGAGTGCTGGCCATCGTGGCCGGCGTGGTCATCAACCGGCCTGCCCGTACGGCGCCCTGGCTGCTGCTGGTCGTCGGGAACCTGAGCTTCGCCATTGGCCAGGGCAGCTTCCTGGTCCTGACCGAGATCATGAAGGTAGCGGTTCCGTTTCCGTCCTTCGCGGACGGTTTCTACTTGGCACAGTATCCGCTGACCGCCGTCGGGTTGCTCATTTTCATCTGGTGGCGCACCCCGGACCGGGACCGGCGCAGCCTGATCGATGCGCTGACCCTGACCGTCGGGATGGCCCTGCTGTCCTGGATCTACCTGATCCTTCCGTATGTGCACAACCCCGCGCTGTCGTGGCTGCAGAAAAGCGTCGCGATCGGCTATCCGCTCGGCGATGTGCTTCTCCTGGCGATGATCGCCCGGCTGATCGTGCCCGGGACCGCGCGGTCCAGGTCCGCCCAGTTTCTTATCCTCGGTATCGTCGGGATGCTGGCCTCCGACGTGTCGTTCGGCCTGATCCAGCTCTACGGGTCGTTTCACAACGGGACGGTTGTCGACCTGGGCTGGGCGGTCTTCTACACCGCGTGGGGGGCGGCGGCCCTGCACCCGAGCATGTCCGAGCTAACCCAGCCGGTGGGCCGGCAGCCGGCCGAAACCTCACCCATCAGGCTGACCGTGCTGATGCTCGCGTCGCTGATAGCCCCGGTTGTCCTGTTCATCCAGTCGGGCAGCGGCCGGCATCAAGACGACGGCGTGATCGCGGTGTTCTCCGCCGTGCTTTACCTGCTCGTGCTCTCGCGCCTGTGGGACGTGGCGGCTTCGCACCGCCGCGCCCTGAGCCGTGAGCGAGCCGTCAGGGTGGCCGGCGCGGCCCTCGCCGCGGCCGTGACCGTGCCGGAGGCCGCCGCCACGGTCGCGGCTGCGGCGGTCGCGCTTATCGACCCGGGCTCGCCGCGCGAGGCCCTGCTCGTGGTGCGCCATGACGGTGTGCTGCGCGCCGTGGCCGGCCGGTCCAGCGATTCACCTCGGCTGAACCGGTTGGCCGGGCTGATCGAGACCTGCCTGCCGCTCCTTTCCGGATCGCAGCCGCTTTTCCTGCCCGCGGCCAGGCTCGGCGAACGTGCGAGCTTTCTGCTCCCCGGCTGTGACGGGATCTTGCTCTGCCCGATCACGCTCACCGACCGGCCGTCCGGCGACCCGCTCATCGCGGTCCTGGCGGTATTCGGCGAGCAGCGAACCCTGGCCGACCTGTCCGCGACCCTGGAAATCCTGGCTCAGCAGGCTGCTCTGGCGGTCGAACGGGTCATGCTCAGCGAGGAGGTCATCCGCCGGGGCAGTGAGGCCTACTTCCGCACCCTGGTTCAGGACACCTCGGACGCCATCTTGATCGTCGGCGACGACGGGATCGTCCGTTATGCGACTCCTTCAGCCGCGAGCATCTTCGGCGACGTCGTCGTGGTGGGCGTCCATCTCTGGGACCTGGTCAAGGACGACGAGCGTGATGACCTCATCCGCGCGCTGACGCGGATGCGCGAGCACGCGAGCCGCAAGTCCTACTACGAGGACATGCGGATCACCCGCCGTGACGACGTGAGCGTTCAAGTCCAGGTCAGGTGCAGCGACCTGCGCGGCGAAAGTACCGTCGGCGGCCTGGTGCTCACGTTGCGGGACGTGACCGAGCAGCACCAGCTTGAGGAGGAGCTGAAGCACCGGGCGTTCCACGACGCATTGACCGGGCTGCCCAACCGCTTGCTGTTCCAGGACCGGGCCGCCCGCGGGCTGGTCCGGACCCGGCACGACGGGACGACGGCGGGCGTGCTCTTCGTGGACCTGGACGACTTCAAGGTCGTGAACGACACGATGGGTCATAGCGTCGGCGACGAACTGCTCGTGGCGGCCGGGACACGGCTTTCCTCGGTCGTGCGGGATTCTGATATGGCCGCACGGCTGGGGGGCGACGAGTTCGCGGTGCTCGTCGAGAACGTCGCGGATTCTGCCGCGGTGGATGCGTTCGCTGAGCGCATCGTCCAGGCGTTCGGCGAGCCCTTCGTTCTCGCCGACGGGTCGGTGCTCTCGACGGCCACCGTCGGCGTCGCTACCACGCAAGACAGTGCTGACGTGGACGAACTGCTTCGCCACGCGGACCTGGCTCTGTACGCGGCGAAGGCGGCCGGCAAGCGGCGGTGGCGTCGCTACCTGCCCATTCTGAGCGCCGGGATGGTCCGGCGACGAGAGGTGCAGGCCGCGCTCGAAGACGCGGTGAAGAACTCCGAGTTCAGCCTGGTCTATCAGCCCATCGTGGACCTCACCAGTGGCGAGGTCGCGGGCTTTGAGTCCCTGGTGCGGTGGCGCCATGCCGAGTGGGGCATGATGCAGCCCGGCCAGTTCATCGAACTGGCCGAAGAGACCGGCCACATCGTCCCGCTCGGCTCCTGGGTGCTCGGGCAGGCGGCCGCGGACGTCGCCCAGTGGGTGCGCCGGATTGCGCGCCAGGCGCCGCTGTACGTCAGCGTGAACGTGTCGGCCCGCCAGTTCCGTGATCCCGGCTTCGTCGACGGTGTGCGGCGGGTCCTCGCGGAGTCGGGCCTGGCGCCCTCGGCGCTGATGCTCGAGCTCACCGAGAGTGCCCTGCTACGCCGGGACGAGCGGATCCATGCCGATCTCGGGGAGCTGAAGGCCATCGGCGTGAAGCTCGCCATCGACGATTTCGGTACCGGCTATTCCTCCCTGAGTTACCTGCGGGAACTGCCGTTCGACGTGCTCAAGATAGACAAGTCCTTCGTCGACGGGATCGGCACCTCGGAGCAGGGGCTGGCCCTCGTGGAGGGCATCAACAGGATCGCCGAGACGCTTCACCTGTCCGTCATCGCCGAAGGAATCGAAGTCGAGCTACAGCGGGATCTTCTGGTCTCGATGGGCTGCCAGTTCGGGCAGGGATACCTGCTGGCGATGCCGGTGGAAGCCAGCCACGCCGAGGCGCTCGTGCGCGTCGGGCACAGCCTGATACCCGAGCTTCCCCGCATCAGCGTCTGACCACGATCCCAGTAAGAAACCCAGTAAAACGACCACGGAACGGCACTGGCTCGAGCATCTCAGCACCGGGGAACCTTCATCACCAGGGCGACCGTGTCATCGCTGCGGCGGCCGTCGCCGAAACTCAACGTGGCCAGCTGGATGGCCTCGGCCATGGCGACCGCGGTCAGGTCATCGAGCCCGGCGACCAGACGGCGGAGCCGCTCATCGCCGTACAGCTCACGGTCAGCACCGCGACGAGCCTCGGTGACACCGTCGGAAAACAGGATCAGGCTGTCGCCGGCCCGCAGCAGCCGCTGCGAATCATGCAGCTCCGGATGGGCCAGCACTCCGAGCAGGCCGCCCGGCCGGCCGAACTGGTGCACCTGGCCGTTCGCGGTGCGCACCAGCGCCAGCAGGTGACCTGCGGAGCTTATCCGTACCATGGTCCCGCCGGGGACAAGCCGCACCGCGGCGTAGATCGCGGTCAGGAACCGCGGGTCATCGGTCGGCCAGTCAAGCAGCACCTGATTCAGATCGGCCAGGAGCAGGCTCGGCCGGGTCTGCCTGCGGGCCACGGCTCGCAGGGCGTAGCGGGCCAGCGCGGTGCGTTTGGCGGCGGCCGGACCCTTGCCGCACACGTCGCCGACCACGATTCCCCATGTTCGGTTCGCCGATGGGAACACGTCGCAGAAATCCCCGAGGACCTCCGCCCCGGTCCCGCCCGCGGCATAACACGCCGCCACCTGCAGGCCGGGGATATACGGCAGCCGTGGCGGCAGCAGGCTCTCTTCGAGAGTCCGCGCCAGGGCGGCTCGTCCGGCGCTGTGCGCCAACGCGGCTCGCAGCGAAACCTCGCTCCGCGCGAGGCGGGCCAGGGTCTCCAGAACCGCGACGTCGCTGACACTCCACTGGCGTGCGACCTGGTCGGCGACCCAGAGCACCCCATGACGTGGTCGTCCTGGTCCTGGACCGGGACCCCGGCCCAGGCCCAGGCCAGCATGCTCGCCGGATCGGGCCGGGTATGGCTGCTCACGCGGCTGTCCGCCCGGACGTCACCGATGATCAGCTTGTCTTGTGACCGAACGACATCCGTGCACAGCCCTCGTTCAAACGAGCTCAGCTGGCCGTCGATACGCGCGACGCTGCTCGTTTCTGGAAGTAAATACGTACCAGCGAACATGACCGACGCACGCGGCGCGCTCAGCGGGGTACCCGCCAGCGTCGCCAGCCGGCCGAGCGACTCCGTCAGCCCGGCCGCCAGCAGGTCCGCCGGTCCGGCCGCGAGCAGGTCCGCTGGTCCGGCCGAGGCCAGCCCGGTCGATCCGTCCGGATCCATCGGCGTGGGGTCTGACAAGATATCGGCACGGTCGGCGACGGAGCCCGATTCGCGCTCGGTAACTGACATTCCACCCTGCTTTCGCCCTCGATAGTGACATTGCGCGCCAATATGGGCGAGGCGGGGTCCCGACCTCAACGGGCCCAAGTCGAACCATCAAGCGATTGGGAGAGATGCCGTATTGACGAGAATTTAAGGCGGAAATTTGAATTCCGCAACTGCTTGATAAAATAATTGAATAACATGATTGCCAATACTTGTCGCGCTATGGCAATATACAGCGAAATGCACATATTAAAAGACCGGCGGCCCGGGGTATCCATCCAGGAAGCCACCAAACCATCATAAATACCCCCAAAGGCGGCACGACAGGGTGCTGTCGCCGTATGACCGAGCCGTACCGGTGGACCATTGGGCCGGTCCTATGCGGTCCTATGTTCCATAGGTGCGGTGGCGGCGCGGCCCCGGAGTGGCGGTGCGGGTGGGGTGGGGCCTGTTTCGATGCTCCGGCTGGCATATCGGTAACCTTTGTGTTACAGTAGCATGGCTGTTACCAATACCGGGGAGCGTGAGGAAAGCCGGAGCAGATGATCGAGGCACGCGCGTCCGGGGATCCGTTCGAGGCGCTCGGCGATCCGAACCGGCGGGATATCCTGCGCCTGCTCAGCGACGGCGACAAGCCGGTGCGGGAGATCGCCGCGGCGCTGCCGATCAGCCGTCCGGCCGTCTCCAGGCACCTGCGCCTGCTGAAAGAGGCTGGCCTGGTGGCGGAGCAGGCCCAGGGCACCCGCCGGATCTACCACCTGCAAGAACAGGGGATGCACGCGGTCCAGGCTTATCTCGAGCGCGTGTGGGGAGACGCGGCCCGGCGATTCCAGCTGCTGGCCGAGAACACCGAGAACACCGAGAACACCGAGGACACCGGGGACAAGCCGCGGAATGACTGACCCACTGCGGCTGTCCTTTGACGTGGCCTGCTCAGCCGGGCACGCGTTCAGCGTCTGGACCTCGGGAATCGGCACCTGGTGGCCGCCCGATCACACCGTGTCCGGGCAGGCCGGGCTGGTCGTTCTGCAGAGTGGCGTGGGCGGCCGGATCTACGAACGAACCCCTGACGGCACCGAGCATGAATGGGGCGAGGTGACGGTGTGGCAGCCCCCCGCCAGGCTGGCCTACCGGTGGTACCTCGGCACGGATCGCGCCCATGCCACCGATGTGGAGATCCGTTTCCTCCCCCAGGGCGCGGCCGCCACCAGGATAGAGATCGAGCACCAGGGCTGGGAACGGCTGGGAACTTCAGCCGGTCAGTGGCGTGATCGCAATCGCGCGGGCTGGCAGACGCTGCTGCCGCACTTCGCGGCGGCCATCGTGAAAGAGGACACCTGATGGCAGCTGGCACCAAGGACGATCCGTGGGAGCTCAAGACCCCGCCGGGCACCTCCAGTTACACCATGTACAAAGACGAGCACGCTGACCCGCCGACGCTGGTCTGCCAGGTCGGTTCCACCACACTTAAGTACCGCCTCAGCGCCGTGGACGACCTGCACGCCTGGCTGGTAAAGCAGGACGACTGGGTGCCGCTCGGCGCGGCTGACGAGAAGAAGCCCGCCGCCGATGGCACGGTCGAGGCGTGGGGGCGATCAGTCGGCAATCCCGTCGGAGGCTGGTACGGCCTGCGCAGCGGCTACCGCGGCCGGTTCGGGATGTATCTTCCTCCGCTGCTTGAGGCGCTCGGCCTCGCCGAGGTCACCCACGACCCTCGCAACAACCGGATGCGAGCGATCTGAGTCAGGCCAGGAAGCACCTGCTAGGAGGCAGGCCTTCCTCGTGCCGGGTCGTCAGCAGCGAGGTAGGGCAGTTGAACCAGGTCGAGCACGACCTGAGCGGAACTGCCTGGCGCGGTGAGCAGGGTCATGGGCTGCTGATGGACCGTCAGCCGGTCCCTGACCTGGTAGAGCGCGCGCACCCCCGCGCTGGCGAGCCGGGTGACGCCGGTCAGGTCGGCGACCAGGGGGACCGTGCCGCCCCGGCTGGCGGAAAGGAGCCGCCGGGCCATCCGGTCGGCGGTGACGATGTCCACGGCGCCGGTCACCCGCGCCCGGGCCATGCCGGTTTCCTCGATTGAGGCGTCCACGGTGAAGGACGGCTCAGGGGAGTAGGCGGCGGCGCGGGCGCTTTCGTCGCGCCAGGCCAGGAAAGCGGGCCTGCGCAGCCTGAGCCGCAGCGACACAACTGTGCCCCGGGTGCCCGGCGAGCCGTCGGCTGTGCCCTGGGGCCCCGGCGGGTGGCTCACCAGCATGGTGTCGACCACGTGTCCGGCCACCATGAGCCCGTGACCGCGGTCGGCGTCCGAGGCATCGGGCTGCCGCCAGTTTCCGTGGTCCGTGATCCGGCACTCCACGTTCCCGTCTTCGCCGAGCGTCGCGTCCAGCGCCACGATCCCGGGCTCGCCCGGCGGGTAGGCATGCTCGATGGCGTTAGTGACTATCTCCACCATGGCCAGGTGCAGCGCTTCGGTGTCCTCGGCGGTGGCGCCGAGTGAGTTCAGCCAGTCCGTGAACGCATCCCTCGCCACGCTGAGGCTGGCCCTTTCGCTGGGCAATTCCAGCTGCAGGACCGGGACCGGATCGGCCAGCCGCTCGACCGCGAGGGCGGTGACATCATCGGCGTAGCCGGTACGAGTCAGCAGTTCCACCGTGAGCTGGCACACTCGTTCGGCCGCGGTGGGAGCCGCGCCGGCGCTCAGCGTGCGGTTAGCGGCGGCATCAGCGGCGACCTTCGCCAGCTCGGCCAGCCCCTGGTCGATGGTCCGGTTGGGCCGTTCGATGAGGCCGTCGCTGTAGAGCAGCATCAGCTCGCCGGGGGAGAATGCGCCGACCGTCAGGTGCGGCGATGAGCCAGTGCCCAGCGGTCCGGTGCCAGTGCCCGCCAGGAACCTGACCGTCCCATCGGTGCCGACCACCAGGGGCGGAGGATGCCCGCAGGTGGTGTAGCGCAGCGTCCCGTCAGCGGGATCGAAGACCGCCATGGTCAATGTCGTGGCTCGCAGTGCCGGGGTCCGGGCGGCGTAGGCATCAGCCCGCTCAAGGACCCGGGCGAGGTCGGGCTCGGCGGCGAGCAGCTCGGCCAGCACGGCCCGCATTTGCCCCATCGCGGCCGAGGCCTCCAATCCGTGCCCGACCACATCCCCGACGACGAGCGCGACGCTTCCGCCGCCGAGCGGAATCGCGTCGAACCAGTCGCCGCCGGCCGTCTGCTCGTGCCCGGCGACCAGATAGCGCGCCGCGATCCGTACCTGCGGCAGCACCGGCAGCGCGGTCGGCAGCAGCGCCCGCTGCAGTTCGGCTACCACCTCGCGGGCGTCCTCCGCGTCCTGCACCCGCTGCTGTGCCACCCGCCGCTCCGCCACGTGCTCGGTGACGTCAGAAACGATGACAAGAAGGCCGTTTACCTTCCCGTCCGCAGCCCGCCGTGGCGCGACGGTGAAATCGCCGTAAACCTCGGTGATCCCGCCGGGACCGCGGTCGATCTGCGCCCGCCACTCCTTTCCCGTCTCCAGCTCCCCGGTGGCGTATACCCGGTCAAGCAGCTCATAGAGTTGCTGCCCCTCAATCTCGGGGAAGGCTTCCCGATACGACATGCCGATCACATCCGACCTGCCGGTGAACACCCGGTAGGCCGCGTTCGTCGCCACGATGCGATGGTCCGGGCCGGCCAGCGCCAGCAAGACCGCGGGCATCTGCTCAAAGGCATCCAGAACGGTGTCTGCGTCGCCGGCCAGCCGGCCGGTCACGTCCTCGTGAGAAGCACTCGCCAACGCGACCTCCCTCCCTCCTCGCGTTGGATTGCACCTACCCCGGGAGCGGGCGTCAAACGGCACCACTAGCGGCGACATCGCACCTGCTCACAGCCCGGGCTAGCCACGGGCTAGCCAGGGGTCAGGCAAAAACCAGCTGCGGGACGTTATGAACGCCGTCCCGCGGGCAGTGGGGAGCGGACACAACAGGTCATCGATGGAAAGGAACGGCCGTGAGCAGTGCTGACAAGGCAAACAACAAGGCCGAAGAGGTTAAGGGCAAGGTCAAGGAGACGACTGGCCGGGCCGTCGGCAACGAGCGGCTCGAGACCGAAGGCGCCGCCGATCAGACCAAGGGCAACGTCAAGCAGGCCGGCGAGAAGATCAAGGACGCGGGCAAGGCCCTGAAGCCGTAACCGGCGGAAGATTCCCGGCTATCAGCTTATTTCTGTACCGGCTCTGCTGGTGTGGATCGCTGATAGCCGGGTACTCGGTTCCCGTCCTGGGCGGCCATATAGAAAGAAGGAACCCACTCATGGCCCTCATCTTGATCGTTCTTCTGCTCGCTCTCATTCTCGGCGGGCTCGGATTCGCCATCCACATCCTGTGGTGGATCGCCCTGATCGTCCTGGTGATCTGGATACTTGGCTTCCTCGTCCGGATGGGCGAAGGTACGTCACGAGGCCGCTGGTACCGCTGGTTACCGGGCCACCGTCGCTAAACGGGCGGTGGCATCTGGCCCGGCTGACCCGCTGGCGCCGCCCTTCGCGGCGTCGCCCTCGGGGTCGGCCCGGGCGGCGGTAAGGGCCTCGCCGAGGTTGTCGTACATTGGCAACCGATCGGCGAGGCCCGTGATCCACAGGGCCTTGGTGTAGCGATAACGGGCGCCGGCGAGCAGGAACATGCCGTCAGCCTCCACCTGCCGCCGCCAGTGGCCGACGATAACGGCCAGTGCGCTCGTGTCCATGAAGTCCACGCCCGCCAGGTCGAGGATCATCCGGTCGCTGCTGCTGCCGGCTTCGGACAAGCACTCGTCAAACTGCTGGCTGGACGTAACGTCAAGCTCGCCATGAACGGCCACCACCACGCAAGCTCCGTGGGACTCTACCGAAAAGCGGGCCTCTGCCACCCTGCGCTCCAACATGTCGGCCTAGACGGGACGGTCATTGGAAATCGTATGCCCGATCCCGGATCGGATGCCTGTTTCCCGCGGGAGTCCGCACGGCCGGCGCCGGTGGCGCGCGCTTGTTCGTCCCAGGTGGTGAAGCGAGGCGGCATGGCCATCGGCGCACATGTACTGTTGGCCGGTACGGGGGGGGGACCCAGTAATTAGCAACCGATGCATAGGAATGTGTATCCATGGACGTTGACGGTAGCCAGGCGCGGATGGCCGCATTTTTGCGCGACCATCAGGACAAGATCGTCGGGCGCTGGAGTGAGCTGGTCGTGGCGGGCGTTCGCGGCCGGAGCTCGGTCGTCGAAGCGCGACGTGAGCTCGAGGACATCTATTCACTGATCATCGCCGTGATGTCTGGCCCGGGTGAGGCTGGCCCGGGCGAGCAAGCCCGGGTGGAACTGCGGGCCGTCCTGGCCGAGTTCTCCCGGTCGCGGGCCCGGAGCGGATTCGCGCCGGGCGAGACGGCGCTCGGGGTGTTCTCGCTCAAGGAGGCCGTTTACGAGCTGATCGCGGACGCGGCTGACCTCATGCCCGAGTTCCTCGCCTTCTCCCGCCTGATCGACAACCTCGGCCTGTACACCTTCGAGAGCTACGCGGCGGCCCGGGAGCGGATCATCACCGACCAGGCCACGAGCATGCTCGAGCTGTCGACCCCCGTGGTCCGGCTGTGGGACGGCATCATCGCGGTACCCCTGGTCGGCACGCTTGACTCGGCCCGGACGCAGCTGGTCATGGAGAAGCTGCTCGAGACGCTGGTCGCGACCGGGGCGGACCATGCGGTGCTCGACATCACCGGCGTGCCGACGGTGGACACCGAGGTGGCGCAGCACCTGCTCAAGACGGTGAACGCCGCGCGCCTGCTCGGGGCGGAGTGCACCGTCAGCGGCATCAGGCCGCAGGTAGCGCAGACGATCGTGTCGCTCGGCATCGAGTTCGGCGACATTGCGACCAAGGCGACGCTCGCCGACGCGCTGGCGCACGCCCTGTCCCGCGCGGGCCTGAAGGTCGGACCGGCCTGATGGAGCGAGTGCCGATCCTGAAGATCGGGTCGACGCTGTTCGTCTCCATCCAGATCGACCTGCAGGACGAGACCGTCATCCGGCTTCAGGAAGACCTGGCCACCGAACTGGTCGCGACCCGTGCCACCGGCGTGATCATCGATATCACCGCGGTCGAGATCGTCGACTCCTTCATCGGCCGGATGCTGACCATGATCGGGTCCATCTCCCGGTTGTTCGACGCCGAGACCGTCTTGGTCGGCATGCGCCCGGCGGTGGCGATCACCCTGACCGAGCTGGGACTGTCCCTACGTGGCGTGCGTACCGCTCTGAACGCGGAGAAGGGCCTGGAGCTCTTGAGCGGCAGCTCTTGATGGATGAGCTGCCGATTCAGTCGGGAGATGACGTCGTCCGCGTTCGGCAGCACGTCCGGATCCTGGCCGCCAAGAGCGGCCTTTCCCTGGTCGACCAGACCAAGGTCGTCACCGCCGCCAGCGAGCTCGCCCGCAACGCCCTGGTGTACGGCGGCGGCGGGATGGCCCGCGTCGAGGTGGTCACCTCGGCCACCGGCAGGAACGGCGTCCGGGTTGACTTCACCGATGATGGACCGGGCATCGGTGACGTGGACCTGGCCCTGACCGACGGCTGGACCTCGGGTGCAGGACTGGGCCTGGGCTTGTCGGGGGCGCGGCGGCTGGTCGATGAGTTCGAGCTGACGTCCAAGGCCGGCGCGGGCACCAGCGTCGTGATTGTCAAGTGGTCTCGCTGAGCTGGCCGCTGCAGGCCCCGCCCCCCCAGGACATGCGCTGGCTCGCGGTCGAGGACGCCAGCGCGGTCGTGGCCTGCCGCAATGCCGGGCTGGCGATGGCGAGCCGGCTGCACTTCCCGGCCGCCCGCGCCGACTCCCTCGCCCTCGCCGTGACCGAAGCGGCCTCGAACCTGTACAAGCACGCTCGCCAGGGAGCGTTGCTGCTGTCCGTCAACCGGGATGCCGACGCGCCGGGGATCGACCTCGTCACCATCGATTCCGGTCCGGGGCTGCGAGATGTCAGTGCGGCCATGCAAGACGGCCACTCCACCGCGGGCACGCTGGGCATCGGCCTGGGTGCGATCAGGCGGCTAGCTGATTTCTGCGACCTGTACTCCGTGCCGGGCCACGGGACGGCGCTGGTCGCCCGGTTCTGGCCGGTGTCTCGTGAGCCGGTGTCTCGTGAGCCTTCTATCCGCAGCGCTGGCCTGATCAGGCCCATCGCCGGAGAGGTTGAATGCGGCGACGCCTTCGGGGTGCTCCGGACCGATGACGCCGTCACCGCCGTCTTCTGCGACGGCCTGGGTCAGGGCCCGCTGGCCGCGGCGGCGGCCGCGGCCGCGCTGGCCGCGGTCCTCGGCGAGCCGGCCGGCGAGCCCGTCACGTTGCTTGAGCGGGCGCACCGGCGGATGAGCGGCACCCGGGGCGGGGCGGTCGCCGTCGTGCAGGTTTCCAGGGAGCGGGCGCGGTTCGCGGGGCTCGGCAACGTGGCGGCGTTCATCTTGTCTGCGGGGAGCCGCAAGAGCATGCTGTCCGTACCGGGAATCGCCGGCTACCAAGCGCGCGCTTTCCGCCAGTTCGAATACGAGGTGCCGCCGGGTGCGGCCGTCATCCTGCACTCCGACGGCATCAGCAGCCGCTGGGAGGCCGCCGCCGTGCCGGGCGTGGAGACCAAGGATCCCCTGCTCATTGCGGCCGTGCTGCTGGCCGAGGCGGGAATTCACCGCGATGACGCCGGCGTTGTGGTACTCGCGTCATGATCAGCGAACTCGCGCGCCTGGACGTCCGGGATCTCGCCAGCGTCTACGCGGCGCGTCAGCTCGGCCGCGCGCTGGCCGCCAGCCTGGCCCTGGAACGCCAGGATCAGGTCCGGGTGGCGACCGCGGTCAGCGAGATCAGCCGCAGTGCGGTGAAAGCTGGCCGGGGTGCCGTGCTCGCGTTCGGGATCGACGACTCTGACCTGCTGCTGACCGCCACGTTCGACGGTAAGCCGCCGGATGAGGGAGTCGCCGCGGCCAGCCGGCTCATGGACAAGGTGGTGACCGACGGGGAGGTCGTCCGGATGACCAAGCGACGCCCGCCGGATGTTCAGCTTGATATGCGCCTGGTCAAGCGACAACTGGCCGAGGTGCTCCCGCAGTCGGCGACGGATGAGCTGAGGCGCCAGAACCAGGATCTGATCTCCGCGCTCGACGATCTCAAGCAGCAACAGGAGCAGCTGCTTGCGCTGAACTCCGAGCTGCAGGAAACCAATCGCGGCGTCATGGCTCTGTACAGCGAGCTGTCCGACGAACTCGAGCAGACCAACCGCGGCGTGGTGGCCCTGTACGCGGAGCTTGACGAGAAGTCCGAGCGACTGCGGGCCGCCTCGGAATCCAAGGACAGGTTCTGGGCTAACGTCAGCCATGAGCTTCGGACACCGCTGAATTCCATCATCGGGCTTACCAAGCTGCTGGCCGAGCCCAGCGCCGAAGGCGGTCTGGATGCCGAGCGGCTCTACCAGGTGGAGCTGATCAAGAATTCAGGCACCGTCCTGCTCGCCTTGGTCAACGACCTCCTGGATGTGGCCAAGGCCGAGTCGGGACAGCTTCATATCGACCCGGCCCGCGTTAACCTGCGCGCGCTGTTCGGCAGGCTCAGCGCGCTGGTGCGCCCGATGGCGGAAGACAAGCCGGTCGCCATCGTCGTCAGCGATGACGGCGCCCCGGACAACGTCCTGACCGACGAGGTCGCCTTGACTAGCATCTTGCGTAACCTGCTGTCCAACGCCATCAAGTACACCGACAGCGGCGAGGTCCGGCTCAGCGCGCGCGTCGCCGGACCGAACCCGGCCAGCCCGGGCGGCGCCGGACCGAGCCTGGTCATCACCGTCTCAGACACCGGCATCGGTATCCCCGCCGGCCTGCACAGCCATGTCTTCGAGGAGTTCTACCAGGTGCCAGGCATCCGCCGGGGCGGCACCGGACTTGGCCTGCCCTACGCCAGCCGGCTCGCCCGGATACTGGGCGGGCACCTGGAATTGACCAGCGAGCCCGGCACCGGAACGAGGGTGGTGCTCGACCTGCCGCACGGGACTCCGGCCGTCGGCACGGTCCTGGTCGCCGACGACGACGCCAGCTTCCGGCGGGTGCTCAAGGGAATGCTCATGCCCATGGCGGACCGCGTGATGGAAGCCGAGGATGGCCGCCAGGCCCTCGCCGTCCTCTCCGGGAACCCGGTCGACCTCGTCCTGACCGACATGCGGATGCCGGGCCTGGACGGCAGCGCCCTGCTGGCCGGGCTGCCCGCATCGGTACCCGCGATCATCATCACCGGTGCCGACGTGCCGGTCCCGCCGCGCGCCGCCGCGTTGCTGCGCAAGGACGAGCTCACACCGGAGCGTCTGGAATTCACCATCCGCGGTGTCCTGCGCGGGGTCTTCGGGTCCAGCCGGGCGGCCCGATGAGCGGCCCGATGAGCGACGCCCCGGCCACGCTGCTCGTCGTGGACGATAACGAGGCCAAGCGCTACATCCTGACCACCTGGCTGCGGCGGGCCGGTCATACCGTGATCGAGGCCGCCACCGGCGGCGAGGCCCTGGAAAAGGTCGGCGCCGCCGAGCTTGTCCTGCTCGACGTCAACATGCCCGACATGAGCGGTTACGAAGTCTGCCGGCGGATCAAGAGCGACCCGCGCACCGCGGCGATTCCGGTGGTCCAGGTCTCGGCCACCGCCGTCACGGTCTCCGATCGCGCCCACGGGCTGACCCAAGGTGCCGATGCCTACCTGACCGAGCCGACCGAACCCGAGGAACTGCTCGCCGTCGTCGTGGCCGCACTGCGGTATTCCCGCGCCAGGCAGCGCGCGGAGCGGACCGCTTCCCTGCTGGCCACGCTGACCTCCTCGACGCTGCGCATCAACGCCGCCGAGACCTTCGACGGGCTGGCGCGGGCCGCGGCCGCCGGAGCCGCGCGGATCTTCGCCGCGCAGGCCGCCGTCATCCTGGAGATGCCCGACGGCCAGGTGCGCCGGATGTCGGCCTCCCCGCAGCGTCCTGAGCCCGCGCAGCGCGGCGGGCCGTTCGGCCTGGCCGACCAGGTGGCCGGGCACGTGCTCAGTGCCGGGGTGGCCAACGCGGCCACGATGGTCTCGCGCGAGGACTGGCTGCGGCTGGTCCCGGACAGCACGCTGCGGTGCGACGTCTGCCTGGCGGCGGCCAGAGTCAAGCCAGACCGGCCGCCCATCGCCATCGCCGTCGAACGCGAGGGCGTACCCGGCGAGGAGGAGCAGCAGATCCTCCGTCAACTCGTGCAGTCGGTGGCGCTCGCGGTCGCGGCCCTGCGCTCCTACGCCGAGGAGCACCTGGTCGCCCTGACGCTGCAGCGAAGCTTCCTGCCCGCGGCGCTGCCCGAGGTACCGGGCCTGGCCATGTCGTACCGCTATATCCCGGCCAGCGATCAAGCCGAGGTCGGCGGGGACTTTTACGAGGCGCTCCGCTGGCGGGACAAGGTGCTCGTCGCGATCGGCGACGTGCAGGGGCACTCGCTGCACGCGGCGATCGTGATGGGCGAGCTCAGGCACGCCCTGCGCGCCTTCGCCATTGAAGGGCACTCGCCGCTGGCCATCACCGGACTGGTCAACGAGGTCCTGATGCGTTATCACCCGGGCATCATCGCGACGCTGTGCCTGGCCCTGCTCGATCCCGCCTCGGGTGAGCTGCAGATCGTGAACTGCGGGCACATGCCCCTGCTTTTGGTCGACGGCACCAGCGCGGTCTACCTTGGGGAAGGGGGTCTCCTACTAGGGGTACCCATGCATGAGCCGCACGTAGAAACGGTGTTCCTCCCGGCGGGAGGAACCGTGCTGCTGATGACCGACGGCCTGGTCGAGGACCGGAACGTCTTCCTCGACGTGAACCTGGAGAAGCTGCGCGTGGCCGCTCAGGAGGTAAGCGGTGCTGACATCGAGGCCTTCAGCAACCATCTGATGTCCATCTTCGGCCCCCGGGAGGACGACGTGGCGATGATCGCGCTGCGCCGGACCCCTTTGCTGAGGTAGGGAAGGACTTCTTGATGGACAGAACGGCACCGGCTGATCGCGCGAACACTCAGCTCGCCGAGCTGGAGGCGCGCTACGCGGCGCTGCGGCAGGCGGCCAGGTCGCCGGGCGCCGAACCCGTCGACGTGCTCGATGCCGCGTTCACCGAGCTTGAAGGCGCCATCGACCTGCTCAGGGCGGACGGGGCGGCACCCGGCGGCCCGGCTGCGGCCTCTGCCGCCGGAGAGCAGCGCCTGGGCAGCGGCGGCAGCGACAGCGCCGAGCGCAGCTTGCTGCGGGCGGCGTTCCAGGACACGCCCGTCCCGCTCTTCCTGCTCACCCGCGACGGCACCGTGCAGCGGGTCAACAAGGCGGCGGGCGACCTGATCGGGGCCAAGCCCGGATACGCCACCGGCCGGCCGTTCACCGCGTTCGTCAGCCTGGCGTCCCGGGCGGCGGTCAACTCCCAGCTCACCGCGGTGGCCAGGACCGGCAAGCAGCGCCGGATTCGGTGCAGCCTGCTGGCGGCGGGCGGCCTGGTACCCAGTGAGCTGATCATCGGCACGGTGGGCGTCCGCGGCGAGGCTGATCCGCTGATGGTCGCGGTCCGGGACGCCGCCGGCCGCCCGGCCAACGCCGATACCGCCGGCCGCCCGGCCAACGCCGCCGCACCCCGAGACGCCGTCCGCCAGGCCAACGCCGCCGCACCCCGAGACGCCGTCCGTGCGCGCCAGGCCGCTGACGTTCCGGCCCATGACGTTCCGGCCCATAACGCGGCGGTCCATGACGCGGCGGTCGGTGGTGACGCGGATGGCCCGGGCGGCGATGGTACCCGGCTGAGCGCCGTTCAGGCCATCACCCGGCGGCTTGACCTGGTCACCGCGGTGGCCAGGCTGCTGCTTGAGAACGAGGGCTTCAGCGAGTCCAGAACCCTGCAGCGATGCGCCCGCCTGATCGCCGCCGAGCTCCGCACCTGGGTAATCGTCGACCTCGAGCGCAGGCACCGGATGCGGCGGCAGTTCGTGCTCGGGCCGGACGACGCCGGGCTGGCCGAGCTGACCAGCGCCATCGCAGCCGTCGACCCGCCGCCCGGATCCGTTCCTTGCACCGTGCATGAATCGGGACGCCCGGCTCTCATCGCCCATGCGGAGGACACCGGCGCCCTGGGTGATGGCCTTGACGGCGAGCCGCTGCTGGTCAAGATGGACGCCACCTCCGTCCTGTCCGTGCCGTTGGCGGACGGCGAGAACTGGTACGGCGTGCTGACCCTGGTCCGCCGGGCCGCGGACGGGCATTTCAGGGTGGCCGACCTAGCGCTGGTGGAAGAGCTCGGCGAGCAGATGGCGCTGGCGATCCGGGTGGACCGGACGTTCCGGCGCCGGTCCGATACCGCCGACGCGCTGCACGCCAGCCTGCTGCCGCGACGAATGCCGGAGATCCCCGGCCTGAAGATCGCGGCGACCTATATCGCCGCGGCCGAGGATCCGGAGGTCGGCGGTGACTTCTACGACGTGTACCAGACCCCCGATGGCTGGGGGCTGGCCGTCGGCGATGTCTGCGGGAAGGGCGAAGAGGCGGCCGCAGTGACGGCCGCGGCCCGGCACGCGATCCGCGTTCTCGCGCGTCGCTGTGCCGACCCCGGTGAGGTGCTGGTCGGCGCCAACGAGATCGTGCTGGCCGAAGAGTTCGCGCTTGACGGCGGCTTCGTTACGGCTAATATCGCGCACCTGAGCTGGCTGGACGGCAAGTTGCGGGTGGTCATCGGCAGTGCCGGCCATCCCGCCGCGATCCTGCTGCGGGCGGACGGCCGGGTCCGGACGATGAACGGCGGCGGCCTTCCGCTCGGGCTCTTCCCGGACGCATCACCGGCCACGCAGGAACTGACCATGGACGCCGCCGACGTCCTGTTCCTCTACACCGACGGGGTGGCCCAGGCTCGCGGCCCGAACAACACCTACTTCCAGGACCGGCTGGCCGATGAGCTCGCCGGACTGGCCGGTTCCACGGCCGCCGACCTGGTCGCGTCGATGCGTCAGGCCATGCTCGACTTCAGCGCGGGCAACCTTATCGACGACGTGACCATGCTGGCGGTACGGGTAGGCCGGGTGGCGAAGGGGAGCGGGTCAGGAGCCGGGACCGGGACCGGGACCGCCAGGAAGACCTCCAGCCCCGTCGCCTAGCCCCGATTTCCACTCAGCGAATTCGGCTCCTCTCGGCGCAGTACGCCGGAACCCGGTGCCGTAGTTACTGCTGGTTCGCGTGAGGTCGGTCGCCGATGAATCGGTACTACCGGAATAGCGGCAGACGGCAGCGGCGACGCGTGATCGCACCCGCACCCGACATGCCCCGGCCGAAATACACCTTTTGCTCGGCTTTAAGCGGACCGAGATGGTTATCGTGTGCAGTTACCCCCCGCCGGGCGGGAGGTAACTGCACACGATAACCAGCTGACCGGCACGCGAAGGCGAAATGCACCTTTTGTCCGCACGGCGGGCCCGGTTGTGGGGTCATCGTGGCCAGCGCGGGCGCGCGAAAGTGGGCGAGGTGCGGGATGGGTGTTAGTTGGGCCGTCGCCTGGCCTCGTCACCGCGGTCCGAGCAGGGTGCCGGGGAAATGGTCGAGCAGCTCCGCGGGACCGTCGTATATCTCGGTCGCGCCCGCGTCGGCGAGCTCATCACGGCTGATGCCACCGGACAGCAAACAGATGCAGCGCACCCCGGCCTTCGCGGCGGCCTGCGCGTCCCAGACCGTGTCGCCGACGAAGACCGCCTCGTCGGCGAGCACGCCGGCCTTGTCCAGGGCGACCTGAACCAGGTCCGGGGCTGGCTTGCTGCGCTCGACCTCACCGGAGAACGTGGCCGCGTCGATTGCGTCCTCGGCGTCCAGGGCGGCGCGCAGCGCTCTGAACTCGGGTTCACCCGCCGAGCTGGCCAGCACCACCTTCAGCCCGCGCTTCTTGCACGCGCGCAGCAGGTCAGGCGCACCGCGCAGCGGCCTCAGCCGGGACCAGTAGGTCGAGTACAGCGCGCTGTGCGCGGTCCGGAGGCTGTCGTCTTGGGTCGTGTCCCTATCGCTAGGAAGCAGCTTGTCCAGCATCTCGTCCGAGCCCATCCCGATGGCCCGGTGAATGTCGGCCATCGCCACGTCGTAACCGGCTTGACTGAAAGCTTCCCACCAGGTCACGGCGTGCACGTAATTGCTGTCCACCAGCGTGCCGTCCACGTCGAACAGCACGGCTGTCACGGTTTCGCTCATCACCCGCCACTACCCTGATGGCCGCGGTCAAGCGCGGGGACAGCCAGGTTTTCCGTGCGCACTCCGCTACCCGGCGCGGTGCGGTCCATGCGCTATTGTCATCTCCCGCGAAGAGCAGGCACGATGTGCGAGTGATCGAAGTATCGGAAGTGGAGCCCGTGGCGAGTGCATGGGTGGACGGCACGGCCGTGACGTTCCGGCTCCCCGATCCCGGGTACCGGCTCGCGGGCGTCCGGCTGAGCCAGGATGTGCGCATTCCCGGCGAGCTGCTCGACTTCCACCGCGCCGACGCGGGCGCCAGTGACGGCTGGGAACTGATCGTCGCGCGGCCGCCGGTGACCCGGATGGAATACCTCTTCGAGCTGCGCTATCCCGACGGCGGCGCCCAGACCGTGACCGATCCAGGTAACCCGCGGCAGGTCCAGGGCGCGTTCGGTCCTAAGAGCGTCCTCGAGTTCCCCTCCTACCGGCCGCCCCGCTGGCTCACCACCCACGCCGAACCTGGCCGCAGCGCTACCTTCGAGGTGCCCGCCGGATCCCTCGACGCCGCCGTCGCGGTGCGCACGTGGGCTCCGGCCGGCGCCCGCGATGAAGAGCTACTCCCGCTGCTCGTCGCGCACGACGGGCCGGAGTACGACGCGCTGGCCAGCCTCACCGGCTACCTGGCGGCGGGGGTGGCGGGCGGGTGGCTGCCCCGGCTGCGGGCCGCGCTGCTCAGCCCGGGGCCGCGGGATCGCTGGTATTCGGCGAATCCGCGGTACGCCCGTGCCCTGGCCCGCGCGGTCATCCCGGCCCTCGACCGCCGGCTGGCGACCAGCGTCCGGATCGGGATGGGCACCAGCCTGGGCGGGCTGGCCATGCTGCACGCTCACTGCCGCTACCCGCAGGTAATCGACGGGCTGTTCCTGCAGTCAGGCAGCTTCTTCTGCCCGCGTTTCGACGATCATGAGCGGCAGTTGCCCTATTACCCGCGGGTGGTCAGGTTCGTGGGCAGCGTCCTCGACCACGCCGCTCACCACCGCGCCGCTCAGCATGGGGACCGGCCGGTGCCCATCACCCTGACCTGCGGAGCGATCGAGGAGAACGTCGACAACAACCGGCTGATGGCCCAGGCCCTGCGGGCCGGGGGATACCCGGTGGCGTGGCATGAGGTACCCGACATGCACAACTACACCGCCTGGCGGGATGCGTTCGATCCGCATCTGACCCGGCTGCTCGGGCAGGTGTGCGGATGAACCGTGAGGCGGCCGAGCTGTGGTCCGGGGCCATCGGCTCGGCGGGCACCGTGGTCCGCTACGGCCACTGGGGGCGCCCGGCGCTGGTGTTTCCCGCCGAGGGCGGCCACGCCGTCGATTTCGAGAACAACGGTATGGTCGGCGCGGTGGCCGGCCTGATCGACGCGGGGCGGCTGAAGCTTTACTGCGTCGACAGCTACGACGCGGCTTCCTGGTCCGACCAGGAGATCCCGCTGGAGGAGCGGGCCCGCCGGCACGGCCGGTACGAGTCGTGGATCATCGGCGACGTGCTGCCGTGGATCCACCGGGACTGCGGCGGCCCGGCCGAGGTGATCACCCTCGGGTGCAGCATGGGTGCCTACCACGCGGCCAATTTCGCGCTCAAGCGGGCCGATCTCTTCCCGCTGGCGATGTGCCTTTCCGGCCAGTACGACCCCTCGTCTTGGAACGGCTGGGGTGAACGCGGCCCCGAGACCTATTTCAACAGCCCCCTGGATTACGTCGCCAACCTCGAGGGTGACCACCTGGACTGGCTGCGCGACCACGTCAGCCTGCTGCTGGTCTGCGGCCAGGGCCAGTGGGAGGACACCACCGGCGCGCTGCAGAGCACGAAGCAGTTCGCCGCGCTGCTGGCCGCCAAGGGCATCAAGCACCAAGCCGATCTGTGGGGATACGACGTTCCGCACGACTGGCCGTCCTGGCGGGCCCAGCTGGCCCACCACATGCCGCGATTCTGCTGACGACGGGAGCCCCCATTGACCGCGACCAGGCACATCATCGGGCTGCTGCTCGGTACCGAAGAGGACTGGCCGGCGGCGTTCGAGGAGATCTTGCTCCGGCTGGGCCCGGTTGAGGGCACCGGCGGCAGCCGCCACACCTTTGACTGCGAGCGGATCACCATCGAGCCCTTCTGGCTCCGCGGCCGTCCGCGCTACGACCTGGTCATCGACCGGCTCGCGTACTGGTACTACGTGCCGCGGGAATGGCTGAAGAAGGTCGCCCTGATGGACGGCATGTACCTGCTGAACAGCCCGTTCACCTTCCAGTCGATGGAGAAGCACGCGGCTTACTGCGCGATGATGCGACTCGGCCTGAAGGTACCGGAGACGGTGCTCGTGCCGTTTAAGAATCCGGTCGACAACGCTCGCTACGCTTATACGGCCGCCCGTTACAACCGGCCCTTCGACCTCGAGGCCATCGCGGCGCAGATCGGCTACCCGCTGTACATGAAGCCCTACGACGGCGGCGCCTGGCGCGGCGTCTCCCGCATCGGCAACCCCGCGGAACTGCACGCCGCTTACGACGCCAGCGGCGAGATGCTCATGCACCTGCAGAAGGCCATCGACTACGACGTGTTCGCCCGGTCGCTGTCCATCGGGGCCGAGACCATGGTCATGAGCTTTCAGCCCGACCAGCCCATGCACCAGCGCTACGCGGTGCACCACAGCTTCTTGTCCGCGGAGGTCGGCGCGGAGGTAGTGACGATCGGCCGGCTGGTCAACGCGTTCTTCAAGTGGGAGTTCAACTCGTGCGAGACCCTGGTCGCTGGCGGCGAGGTCTACCCCATCGACTACGCCAACGCCTGCCCGGACGTGGCCCTGACCAGCCTGCACTACTACTTCCCCTGGGCCATGAAGACGCTGGTCAAGTGGTGCGTCTTCGCGCTGGTGACGGGCCGCCGGGCCAAGCCCGACCTGGAGACGGACCGGTATTTCGCCATCGCGGACGAGCCCGGGATGTCCTATGAGGAAAAGCTCAAGGGCTACCGCGAGCTCGCCGACGCCTACTTCGACTCCGAGCGTTACCAGGATTTCTGGGCGGATAAGCAGTCGCGGCTCGACGAGATCGTCCTGGACTGGGTGGCCGGGCCCGACTTCGACCAGCTGCTGATCCGGACCGTCCAGCTGGTGTACCCGGTGCACGAGCACGACAAGTTCATCGCGCACCTGCGCGGGCTGCTCAGCCTGTGGGTCCGGGACGAGACCGCCCGGCTGGCGGTGGCCTGAGGTAAAGCGGAGGCTAGCGCCAGCGACCGCCCGCGGGCGGTCGCTGGCGCCGCGGTCGGCGTCGTGCGAATGTGTAGATAAGGCCCCTAGATGGGTATACGCCCTGTTTATCTCGTTGAGCGGAGGCCTCCATGGGCCGTGACATCCAGGCCATCAAGATCAGCGGCGAGGACCGGCGCAAGTACCGGGACAAGGTGCGGCGCTCGCTCGACGTTTTCGCCCGGATGCTCCGCGAGCGGCTGTTCGACGACAATCCGTCGACGGTGGGCCAGGAGATCGAGCTGAACCTGGTCGACGAGCGCGGGATGCCCTCCATGCGCAACGACGACGTGCTCAAGGCGATCGCCGATCCGGCCTGGGCGACCGAGGTCGGGCAGTTCAACCTGGAGATCAACGTGCCCCCCCGGCATCTTGACGGCGACGCGCTCGCCACCCTGGAGGCCGAGCTTCGCGCCGACCTCAACGCGGCGGACGCCAAGGCGCGCTCGGTCGGCAGCCGCCTGGTGATGGTCGGCATCTTGCCCACGCTGAGCGAAGGTGACGTGCACGAGGGGACCATGTCGGCCAACGAGCGGTACAAGGTGCTCAACGAGCAGATCTTCGCGACCCGTGGAGAAGACATGCGCATCGCGATCGACGGCGCCGAGCAGCTGCTGACCCATTCGGACAGCATCACGCCCGAATCGGCCTGCACCAGCGTCCAGCTTCATACTCAGGTCAGCCCGGATGCCTTCGCAAACTACTGGAACGCCGCCCAGGCCATCGCGGGCGTGCAGGTCGCGCTGGCGGCCAATTCCCCGTTCCTGTTCGGCAGGCAGCTGTGGCACGAGACCCGGATCACGCTGTTCGAGCAGGCCACCGACACCCGGCCGGATGAACTGAAGGAGCAGGGCGTGCGGCCCCGGGTGTGGTTCGGCGAGCGCTGGATCACCTCGGTGTTCGACCTTTTCGAGGAGAACATCAGGTACTTTCCCGCGCTGCTGCCGATCTGCGAGGACGAGGATCCGCTCGCGGTCCTTGACCGTGGCGGCTGCCCGCAGCTAGCCGAGATGAGCCTGCACAACGGGACGATCTACCGCTGGAACCGCCCGGTTTACGCCGTGGCCGACGGCATTCCGCACCTGCGGGTGGAGAACCGGGTCCTGCCTGCTGGCCCTACTATCGCCGACACCGTGGCGAACGCGGCGTTCTACTACGGGCTGGTGCGATCCCTGACCGAGGCGCAGCGTCCCATCTGGACCCAGATGTCCTTCACGACCGCCGCGGAGAACCTGCACGAGGCTGCGCGTCACGGCCTGGACGCGCAGCTCTACTGGCCAGGCGTCGGTGACACTCCGGTGACCGAGCTGATCTTGCGCCGGCTGCTGCCGCTGGCTCGCGAGGGACTCGATCACTGGGGCGTCAACCAGGTCGATGCCGACCGGTTGCTTGGCATCATCGAACAGCGCTGCCTGACCGGCCAGACGGGCGCCGCCTGGCAGATCGCCACGGTGGCGGAGATCACCCGGCATAGCGGCGTCGACCGCCACGCGGCGCTGCGGCAGATGACCCAGCGCTACATCGAGCACATGCACACCAACGAGCCGGTCCACACCTGGCCCACCGCCATCTGAAGCCACCCGGCCCCCCGCCCTCATCCGGCCCTGCCCTCATCCGGCCCCGCCTCATCCGGCCCCGCCTCATCCGGCCCCCCGCCTCATCCGGCCCTGCCCTCATCCGGCCCTGCCCTCATCCGGCCCCGCCGACCGCGATCAGCGCGACGCAGGCGCCCGCCAGCGCCAGCCCGGTCAGCCGCAGCCCGGTCAGCCGCTCACCGAGCACGGTCCGGGCCAGCACGATCGTCACCGCCGGGTAAAGCGAGGTGAGCACCGCCGTCACCGCCAGGAACCCCTCGTGCGTGGCGAAGAAATACAAGATCGTGCCCGATGCCCCCATCGCTCCCGTGTTCACCGCCAGCCAGCGCGGCCATCCCCCGGGCAGCCGAACATTCCCCGTGACGGCGGCCACGCCAAGCGCCGACGCCAGCTCGGCCACCGACGCAGCCGCGACCGGCCACAGCCCGCTTCCCGATCCGGCCCGGTCGAGCCCGATGAACAGCAGCGCGAAACAGGCCCCCGCGATCAGCCCACCGAGCACCCCGGCCGCCGGCCGTCCCAGTGTCCCCCCGGGACCAGGACCCGGTGCGTCCTTTCCCTGCGAATTCTCCGCGTCCCCCACGATCTCCGCGTCCCCCACGATCTCCGCGTCCCCCACGATCTCCGCGTTCCGGTTCGCACTGGCCGCGCTCGCGGACACCCCCACGATGGCCGGCAGGGCCAGCACGATTCCGGTCATGGCCAGCGCCGTCGGCCGCTCGCCGAACAGCAGCCCGGCGAGCACGGAGAATCCCGCGGCGCCCACCGCGCTCAGCGGCCCGGCCACGCTGAATGCCGCCTGCCGGAACCCGAAGTACAGGGCCAGCCCGCCCGCGGTGCCGCCCAGCCCGGCCCCGGCGCCCCAGGCCAGCGCGGCTGCCGAGGGCGGATGCTTGGCCGCGAACGGCAGGGCCGCCGCCACGACCACCGTGCTGGCCAGCGAGGCGAGCAGGGTCACCTGGATGATCCCGGCCTGGCGTGAGGCGAGCCCGGCGGCGAAATCCGAGCTGCCGTATCCGATCGCGGACGCCAGTGCCAGCACGATGGCTAGCATGCCGCCCGGTCCGTGCCTGCCGCCCGGTCCGTGCCCGCCGGCCAGCCGGCGCCCGGCGTCACCAGCTCACGGCGCACGGCCCGCCGCGCCCGGCACGGAAGCCGGAGTGACGGTGTAGGCGGACCGGCGTGCCCGGCGGGTGCGGGCCCAGTACTCGAAGGAGAAGCCCGGCCATATGGCCCGGTTGACGCCGTCGGCGTCGAGGTACCAGCTGCGGCATCCGCCCGTGCTCCACACCGCGCGCCGCAGCCTCCGCTGCAGGCCGCGGTTGTAGTGCCGCAGCACGGGCTCGCGCACCTCGATCGTGTCGGCCTGGTCCCGGGCCAGCCTCCGCAGGCAGCTCATGATGTGGTGGATCTGGCTCTCGATCATGAACACGACCGAGGTGTGCCCCAGCCCGGTGTTCGGGCCGAGCAGCATGAAGAAGTTCGGGAACCCGGCCAGGGTGATGCCCTGGTAAGCCTCGAGCGTGTCCGGCGTGAGCTTGCGGCCGTCACGGCCGGCCACGTTGAGCGAGGTGACGGATTCGACGACCTTGAAGCCGGTGGCGTAGATGATCACGTCGGCCTCGTGTGCCGCGCCGCCCGCAGTGATGACTGCGGTTTCTGTGATTCCGGTGATGTCGTCGGTAATCAGGTCGACGTTCGGCCGCTGCAGCGCCGGATAGTAATCGGAGGACAGCAGGATCCGCTTGCAGCCGATGGTGTAGTCCGGCGTGACGGCCGCGCGGAGCCCGGGGTCAGCGATCTGCCGCTCGATCTGCCGCCTGCCCATCTGCTGCAACGGCGCCATCAGCTTCGGGTGCACCGCGAAGCCGAGCGCCCTGGCCTCCATCAGCAGGTAGATGGCGTCGCGAGACATGCGGGCCGTCACCGGGACAGCCTCGAACCTCTCCCGCACCCGGGCCGGGATCGGAACATCCGGCCGGGGATGGACCCACGGCGGCGTGCGCTGGAACACGTCAAGGTGCCCGGCTCGCTTGGCGATCTCGGGGATGAACTGGATGGCCGACGCGCCGGTTCCGATCACCGCGACCCGCTTACCCACCAGGTCGGCCGACTTATCCCACTGTGCCGAGTGGAACACCGCCCCACCGAACCGGCCCGCCCCCGGGATGTCCGGATACGACGGACGGTGCAGGGCGCCCGCCGCGGACACCACCGCCCGCGCCCGGTAGTTTTCCGGCCGCCCCTCCCCGGCGCTTGCACTGGTCGCGATGTTCCACCGCCGGGTGCTCTCGTCCCAGTCCATCTGCTCGACCGTGCGGCCGTAGCGGATGTGCTCTTCCACGCCGTACTTGCGAGCGCACATTCGCAGGTAGTCCCATATTTCCTGCTGCGGCGCGAACACGCGGCTCCAGGACGGGTTCAGCTCGAAGGAGTAGGAATACAGCGGGGACGGCACGTCGCAGGCGCACCCCGGGTACTGGTTGTGGTGCCAGGTCCCGCCCAGGTCCTCGCTCTTCTCCAGGATCACGAAGTCACCAAAGCCGGCCCTCTTCAGGGCGATAGCCATGCCGATCCCGCCGAATCCGGAGCCTATGATCACGATCCCTGGCATGTCTGGACGATAACCCAGGACAGGCCGCCTGGCCATCCCGTCCGCAACCCATTCCGAATAAGGTTGCGAAGATAAGCTTCATTCGCTAGCATGTTCTAAGCGAAGCAGTAGGCGACCACGGCACCGCCCCGGCCGTCTGGTTGGACGGCGGGGCGCTGTGTCATGCGCGCTACTGGGCTAGCGTTAGCCGGGTGAGCAGCTACGGGGTCAGCGTGGGCGACGCAATCGTGCAGGTAAAGACTTTGCACGAAGTCCAGGCCGTTGTCATGGAGGCCCTGACCGGGCTGGCCGTACCTGGATATCTAGTCGTGCTGCTGTCCGTTTTACTGTCAACGATGCCTTGACGGTAACTTTGCACCCGTCGAACGGGACGTTGCGGGATTTCCGCCCACGCCGCATACCCGCATCCTCCATGCTGATGCGCCGGGCGCGTGCTATCCCCGCGGCGCAGCACCGACGCCGGACCGGAGACGTTCTGGTCGCGTACCTGGCAGGCGGCGGCCAACTACTCGCGGCCTGATCATCTGTTTCAGTGAGCCGTCTGCATCGCTTGTAATGCGGGCCAACTCCAGCCGACAAGTTCGAAGACTTCCGGTGACTGGCTGCTGTCGAATCCGGCCGCTCCTATGTAGTAGGCAGTGATCGGGTGGAGGCCGACGGCCAGGGTGGAGGTGGTCAGGGCCGCCTGCCCGGTGCTGCCGAGGGTGACGACGCCAAGGAGCACGGGTCCGTCCGTGAACGCCACGAGGCCGGCTGGGGCGGCCGTCCCGGTGTTGGCGGTCACTGCGGCGGTGAAGGTGACCGGCTGCGCCGCAGGCACGGGGTCGGCCGATGTGGTCAGGCTGGTGGTGGTGCTGGTGGGCGCCTGGACACTGGCCGGTGCGGTGATCGTGTCAGAGTCCAGGGTGACCGCGGCGGTACGGGCTAGCGCCCGGCCGTCCAGGGTGACTCCTGTGGTGACCGTGATCGAGGCCATGGCCATGACGTTTCCCTGCAGGACGGAGTAGGTGCCGAGGGTCGCGGAACTGCCGACCACCCAGAAGACGTTGGACGCCTGTGCGCCGTTGACGAGTTCCACGCTGCTGGCCGACGCCGTGATGAGCGTGGATGCGGCCCGAAAGATGAACACGGCGTTCGGGTCGCCCTGAGCATCGAGGGTCAGCGTTCCGGTGATCCCGAATGTGCCCGCGGGGGAGGCGTACACGCCCGGAGTCACGGTGGTCCCGCCGAGTTCCACCGGGATGGTAGCCGTGACCGGGCTGGCCGCGGCGGCGGTGTACGCGGCGGTCAGGTCGCTCTGGGCCTGTACTGCGGCACTGTCGGCCGCATCGGTGGTCCCGCTGACGTCGCCGGGAGGAAATCCTGTTATGGCGGTCCCCGGGCTCAGCCCGAGATCGCCGTTGATCGTGGTGGGACCGGTGTTGGTGACCGTCGACGCGGCGAGAACCGCGTAGTTGGCGGCGGTGCCCAGCGAGACCGGCGCGGTGGCAGCGCTCGCGCCCGGCGCCCCGGTCAGACCCATCAGGGCCGTCGCCGCGCCGGCCAGGGTCAGGGCCAGCGCCAGCCGGGAAGGAGCGGTAACGCAGCGGATAGCGCCCGTGAGGCGTGTCGTGACCATCGGCTTTCCCTCCAAAGGAGGCGTACGTCATGGCCGGGCTCCCCGGCCGCCTACTAACTTATAGTAGCGATCTGTAAACGGAAAGTGGTGGATTCATGGCATGGGGACCGGACCGGACATTCTTTGTCCAGAAAACTCTGGCATCCCAGGGCATGCGCACTTTTAAACGCCTTCGACATCGCTAAGCCAGCAGTCACTCCCGGCCACCAACCGGAAGCACGACCCCGGTTACACCGGCGAGGGACGGCGGCGCCGTTGGCCGGGCCGGTCTCTGACGGTTTTGGCCCTTAAGCTTGGCGTTTAACCTCTGCTGTCTGCCTGGCAACTCTTTGCCCGTGCTGTCCGGCGTGTCGCTGTGATAACAGACGGCCACCGCGTCATCATCTTCGGGTTCTCACCACAGAACTTGAAGACGCAGGGCGGTGGCCGTGGCTTTCAGTATGGCCTGGGCGAAGGCCCGGGCGGGCGCCGGGGACAAGGACAGATCAGGCATGGGAACGGCTGGCAGGGTTCCGCCGGGAGCTGTACCGGTGCTTGTCCGCCCGGGCGGACGCGCTGTGTGAGCTGTGCGACGCGGCGCTGTGCAAGCAGGACCGGGTGCATATGCTGGCGGAATTGTCGCTGGAGCCAGGGCATCAGCGCGGCCATGGCGCCTTGTACGACGCGCTGAACTGCGGGAAAGTGCAGGTCTCGCGACTGCGCTGGGCACTGGCCGGGGTGCCGCTGCCGGCCTGGGATGATGGCCGGATCCGGCTGGCGGTCGATGTGAGCGACTGGCTGCGGCCGGACGCGGCGACCAGCCCGGGCCGGTCGTTCTGCCACTGCTACGGGCGGGGGAACAGCAGCGCGCAGATGATCCCGGGCTGGCCGTACTCGCTGGTAGCCGCACTGGAACCGGGCCGGACGTCGTGGACCCGGCTGCTGGACGCGGTCCGGCTGGTCCTGATGACGATCTGGCCGCGGTGACCGCCGCCCAGGT
>Ga0302179_10000346_pt1 | contig 31868 bp, 26 predicted proteins | sample I_Palsa_E3_1_FD_198788 | JGI IMG/M metagenome (GOLD analysis project Ga0302179, IMG submission 198788) | Peat permafrost microbial communities from Stordalen Mire near Abisko, Sweden - I_Palsa_E3_1 | ecosystem: Environmental > Terrestrial > Soil > Palsa > Peat permafrost | place: Sweden...
CGGATTTTGAAGTGTCGGCGACGCTGGTGGCGGTGACCGTAACGCTCGGGGGAACGGGTGGAGTGGCGGGCGCGGTGTAAACGGCGGAGCCGGGGCCATTCGTCGCGATGGTGCCGAAGGTGGAGTTTCCGCCGAGGATGCCGTCCACGGTCCACGTGACGGCGGTTGAAGGGCTGCCACTTCCGGAAACGGTCGCGGTGAAGACTTGCGCCGCGCCCGTGGAGACGTTCGCAGTGAGGGGAGAGACGCTAACCGCGATGTTGTCCTGGAGCGTGACCGGGACGGAGGCGCTGTCCTTGGGATTGACCTGGCTGACAGCCGTTACCGTGACACTCGCGGCACTCGGAAGGATTGGCGGCGCAGTGTAAAGACCGCTCGCGGAAATGGTCCCGACGGTGGAACTGCCTCCCGTGATGCCGCTTACTTCCCAGGTGACGTTCTGGTTGGAATCGCCGGTCACGGTGGCCTGGAATTGTTGCGTCTGGCCGAGGAAGAGCGTGGCGCTGGTCGGCTGGATTGTGACGGTGACGTTGGGCGGCGGAGGAGTTGGCGGAGCGAATGCGTATCCGCAGCCAGCGAGCGCGAATGCAGCGGAGCAAAGAAGCGCGCGGAAAACTAAGCGCGAGCGGAATTGCCGGCACGCGCGGAGCGGACTGAGTTCGAATGAATTCTTCTTCATGTGCGAGATACGGGAAGGCAAGGGATGTGCCAAAGCGGAGCACGACTAACGGCCTTGCGCGGAGCTTCACCTAAAACGCGCCGATGCGAAGAAGCCTGCGACTAAGTATTGTGTCGCGACGGCCTTACGCGTACGGGCGAGTGGGAGTTCGATGAACCACCGGGGATCTGGAGAGGACCAACCCGAGACCGATGCTGCGTTTCGTGGTTCCGAGTTGGCACGCAGTCAGTCCATTTCGGGAGAGAGTGCTGGCGAATCGCGGGAGATTGACACCGGCGAGAGACCGCCGAATAATGCCGGCATGCCTCAACCGGAAATCGTTCGGCGCATCAAGAGCTACTCGTCGGAGAGTGGTTACGTTTACCAGTACCAATTCCAGGACGTGCATCCCGCTGTTCGCGACGGCGCTCCGGGAAACGAATTCGTCTATTACATCTCGGCCGATCGCAAGACCATGTTTCCGATCCGCATCTTCGTCCGGCGTGCTGCGCTGGAAGAATGGACCCAACAAACGGGACGCGCGCTGACCGGCACGGAAGAGTACGCGGTGGCCAAGATGCGCTTGTTTCAGGCGCTCGATGAGGTGGAAGATTTCGCGGTGTCGCGGCCGGAGCTGATGGTGGACTCCACGAACCTTGGCGCATTACTTGAGCGGCTAGATTTGTAACCCGCTTCACGGACAGTTGCTCTAGGATTTGGCGAGAATGGCGTGGAGCGCTGGCTCCAGATTTTCGAATTGGAAGGCGTAGCGATTCGCGGATAGGCGCTCCGGTTCCACGCGCTGGCTTGAGAGCAGCAGGGCGTCGGCCATTTCACCGAGAGCGAGACGCAGTGCAAATGCGGGCACCGGAAAGATAGCCGGCCGGTGCAACACGCTGGCCAGAACCTGAGTGAATTCCGAGTTCCGCACCGGGTTGGGCGCCACCAGATTGACAGGGCCGCTGAGTTGGTCGCTTGTGATGGCTGCGCGCAGTGCTCCGACGACATCCTCGAGAGCAACCCAGGACATCCATTGTTTGCCGCTTCCGAGACGCCCGCCCGCGCCCAGCTTGAATGGGGTAAGCATACGCGGCAGCGCGCCGCCCTTCGCGGAAAGTATTATTCCAAAGCGAGTAATGACGGTGCGAATGCCGAGCGATTGCGCGCGGATAGCTTCTGCTTCCCAATCGCGGGCCAGAGCCGAGAGGAAGTCGCTTCCGCTGCTGCTCGATTCGGTGAGAATTTCGTCACCGCGGTCGCCGTAATATCCGACGGCAGATGCGGAGACAAAGACGCGAGGCTTCTGCTTCATGCGCGAGAGAGCATCCTCCAGGACGCGCGTGGAATCGATGCGGCTGCTGCGAAGAAGCTTTTTGCGCGGGGGACTCCATCGGCCACCGCCAATGCTTGCGCCATTCAGGTTTACGACGGCATCGGTGCCGGTCATAGCGTCCAGATTTACGAACGAACTGGCGGGGTCCCAGCGGACGTCGCCCGGAGAAGCATCTCCTCCCGGGCGCACCAGATGCGCTACGGTGTGCCCTTCCGCGCGCAATGCTTGCGTAAGAGCAGTTCCCACGAGTCCCGACCCGCCCGAAATCAGAACCTTCATGAGTTTCCCTCTGTGTTGTCGTTCAAATCAGCGTAAAGCTTTGTACTGAGGACCGACGGACCCCGGATGCGCCTGTCTTGCAGACGATTCTAATCGCAGAGGCTCCGCGTGCCAAGCAGAGTTCACCGGAGGGATTGCGCGCGGGAGCACAACGCGGATATCGCGAAAGGGAAGGGATTCGAAACCATCGGAGGTTGCGCGCGTCGACCTAATGTAGAATCAGCGCTTTATTGCGAGGTCGCGAATGGCCGATGTGCCGGGACGGCGCATTCTTGGAATCTTGGTTGCGGTTTTTTTTCTTCTCTCCGCTGCCCATTCCGCCGGAACGCGTAGCAACGACGGGATTCGTGGGTTTTTGCCGTCGCGCGTGGAAGCAGAGCGCGCGCTGGAGCAGAAATTGCGAAGCATTCCCGACGCCGCTCGCGCCGAAAGCAATCTGCGGCGTCTGACGAGCGAGCCGCACATGGCCGGGACCGAGGCGAGCCATCGCGTGGCGGAGTGGCTGCTGGAGCAATATCGCAGCTTCGGATTTGACGCCGAAATCGTGAGCTACAGCGTCTGGCTGGCGGAGCCGAGCGAAGTGAAACTCGAACTGGTAGCGCCGGAGAAAAAGACGCTGGCTTCGCCCGAGCAGGCGTTTCCGCAGGATAAGGACACCTACGACAAACACGTCGCCGCGGCGTTCAATGCATATTCGCCTTCCGCGGATGTGACGGCGCCGGTGGTGTACGTGAATTATGGGATGCAGGACGATTACCGCGAGCTCGAATCGCTGGGCGTGAGCGTGGAAGGCAAGATCGCTCTGGCGCGTTACGGGCACGGCTACCGCGGCATCAAGACCAAAATCGCGGAAGAGCACAAAGCTGCGGGGCTGATCATCTATTCCGATCCCGGCGATGACGGCTATGCCGCGGGCGATACGTTTCCGAACGGGCCGTGGCGGCCGATGAGCGGAATCCAGCGAGGCTCGGTCCTGTACACGCAGATTTACCCGGGGGACCCGCTTACGCCTGGGGTCGGAGCGACGCCGGAGGCCAAGCGCATCGCGCCCGCCGATGCCGCAAGTCTCTCGCACATCCCCACCATGCCCATCAACGCTCAAGATGCGGCCGTGATTCTCGGAAACACCGGGGGAGCGCACGTTCCGCGCGCGTGGCAGGGCGGGCTGCCGCTTACCTACCACGTGGGACCGGGAGCGGCCAAGGCGCACATGAAGCTTGCCATGAATTACCAGCAGCGCACGATCTATGACGTGATTGCGAAATTGCGCGGCGAGGACGACAACGCCTGGGTGATTCTGGGGAATCACCACGACGCCTGGGTCTTCGGCGCCGTGGATCCCAACAGCGGGACCGCGACGATGCTCGAAACTGCGCGCGCGCTGGGAGAGCTTGCGCGATCGGGCTGGAAGCCGCGGCGCACGATTGTGATGTGCGAATGGGACGGCGAAGAGCCGGGACTGATCGGGTCCACGGAATGGGTGGAGCAGAATCGCGCGGAGCTGCAGGCGAAAGCAGTGGCTTACATCAACATCGATGTGGGAGTGGCGGGGCCGAATTTCGAGGCGTCGGCTACGCCCTCGCTGAAAGAGCTCGTGCGCGACGCCACGCGAGACGTCGCGGATCCGAGCGGCACGGGCAGCGTGTTCGAAACCTGGCGCGAGCACAGTAGCCGTCCGGCGCAGGAATCGGGCGCGGCGCGCACGCGTGCGAAAGCGGAAGCCCCTGGTGACGTGCCGCTGGGCGCGCTCGGATCCGGTTCTGACTTTTGCCCGTTTCTCGATTTCGCGGGCATCGCCTCAATGGAAGTGGGATTCAGCGGCGATTACGGGGTCTATCATTCTCTGTACGATGATTTTTACTGGATGAAACATTTTGGCGATCCTGCGTTCACATATCACGCGGCGCTGGCGCGCATTGTAGGCACGCTGGCGTTGCGATTGGACGAGGCGGACTTCCTGGCGTTTGACTACACGGCGTATGCTTTGGAAATCAGCCGGGCCGCGGGCGAAACGGTCACGCGGGCGGAACAAGAGGGACTGGCGAGCACAAGCGTGAAGGAAATTTCGAGCGCCGCGGCGCAGCTCGCTGCTTCGGCGGGACGCGCGTCGCAGGCGCTGCAGGGAATTTCAGGCGCGCCGGTGAACGTTGCGAAGGAAGAAGAGATAAATCGCGAGCTGGCGCGCGTGGAGCAAAGTTTGCTGGCGCCGGAAGGGCTGCTGGGACGTCCATGGTATAAGCACACTATCTATGCTCCGGGTAGCTACGGAGGGTACGAGGCAGAGATTTTTCCGGGCGTCCACGAAGCGCTCGATTGGAATGACGCTGGGGCGCTGCGACGCGAAGCGGATTCGCTCGCGGCGGCTTTGCGAAGAGCGGCGGCACGCCTGGACGAAATTGCACGCCTGGCGTCTGCGTACAAGTAAGAATTAGCAGAGGTGACACGATGTCGCTCACGCGATCACGAGTGGTATGGGGTGTCGCGCTCGGATTTTGTGCTGGGGGGTTTGCGATTGCGTTCGCGGCCCCGCCACCGCAGCAGACGCGAACGGCGAATTCGCCGGCGTCCGAAGGGCGGCCGATTACGCCTGCGGGTTCGCTGGTGCTGGACGCCACTACCGGGCAACCGGCGGTGGGCGCGATGCCGATGGCGTTTGTGCGCAGCCCGGACCACGACGCAAACGACGGCGGCGGGCGATATCTGATCAGCGTGAACAGCGGGTTTGGAATTCAATTCAACGCCACGACGAACGAAGCGCAGCAATCGCTCTCGGTGATCGACCTGAACGCACAGCCCGCGCCGAAAGTGATCCAGGACGTTTATTTCCCGAGCCCGCAGAGCGCTATGGTGGGGTGTGCGTTCTCGGCACATGCGGATGCGAGCGGCGCGTTCACGCTGTACGTTTCGGGCGGATACGAGAACAAAATTTGGATGTTCCGCTTTCGGCCGAATACTCCGCGGCCGATCTCGCCGCCCTCGAACGGGCCGGACACGAAAATTACCGCGCCGTATTTGTCCGTGCGAGGGTTCTCTTCCGTAGCCGGATCGCCACGCATACAACACGATCAGGAGCCCGTGTATCCGCTGGGACTGGCGCTGGGTGCCGACGGCGATTCTCTTTACGTTGCGAACGATTTGGGAGATTCGCTCGGAATAGTCCGGGATTTGCGGGGCGAGAGGCGCTTGACGCGCGTGGATTTGAGGGATGGGCATGCCGGGCACTTCGTTTATCCGTATGGCGTGGCGGCCTGGAATTCGCTGGGAACGCACGAAACACAAAAGGTGTACGTGTCGTGCTGGGCTACGGCTTCGGTGGCGGTGGTGGATGCGCTGGACGCGTCGAAGGCGGTGAAGTTCATTGCGGCGGGGCGGCATCCGACGGCAATGATATTGAACGAAGCGGGCACGCGGCTTTACGTGGCAAATTCCGATGGGGATAGCGTGACAGTGATCGACACGTCGCAGGATCGCGCGATCGAGACCATCAGCGTGCGGCTGGCGGAGAAGGCGCTGCCGGGTGGTTCGCCGGAGGGCCTGGCGCTCAGCGCGGGAGGCGAGACGCTTTATGTAGCGAACGCGCACAGCAACGCGGTGGCTGTTGTTGATTTGTCGGCGGGTGCGCAGGGAAAGAGGGCTGCAAGAAAACAAGAAAATCAGGGAGACGCTGACGCTGACGATCAGAAAATTGTGGCGAGCGAAAATCGCAGCATGGTGCGTGGATTTATCCCCACGGGCCAGTATCCATCCGCGTTGAGTGTTGCAAATGGCACGCTCTTCGTGGCCAACGGCAAAGGCACCGGATTCGAGGCTTCGTCACTGCAGGTGAATAATTCCGGGCGCGCGCCGGATAGTCCGAGCGACCGCTTTCCGGTGGGCGCGGGGCACGGCGGCCAGGGCGGGCAGTACGACGTATCGTTGATCGCTGGGAATATTTCGCGGATTGATGAGCCGGACGCGCGCGCGTTGCAAGAGTACACAAACCAGGTGATGCGCAACGATGGATTGATCGGCGCGCCGGACGTCCGGCTTTTTGCTGGAGCTTCGCCGATTCATCACGTGATTTATGTGATTCGCGAGAATCGCACCTACGATCAGGTTTTCGGGGATGTCGAAAAATCCGGCGACGGAACGAGCGCGGACGGCGACGCGAGCCTGGCGATCTTCGGCGCAGGCGCGGCCGCGCGGCAGGCGCAGGGGCCGGCGCAGAACATCACGCCCAACGCACACGCTCTGGCGCAGCGATTCGGGCTTCTCGACCGATTTTTTGTGAACTCCGAAGCGAGCCCGGACGGCCACAATTGGGCCACCGCGGCGTTTTCGAATGACTACGTGGACAAGGCCTTTCGCTGGAATTATTCGCAACGCGGGCGCACGTACGATTTCCAGGGCACGAATCGCGAGCCGAATTTATCGCCGCTTAAAGGCGAGCCGCCCATACTTCCCGTGCCTGCTACGGCGGATGATCTCGCGCACTTGATGCAGCGATACGTGCCGTATTTGAACGGCGCTCGCGATGTCGGCGAGCCCGAGACGCTTTACTTGTGGGACGATGCCGCGCGCGCGGGAATTTCCTATCGTTCAAACGGCGAGTTCGTGGCGACGATTTCGCAGGCCGAAATCGATTCGTTCAACGCCAATCGCGAGCGCGAATATCCGGATACCACCCCTACCGTTGTGGCGTTTGCACTGAAGAAGGCTTTGGAAGGGCACGTCAGCACCGGGCATCGCGAATTCGATTTGTACACGCCAGACTCGATGACTACCGATTCGTATCGTGCGGCCAAGGATTCCGGCGGGCAGAGCGACGCGCTGATTTCTGCCGCGAATTCGGACGCGCACTTTCGCGGATATTCGCGCATCGCCAACTGGATCGCTGAGTTTCGTGGGTACGTCGAAGCGCTCGAAAAGAATGGAACCGACAATTTGCCGGCGTTCAATATTGTCTATTTGCCGAACGATCACACGAACGGGATGCGTCCGCACATGCCTACGCCGCAATTTTATGTTGCGGACAACGATTACGCGCTCGGACTGCTGGTGCAGGAAGTGTCCGCGAGCCCGTATTGGAAGGACACCGCGATTTTTGTCTTGGAAGATGATGCGCAGGCGGGGCCCGACCACGTGGATGCGCACCGCTCGCCCGCCCTCGTCATCAGCGCTTACAACCGTCCCGGCGCTTTGGTGCACGATTATCACAGCACGGTGAGCTTGATACGCACGATGGAGCTGCTGCTGGGCATGCCGCCGATGAATCAGCTCGACGCTTCCGCCGCGCCGATTGACATTTTTCAATCCCGGCCGGACTTGCGGCCTTATAAGGCGCTCTTGCCCGAAGTCTCGCTGAAGAATTTGATGGTGCAGCCCGCGAGCGACGCGGAAACGGCGCGCTGGATTCGGCGCAGCTCGCAACAGAATTTCGCGCAAGCCGATCTGGCCGATCCGGGCGCGCTCAATCGCATCATCTGGTACTCGGTGCGCGGGAATCGGACGCCCTATCCCGCGGCCGCGCGGCTCCCCGTATTTGATGCGATGCGCGCGGGGACCGCGGAGAAGGAAGGAGAGGACGCGGATTTCGTGCAGGCGGTGAAAAACCTACTGGCTTCGCGTTCGCGGCCCGTTCACGCGAGGGATTTGCCGCGGGAGTGATGGCTCTTCGCGTTCGAGCCGCGAACACGGTAGAATCGATTCGATGCGCGTGCGCGTGCTTTTTTTCGGCCAGCTGAAGGAAATTGTCGGCGTTGCCGAAGACGACGCCGAGATTTCCGATGGCGCTCGGGTGGAAGATCTCTTCGAGCGTTACGGCCGGCGTTTCCCCAAGCTCGCCGAATTCCGGAATTCGATCGCCACTTCCGTGAATCAGGAATATGCCGAGTGGCGCGCCACGCTTGCGAGCGGCGACGAGGTTGCTTTTCTGCCGCCGGTCAGTGGTGGGCAGGAGCGCGCTGTCGCGGATGACATTTTCGAGCTGGTGCGGGCGCTGATCGAGCCGCGCGAACTTGTTGAAAGCCTGAAGGCGCCCGAGGACGGCGCGATCGTGGTGTTTGACGGCTTCGTTCGCAACAATTTCAAGGGCCAGCGCACGCTTTATCTCGAATACGAGGCTTACGAATCCATGGCGCTCGGGAAAATGCGCGATATCGGCGCGCAAATCCGCGCGCGATTTCCGATTCACCGGCTGGCGATCATTCATCGTCTTGGGCGCCTGGAAATCGGCGAAACGAGCGTGCTGATCGTGGTCAGCTCCGCCCATCGCAGCGCGGCGTTCGATGCCTGCCGCTACGCCATCGACACACTCAAACGATCGGTGCCCATCTGGAAGAAGGAATTTTTTGCGGGCGGCGCGGTTTGGGCGGAAGGCGAAAAGCCCTCGCAGGAAGCCATTTCCGGCCCGGACGAATCTAACCCTGCGCCAAGCAAATGAGAAAAAGATCCCGCGGATGGTGGAACGCTTGCGCGCTGGCAGGAATTCTTGTGTGCGCCGGGGCGGCTGCGTCGCTGCGAGCGCAGCAAACGAAGCCGCAGAAGCCGTCCGGCGTCATTCAGGTGCAGACGAACCTGGTCAACATTCTTGCCAGCGTGATTGATGCGAACGGGCGTCCGGTGCCGGACTTGACGCAAGATGCCTTCGAACTTTCCGATGAAGGCAAACCACAAAAAATTGAACGCTTCGAAGCGGAAACCAGCCGGCCGCTGGACCTCGCTTTGATGGTGGATTCGAGCATGAGCACATTCAAGGATATGAAGTTTGAAACCGAAGCGGCGGCGCACTTCGTCCGGCAGGTGGTGCGGCCGGGTGACGCGTTGAGCGTTTTCGAGTTTGCGGAGCGAGTCACGCAGCTTTCGGAATATTCGGCGGATGTGCCGAAACTTCAGGAGGCGGTGCGCCGGATCACGCCGGGGACGGGCACGTCGATTTACGATGCGATTGTGCTGAGCTCGAATACGCTGCGGAGGCGAGCGGGAGAACGGCGGCGGGCGATTGTAATTGTGACCGATGCAGGCGAGACGACGAGTGTGTCAAAGTTCGAAGACGCGCGGCGCGCGGCGATCGCCTCCGAGGCGCTGCTTTATTCGATTGTGATTCGTCCGGCGAACGAAAGCGGGCGAAATACCGCGGGCGAGCACGCGCTGATTACGATTACCGATAGCACCGGCGGAGCCATGTTCATGGTGGATGAAATGCAGCAACTCGACGCCATGTTCGAACGCATCGACCGGGAGCTCCGCACGCAATACCTGCTGGGCTACTATCCGACTCCGACGCCGCCTCCGGGCAGCCATCGGCACGTCACCGTGAACGTGAAGACGGGCGACATGGTCCGCTACCGCAAGGAATATTTCACCGTGGGGGCCCAGCCCTAGTGGCTGCCGAAAAATTTCTCGCCGCGGCGAAGGAGGCGGCTCGCGAAGCGGGCGCCATCCTGCTTTCCGAACATGCGCGGCCGCAGAAGATTTCTTACAAAGGCGAAGTAGATCTCGTTACGGAAACTGACCGGCGCTCCGAAGCCGTAATTGTGGCGCGGCTTCGCCGCGAATTTCCGGATCACGCGATTGTCGCCGAAGAGGGCTCGGGCGGAGCGGCCGGCGCTTCGCGCTACGTCTGGCATGTGGACCCGCTCGACGGCACTACGAATTTTGCGCACGGGTATCCGTGCTTTGCGGTCTCCATTGCATTGCTGGAAGATGGTGAACCGATGGTCGGCGTGGTGTTCAATCCTGTCACTAACGAGTTTTTTTTCGCCTCGCGCGGCCAGGGCGCGTATCTGAACGAGAAGCCGATCCGGGTTTCTTCGGTTGAGCGGCTTGCGACGAGTCTTGTCGCTACCGGCTTTCCCACTCACAAGCGCACGGACAGCCTGAACATTCATTATTATTGGGAGTTCACGCTACGCTCGCATGGCGTGCGCCGCGACGGCTCTGCTTCGCTCGATCTCTGTTCCGTGGCATGCGGACGCTTCGAAGCTTTTTGGGAATTTGGGCTGAAATCGTGGGACACCGCGGCGGGAATGCTGCTAGTCGCTGAAGCCGGTGGCAAAGTGACCGATCTTTCCGGCGGGCCATATAAAGCAGGCGGCCCTTCTCTACTGGTCTCCAATGGCCGCGTCCACGCCGAGATTCAGAAGGTCGCAGCTGAAATCGCCGCACGCCCGGCGAAGTTCTAGAAAAATCCTCGCAAGCCTTCCATGTAGAGTCATTGACGCGCTCGTCGTGCGATGCTAGCGTGGCCGCGTATCCCTCTTCATGCGAGCTGTTGACCTCATCCGCAAGAAGCGCGACGCCGCGGAACTTTCCCGCGAAGAGATCGAATTCCTCGTCGAAGGCGTCACGCATGGACACATTCCTGATTATCAAATTGCGGCGTGGCTGATGGCCGTGGTCTGGCGCGGAATGACGGGGGCGGAGCTGGCCGCGCTGACGGAATCCATGCTTCGTTCCGGGGTCGTGCTCGATTGGTCGGATTTGCCGGCAGCGAAAGTGGACAAGCATTCGACCGGCGGCGTTGGCGATAAAACCTCGCTCGTCATTGCTCCCGTTGTAGCGGCGGCGGGGCTGTATGTGCCGATGATCAGTGGGCGTGGGCTGGGGCACACTGGCGGAACACTCGATAAGCTCGAATCGATTCCCGAGTTCAACGTGAATCTTTCGCTCGAAGATTTCCGTCGCGTGCTGGAGGCCTCGCGGTGCGCGCTGATCGGCCAAACGGCGGAGATTGCACCCGCGGACAAAAAGCTCTATGCCTTGCGGGACGTTACCGCGACGGTCGAAAGCCCGTATTTGATTTGCGCGTCAATCATGAGCAAGAAGATGGCGGAGGGAATTGACGCGCTGGTGTTGGACGTGAAAACGGGCGACGGCGCGTTCATGAAGAAACAGGAGGAGGCGGAGTATCTTGCAGGGCTGATGGTCGAGACGGGGACGCGCATGGGCAAGAAGATCGTCGCGCTCATCACGGGTATGGACCAACCGCTCGGCCGCAAAGTGGGCAACACGCTGGAGGTCGAGGAGTGCATTGAAATTTTGCATGGCGGCGGGCCGCAGGATCTGCGTGAACTCTGCGACGAGCTTTCCGCCTGGATGTTCTTCCTCGGCGGCCGCACGAAGACAGTCGGAGAAGGGCGCAAGCTCGCCGGGGAAATGATTACATCGGGGCGGGCGCGTGATACATTCCGCGAGATCATTCGTTTGCAGGGGGGCGACCCGAAAGTTGTGGACGAGCCGGGCCGTTTGCCGCGCGCGAAGCACGTTGCGCGTGTCGCGGCCTCGCGTGCAGGGTACGTCACGGCGATCCGGACAGAAAAAGTGGGAATTGCGAGCATGATGCTGGGCGGTGGGCGGGAAAAGAAAGAAGATTCGGTGGACCCGGGCGTGGGGTTAGTGCTCGAGAAAAAAATTGGTGATGCGGTGGAGCGGGGCGCGACGCTTTGTAACGTCCACTACAATTTGGATTCGCGACTTCCCTACGCTATGAATTTGCTATCCGAATGCTTTGAGATTGGCGACCACGCGCCGGCCGGGCAGCCACTGGTGCGGAAGATTATCGGCGCGTCGCAGACGCAGTAAGAGCGCACGGCGCAAAATAAGGAGGGTGCATCGAATGCACCGCTTCGTGGGCCTGCTCGGAATGATTACGATGATGAGCCTGGCGTTTCTCTTTTCCACGGACCGCCGCGCCATCCGTTACAAGACCGTGGCCTGGGGGTTGGGGCTTCAAGTTGTCTTTGCGTTTCTGGTGCTGCGCTGGGAATACGGCCGGCTGCTTTTTCAGAAAGCGGGCGCGGCAGTGAGTTGGGTGCTGGATTTCGCCTTTTTCGGTTCTGAATTCGTCTTCGGCAATCTGGGCAAAAAAGGCTCGCCCATGGGCTTTTTCTTCGCTTTTCAGGTGTTGCCGACGATCATCTTCATCGCCGCCGTGTTTGCGCTCCTTTATTACTACGGGGTGATGCAGTTCATCATCAAGCAGGCGGCCAAGGTGATGACGCGCCTGATGGGCGCGAGTGGTGCGGAATCGCTCAACGTGGCCGCCAGTATTTTCATGGGCCAGACGGAGGCGCCGCTGACCATTCGTCCGTTTCTTCCGGAAGTCACGCGCTCGGAGCTCATGACCATCATGACCAGCGGCATGGCGCACGTTTCCGGCGGAATCATGGCGGCGTATATCGCCTACGGAATCGAAGCGAAACATTTACTGGCGGCCGTGATCATGACCGCGCCGGGAACGATTTTGCTGTCGAAGATGCTCGTGCCGGAGACGGAAATTCCGGTGACATCGGGTCGCGTGGAAATGGCTCCGCTGGAGCGGGACACGAACGCGCTGGGGGCAATCTCTCGCGGCACAATCGATGGACTGAACCTGGCGGTGAACGTCGGCGCCATGCTGATTACCTTTATTGCGCTGATTTACCTGGTGGACGGAATATTTGGAGCGGTGCACAACGGGCTTGCGCACGTCGGCATTGCCTGGTTTCCGTCGAGCGTGGAGCAGATTTTCGGCTGGCTCTTCTCGCCGATTGCCTGGGTCATCGGCATTCCCTGGCGGGATTGCCACACGGTCGGCAACCTTCTCGGGCTGCGCATGGTGACGAACGAGCTGGTGGCGTTTCAGCGCCTGGGGCCGATGAAAGATGGTCTCGATCCGCGGTCGTTCACCATCGCGACGTTCGCGCTCTGCGGATTCGCGAATTTCAGTTCCATCGGCATCCAGATTGGCGGCATCGGCGCACTCGCACCGAACAAGAAAGCCGAGCTGGCCCGGCTTGGAGTGCGGGCGATGCTGGCTGGGACCATGGCGAATCTGATGTCCGCGTCCATCGTGGGAGTGATGCTGCGATGAGCTCGGGTGGGGCGAAGGCTTCGACGCGGAATGCAGAATTTGCGCGCGCCGACCGCGCCGCGAACTACATCCGGACGAAAACCAAGCTGCGGCCGCAGATTGCGCTTGTGCTGGGGTCCGGGCTGGGCGCATTCGCGGATGAATTGACGGGCGCGGTGCGCATACCGTACGAAAAAATTCCCGGATTCACACGCTCGACGGCCGTGGGCCACGCGGGGCGGCTGGTGATCGGAGAGTCTGGGAATATCGTGGTCGCGGCGATGCAGGGACGCGTCCATTTCTACGAAGGGTATTCGGCCAGAGAAGTGACGTTTCCGATGCGCGTGTTCGGAAGGCTGGGAGTGCGCGCCGCGATCCTGACGAATGCCGCGGGCGGGATCAATCTCGAGTACAAGCAAGGTGGGCTCGTGGTGATCCGCGATCATATAAATTTACAGGGAACGAATCCGCTGATTGGGCCGAATGACGAGCGCTTTGGGCCGCGCTTCCCGGACATGACGCAGGCGTATTGGCCTTCGTACCGCAAGATCGCGGTGCTCGAGGCCAAAAACCTCGGCATCGAGGTGCAGGAAGGGGTCTATGCGGCGCTTTCGGGTCCGAGCTATGAAACGCCGGCCGAAATTCGATATTTGAGGACGATTGGAGCCGATTTGGTGGGTATGTCCACGGTGCCGGAGGTGATCGTGGCGCGGCACATGAGTATGCGTGTCCTGGGGATTTCCTGTGTTACGAACATGGCCGCCGGAATTCTGGATCGGCCGCTGGATCACGCGGAAGTGATAGAAACGGGTGAACGAGTGAAAGGCCAATTTGTGGCCCTTCTGCGCGCGGTGCTGCCGCGAATCGCCGAGGACCTGGGATAAAGGAAGCGAAAAATGGGTGAATACGACGCGTTAATTTCAGCAGCAAAGCAAGCGCGCGAGAATGCGCACGCTCCGTTTTCCGATTTTCGAGTGGGCGCGGCGCTGCGCGCGAACTCGGGGCGCGTCTATACCGGCTGCAACGTGGAAAGCGCGAGTTATGGGCTCACGTGTTGCGCGGAGCGAGTGGCGATTTTCAAGGCAGTCTCCGAGGGTGAGCGCGGATTCGAAGCGATTGCAGTGGCAGTGGATACCGACACACTTACGCCGCCGTGCGGCGCGTGCCGCCAGGTGATTTGGGAATTTTGCGGCGATGTTCCGGTGATCCTGACGAACTTGAAAGGCAAAGTCGAGCAGGAGAGCGCCGCGAAGCTATTGCCGCGGCCGTTCGATTCCTCGTTCTTGTGACGCCGGCTTGTGAGCCCCGCCAACTGCCACGGCTGTTAGCCTGAATGGTCACCCATTTTGCGCTTGCGATGTAGCTTCAAAGCCATAGAGCGGAGAGTGTCCGCGATATTTTTGTTGGTGGTCAGCTTGTGCAAGTCGGTGGCGGTCAGGCGCGGGAGCAGATGGAGGGTAATATCGAGCGGCGTTTTCGGATTGGTCATCAGATTTCTTACGATCGTATAGTTCTTCATGAAAACGCGGGCGAGCGAAATGGTGCGCAGGACCTCCTGCGAGACGTTGGTCATGGCGGCAAACAGTTCGACCTCAGTGTCGGTGAGGCGAGGCGATTGCAATACGCAGCGCTGGACCAGCTTGTTGGGGTCGCGAATCAGCACCATCCTCGCTTCGCGGCCGCCTTTGAGTGCAAGGGTGAGCCGCTGTACCACGTTCATGTGCGCGAGTTCCTGGGTCAGAGTCTTGCGTTTCACCACATCCGGCTCAACCTCCGCTGCGACTTCCTCAAGTAATTCTGCCGGCAGCGGATCATTCTTGCTTAGCGAAGCAAGAAGTTCTTTTTGTTCGGGAGTCGCGGCCTGGCACTCACCCATGGCGGCGATCAGCCGCTGGTCAGAGCTGAAGCGCTGCGGGTTGTCGAGCACCGCCTGCACTCCTGCGGCCGTTAAACGAGAGATTACGTGCGCCAGGACACCCGCGGGACAGGCAGGATTTTTCGCCAGCCCGTCGGCGACGCCCGGCTTCTGAGACATATTGTCAGCGCAGAAAGCGAACAATCGCGGATCGGCATCGGCGCGAGAGATTGCCAAGAGGAAGGGATCGAGCGGCTGCGTCAGAATCACGCTCTGTGCGCGTTCGGCGATGGCAGCGTCGGCGTCGCCGGCAAGTATGGTGAGAAGCTCCGCGCGGTCTTCCGGGGCAAGCAAAGGACCGCCGGTGAAGACTGCGGTTTTCTGCTCCGTTCTGGCTTGGCCGGAGCGAATGGCTTCACGCAGCTCAGCGCTAATGGGCGTCTCCCGAGGCAGCTGGTTGCGTAGAACTAGCGGGTTCGGGCGAATGTTTGTGGAAGCGCGCGGCGATTCGCGGGCCGAATCGAACGACGGCGAACCAGCTTCCCGCGGCAATCAAAATCACCAGTAAAATTACAATCGCGACCGCGGCCCAGCGGCGGCCGGGCTCGTCCGTGGGCTCGGCGACGACGCCCGGCTCAGGACGCCCCTTCGTTTCGAGCGCGTATTCCGAGACCAGCCCTTCTTCATCGAGGCCGAGGAACCGCGCAATGGCGCGGATGAACCCGCGATTGAACACCCCGCCCGGCAGCTGGTCCCATTGCTCGTTTTCCAATGCTTCCAGAAAGCGCGTACCAATACGCGTGGCGGCGGAGACCTCTTCCAAGGAAACGCCCCGCATTTCCCGCTCGCGTTTTAGATGTTCGCCGAAAGGTGTAGAAGACATCCGCCGAGACCGACTGCAATACAAAATATAGGCGCGGGTTGCGGGAGTGTCAATCTTCGCGCGAGATTCAGGCATAAACTCGCCCATGGAGCATTAGTCAAGCCTGTCCCTCAAGCTCGTTGCGGAGGCGTCGGAGCGTTCTCTATAATAAGTGTGTCGCCGGAGGAGTCTTCGGACCGGTGAAGGTGTCTCTATATAGCCCGATGAGCCGACCGCCAGAGGTAAAACAGTTCGACGGTGTCGAAAGACGCCAATCCCCGCGTATCGTTCCGCCCATTCCGGAAAGCAGTAACGAAGTTAGTGTTTTCCACGAACTCGGCAAAGCCCTCACCTCGTCTCTGCAACTCGACCAGGTGCTCCGCACCATCATGGAAAAAATCAATGAGGTGCTGCAGCCCGACACATGGTCTCTGCTGCTTATGGATTTGGAGAAGAACGAACTTTTCTTTCAGATCGCGACCGGCAAGGGCGCCGAAGCGCTGAAGGACGTCCGCATCAAGGTGGGGCAAGGCCTGGCGGGCTGGGTGGCGCAGACGGGCGAAGCGGTGGTAGTGCCCGATACCACCAAGGATTCGCGCTTCTTCAAGCAGCTGGATTCAAAGACCAAGGTGGAGACGAGCTCGATCGTGGCTGTTCCGGTGCGCTTTCGCGATCAATGCCTGGGCGTGATTGAGCTGATCAATTGCGTGGGCCCGGAAGGATTCAGCCAGCGGGACCTGGCGCTGCTCGAAGCGCTGGCGGATTATGCCGCCATCGCCATCGAAAACGCGCGGCACGTGCAGCGCATTCATGAGCTGACCATAACGGACGACTGCACCAGCCTGTACAACGCGCGGCATTTGAATTTCATGCTGGATACGGAGATTTACCGCTCGCACCGCTACGCCTTTGAGTTTTCGCTGATCTTCATCGACCTGGACCATTTCAAAAACGTGAATGATACGCACGGGCACTTGATGGGTTCGAAGCTGCTGGCGGAAATCGGCCAGGCGGTGAAGGACAAGTGCCGCATGATCGACCTCGCGTTCCGCTACGGCGGCGACGAATTTGTGGTGCTGCTGCCGCAGACCTCGAAGGAAAATGCGCTGGGCGTGGCGCGGCGCTTACACAAACTGATTCGCGAAATGGTGTGGCTGAAAGAATCGGGCATCAACGCGCATATCACGGCCAGCGTCGGCGTGGCCTCTTACCCCACCGATTCCCGCACGAAAGCCGAGCTGCTGCATCTCGCTGACGAGGCCATGTATCTGGTAAAGAACACAACGCGCGACAGTGTTGCCGCCACCGGCTTGGGCTTGCTTCCCGCCGACCAGTAGGTGTTAAATACTCCCGAATTTTGATTTCATGGGAGGCTCCTATGCGAGTATTCCGGGGAATTTCACGGTCCCTCTTTATCGTGTTGCTGCTTTCAGCCTGCTCCGCGATTTCAGCGCAGAACGAAGCGCATCGCATCCGAAATATTGTTTTGGTGCACGGCGCGTGGGCCGACGGCTCCGGCTGGAAAGGCGTTTACGACATTCTTGTGAAGGATGGCTACAACGTCAGCATGGTGCAGGAGCCGGAGACGTCGTTTCAGGATGACGTCACCGCCGTCAAGCGGACGCTTGCTCTGCAAGATGGGCCGTGCATTCTTGTCGCGCACAGCTACGGGGGTTCGGTAATCACGGAAGCGGGAACGGACGCTTCCGTGGTGGGCTTGGTGTACATCGCCGCGCACATGCCCGATGCCGGAGAGGATGAGGCTGACGACGGGAAGCGCTTTCCGAGTGACTTGGCCAAATCTGGCGCGATCAAGAGCACGCCCGATGGTTTCACTTACATCGATCCTGCGCAGTTTCACGAGTACTTCGCCGCCGACCTGCCTGCCGAGCAAGCCGCTTTCATGGCGCGCTCGCAGGTTCTGAACAAAGGCGCCAACTTCAAGGCGGTCATTAGCGCCGCTGCGTGGAAAAGCAAGCCGAGCTGGATGGCGGTAGCCACAAAAGACAGAACCATTAACCCGGACCTTGAACGCTGGTACGCCACGCGCGCCAAGAGCCACACGATTGAAATAGCCGGCGCGAGCCACTGTGTTTACATCTCCCACGCGAAGGAGGTTGCAGCGCTGATCGAAGAGGCGGCAACACACGTCCAGTAATAAATCTTCCGGCAGAAGATTTCCGCTTCGGTGGAGAGATGAATGGGCAAGGCTCTCGGGCACGTTAGGATGGCGCTCGACGGCATCCCCCGCTTGGGCGTGCTCGAATAGCTTCTCTTCCGCAGTTGTTACCCGGAAACCCCTCACCTATACTCAGCTTCTAAGCGAATGAGGGAGATTCCGCGGTGCAGAACAGAGAAGCAGCGCGATACGCACGCTGGGCGGCCATGGCCGCTGGCGCTATCGTGTTGATTGTAGCCGGAGTCTATGCGCGGCGCGCCATGCGCGAGGCGCGCACCCGCCGTTCCCAACCGGCGACCGTGCCGGCAACCGTGCAGCAGCAATCCGAAGAAACCTCGTTCTCCAAGGTCGAGGGCGACCGCACGATTTTCACCGTGCGCTCCTCGCACGCCACGCAATTCAAGGATCAAAACAAATATCTGCTGAAGGATGTGTGGATCACCATCTATGGCCAGGAAGGAAATCGCAACGACAATATCCATGCACGCGAATGCGGATACGATCCCGGCTCGGGCGATGTCCGTTGCGAAGGCGACGTGCAAATTGACGTCTCCGGAGCCAATCCTGCCTCCGGCAACCCCGGCGAACAGGCTATCCACATCACCACTCGCAACCTGACGTTTAACCGTGAGTCGGGCGAGGCCTCGACCACCGAGCCGGTAGCGTTTCGTTTCCCGCAGGGCACGGGCCATGCGGTGGGAATGACGTACAACACGCAGAAGGCCTTCGTGTTGCTGCACAGCGCGGTGGAATTGGATATGGCGCCGTCGGAGCGAACCAGCAGCTTGCCGGTCACCGCGACGGGAAGCAGCCTGGAAATTCGCCGGGACGATCACTTAGTTGTGCTTTCTGGTCCCGCTCTGGTGCGCCAGGCCAATCGCGAGCTGTCCGCGGAGAAAATCACGATCGAACTGGACGCAGAATTTCACGCGCAGCACGCGCTGGCGAATGGCCATCCCGTGGTGCGATCGACGGAACCCGGCGGGCCAGTGACGATGTCCGCAGACCAGTTCGAAGCCCATCTCGATTCGGTGGGCTGGATCCAGCGCATCCTCGGCGAAGGCAACGTGCAGGGAACGCGCAAAACGGCGGCGGGCATGGACCACTTTTCAGGTGCGCGCGTGGAACTGGCCATGGGCCCGCGAAATCAAATCGAAAAAATGACGGCGAGCGGAGCGGTGAAACTTGATTCCGGGCAAGGCTCCGATCTGAAGACGTTGACCACTGAATCGCTGCGCGTGGCGTTTGGCCCTGGAAAGCAACCCAATCATCCCCGTGTGGAGAGCGCCGAGACTCTCGCGCCAGGCACCATCGTGCTAAAGACCGGCGGCGACACCACCGAGATTCGCGCGAAGAAATTTGTGGCGCAATTTGGCGATGCTGGACGCATTGAAAAACTCTTTGGGCACTCGGGGGCGGAATTCCGGCGTCAAATCGCCGGAGGCGCGCCGCAGACCGGGACCGCGGCGGAACTTGCCTGTGTATTTAGTGCAAACGGACAATGGGACACGGTGGATGAAACTGGGAACGTGCGATTCCAGCAGACGGATCGGCAGGCTAGCGCGGCGCGCGCTCATATCGTGCGTGCGACCGACACCATCAATCTGGATGGTTCGCCCGTTCTCTTTGATTCTGTGAGCCGGACCACCGCCTCCGCTTTTTCGATCGATCAAAAATCAGGCGAGATTGGCGGTACCGGGCGCGTCGCTTCCACCTATCAACCCGCCGCGCAGGGCAGCGCGGTGAACCTTGGCGCAGGGCCGGCGCATGTATCGGCGGATCAATTCACGGGCTCGAGTTCCTCCGGGCACGTGGTTTACACGGGACACGCGCGATTGTGGCAAGGCGACTCGGTGCTGGATGCCGAAGAGATCGAAATATGGCGCGACGAAAAGAAGATGAAGGCGACCGGGAAGGTAGTCGCGATTTTTCCGCAGGCTTCGAGCCAATTCGCGAAGTTGCCGTCAGGACCGTCGAAGCCATCGTCAGGGAAGCCTTCGCTGCCAAGCTCCGAGGCGCCCTCGGGACCCACCTTGTGGGACATTCACGCCCCAGTGCTGACCTATTGGAGCGACACCGGGAAGGCACACCTAGAGGGCGGCGTGACGGCCAATTCCCAGCAGGGATCGCTCGATTCTCGGACGCTTGACGTTTTTCTAGCGTCGGGCCCGCCGGCCGCAGGCCTCCCGGCAGCCTCCGGCGCCCCCACAGCCACCAGCCAAGGCCCCAGCGGCGGTCGGCAGCTCGACCGGGCATTGGCGCTGGGCGGAGTGGTGGTACGCCAGGGAGACCGCCGAGGGACCTCGGAACAGGCGGAATACACCGCGGCGGACGGAAAATTCGTGCTTTCCGGCGGAAATCCGACCCTAACCGATGCTGCAAGCGACACAACCACGGGCCATTCGTTGACCTTCTTTGTGGCGAATGATACGATTTTGATTGATTCGCAGGAAGGTTTGCGCACGCTGACCAAGCACCGGGTTGAGAAATGAACCGGCATGTTGAAACTCCAGGCGGCCGAGCTAAGCAAGTCCTATAGAGGTCGCAAAGTCGTTAATAACGTCAGCCTGGAGATTCGGCAGGGCGAAGTGGTTGGGTTGCTCGGCCCGAACGGCGCAGGGAAGACCACGACGTTTTACATTCTGGTCGGCCTAGCGCGTCCGGACTATGGGCGTGTCTTACTGGACGGCGAGGATATCACCGACCTCCCGATGTACCTCCGGGCCCGCAGCGGCATCAGCTACCTACCCCAGGAGCCTTCGGTCTTTCGCAAATTGACGGTGGAAGAGAATTTGATGGCGGTCCTGGAGACGCTGCCCTTAACGCCGGAGCAGCGGCGGGATCGCGTCGAGGAACTCTTGGCGCAAATGGGGCTGGAAGGCGTACGTTACAGCCAGGCCTACGTGCTTTCAGGCGGGGAGCGGCGGCGGCTGGAAATCGCGCGATCGCTGGTGTTGTCGCCATCATTTGTGCTTTTGGACGAGCCTTTTTCGGGCATCGATCCGCTGACAGTGGTGGACATTCAGAAAATTATCGCGGATTTGAGCGCGGCTGGAATTGGAGTGCTGGTGACCGATCACAACGTGCGCGAAACGCTGGCGGTGACGAATCGCGCGTATATCATCAGCGACGGCAAAATATTGTTTGCCGGGACGCCAGCCGAGCTTTCTAACGACGCCGACGTGCGGCGCATTTATCTGGGAGCAGGTTTCCGGCTGAACTGAACGAGATTTTATGAACTGGCTAGCGCCAAAACTGAATCTTCGCGTCGCGCAGAAGCAGATCTTGACGCCGGGGCTCGTACAAATGGTCAGCGTGCTGGCGCTGAACCGGCTGGAGCTGCGCGAGATGATCAATCAGGAGATCATGGCCAATCCCGTTCTGGACGAAGCCACCGAAGACGACGGGGTCACCGCGGAGAGCTACACCGATGAAGCCTTCCTGAAGAAGGAAACCGAAAAAGTTCCGGAGACGGCGCCGGCAAACCCGTTTGATGAATTCGATTTCGGATCTTTTTTCACGCAGTACCTTGATTCGGGCGCGGAACGAATTTCCAACAGCGAGCGCGAGGAAATCGAGAAGCCCTCGTTCGATAAGTTTCTTTCTTCGCCGCAAAGCCTGGCGGACCACCTCAACTGGCAGTTGAGCGTGAGCATTTGCACCGAGACTGTTCGCAAGATTGCCGAATCGATTGTGGGCAATCTGGACGAGAACGGCTATCTGACCGCGACCCTCGAAGAAATCGCGCAGGCCGGCAATTATTCCACCGAAGACGTGGAGGAAGCGCTGGCCATGGTGCAGGAATTCGATCCGCCGGGAATCGCCGCGCGCGATTTGCAGGAATGCCTGCTGATGCAGCTCAAGCTGATCGACGCACAGAATACGCTGGCGCAGCAAATCATCGCCGAGCACTTGAAGCTGCTGCAGAATAACCAGCTGAAAGAGGTTGCGCGCGCTCTGAACCGACCGGTCGAACTGGTGAAGCGGGCGGTGGACGTAATCAAGCGCCTCGATCCCAGGCCGGGTCTGCGCTATAACCGCACCGAGCCGCGGCTGGTCGAGCCGGATGTCCAATTTCGCAAGGTGGATGGCGAGTGGCAAGTGTTCATGAACGATGACGACTTGCCGCAGCTCCGCCTGAACCCGACCTATCGCCGGTTGCTGGCCCGCGATGCGGCGGACCGCGACGTTCGCAATTACGTGAAAGAGCGGTTCACCGCGGCCATCCAGCTGATGAAAAATATCGAACAGCGCAAGCACACCATTCAGCGCGTCTGCCAATCCATCCTGCGCCGCCAGGGAGATTTTTTGGATTACGGCGCGGATCATCTGAAACCCATGATGATCAAGGAAGTCGCGGAGGAAGTGGGCGTGCATCCTTCCACCGTGAGCCGGGCGGTGGCCAATAAATACGTGCACACGCCGCAGGGCGTTCTCGAATTGCGCTACTTCTTCAGCGAATCGGTGAACGGGCCGCAGGGCAGCGAAATGTCTTTGCTATCGCTGAAGCGTCGCGTGAAAAAGATGATCGAGGATGAAGACTCCTCGCACCCGCTGACCGACGAGCAAATCACGAAAATGCTTAGCGATGAAGGCATCCACGTCACGCGCCGCACGGTCGCGAAATACCGCGAAGACCTGAGAATTCCCAGCACTCACCGCCGCCGGGTGAAGGCGTAGCTGCTCCGGCCGTGAAGCGCACGTCGAGAAGCAGGAATCGCGATGCGCGCCAGTTGGTTCTGCTCACCGGGCTCTCGGGATCGGGCAAAGGGTCGGTCCTCAATACCTTCGAAGATCTCGGGTTTTACTGCGTGGATAATCTTCCCGTCGCGCTGATTCCCAAATTCAGCGAACTCTATGTGGAGGGCACGGAGATCGAACGCGCTGCCTTGCTGGTGGACGCGCGCGAAGGCGAGCAAATCGACAAGCTGCCCGGAATCTATCGCAAGCTCGCGAGCGAACACCCCGTCACGCTCGTCTTCATCGAGGCCAACGACGAAGCGCTCATGCGGCGTTTCAGCGAAACGCGACGCCCGCATCCGCTCGGCCGCGGCTCGATTGCGGAAGGAATTCGCGAGGAGCGCCGGCGCATGGGGCCGATTCGCCGGCTCGCGGACGTTGTCATTGATACCACGAAATTCAACGTGCACGAGCTGCGCCAATCCATCATTGACCGTTTTCAGAAACCGGGGCACCGCCCGCTGCTGGTCTCGGTAGTCAGCTTTGGATTTCGCTACGGAATTCCGGCGGACGCCGATCTTGTTTTCGATGTGCGTTTTCTACCGAACCCGTACTTTGTTCCGCGGCTGCGACCCTTCAGCGGGAAAAACCCGCGCGTGGCGCGTTACATTCGCTCTTTTCCGCAGACCGGCCAGTTCCTCCGCCGCATCGAAAGCTTGCTCTTGTACTTGATTCCGCACTACATTCAGGAAGGGAAAAGCTATTTGACGGTCGCGCTGGGATGCACCGGGGGGCGGCATCGGTCGGTGGCGCTGGCAGAAGTGATTCGCCGCACGATTCAGCGAAAAGGCTACGTGGCCAAGGTCATACACCGTGACCTCGATAAATCGGTGTCTTGAAATCCGGCGGCGGCGTCGAGGTCTCCAATTTGGGCTCTGAGATAAAACAAAACATTTCCGGCATGACGCAGGGGGAAGAGATTCGGCGGCTTTTACGCTATCTCACTCCGTACACTGTGCCATTGGCTGCCGGAATTCTTTTGATGGTGGTGATGAGCATCGCCGAAGGGCTGGTGGCCTTTGCCATCAAGCCGGCGGTGGACGTGGTGCTCAATCCTCAATCCGCGCTGCAGAAACTCGTACTCTTTCAGATTCCCTGGACCGGCCGCATCGTGTACATGAACGATTTTGTTCCGGCGCGCGTGCACCACGTGTGGTCCGTCTTCGCCCTTTCGTTGCTTTTCATTTTTCTGCTCAAAGCCATCGCCGAATACTTCGGCAGCACGCTGATTCAGTACGTGGGCCTCTCCGGCGTCACGGACCTGCGCAACAGCGTGTACGCCAAAGTGGTGCAGCAGCCGGTCGGTTTCTTTCACCACAACCCGGTGGGGCGCGTTATGTCCGCCGTGATCGCCGATATCGAGCAGATGCGCAGCGCGTTCTCCGATTATCTGGCCGATTTTTTCCGCCAGATTTTCAGTCTGGTCATTTTCGTAATGGTGCTGCTGGTCGTTGATTGGCGCATGGCGATTGGATCGGCGGTTCTGGTTCCGCTTGTGGTTTGGCCCGTTGCCAAATTGACACGTCGCATCCGCCGTTCCACGGAAACCAGCCGTTCGCGCCTGGCCGATCTGGGCCAGATCCTGCAGGAAACCATCAGCGGCAACCGCGTGGTGAAAGCCTTCGGGATGGAAGGCTTTGAAATTCGAAAATTCCGGGATGCGGGACGCAATCTGTTGCGCGAAAACATGCGCTGGATTCGCGCCTTGGCCGCGACCGGCCCGATCATGGACGTGCTCGGCGCGGTGGTGATAGCGATGATCCTGCTCTACGCGCGCGGTGAAATCAAACTGGGCAGAATGTCCAGCGGCTCGTTCCTGGCGTTCACCTACGCATTGTTCAAAGCCTACGAACCCATTAAGCGGCTGGGCAGCATTTATCAGCTGTTTGTGCAGGCTTTGGGAACCTCCTCGCAAGTCTTCAAATTCCTGGATTTGCCCGAAGAAAAACTCGATACGCCGCAGGCTACGGTGCTGTCACCTCTGGCGCAACATGTGGAATTTGAGGATGCCGGTTTCATGTATGACGATGGCGATGCCCCGACCCTCCGGAACATCGGGCTCAAAGTGCCTGCAGGGGCGGTGGTGGCGATCGTGGGATCGAGCGGGGCGGGGAAGACGACGTTGCTCAATCTCCTGCCGCGCTTCTACACCGCGACCTCGGGTTCGGTGAGGATCGACGGCCATGATGTGCGCGACGTGACATTGCGTTCCTTGCGCGAGCAGATGGCCATCGTGACGCAAGAGACCATCCTTTTCAACGACACCATTTGGAACAATTTGTGTTACGGACGCCCGAACATGCCGGAGGAGAAGGTGGTCGCTGCGGCGCGTGCCGCTCTGGCGCATGACTTCATCATGCAGATGCCCAAGGGCTATCAGACGCTGGTTGGCGACCGCGGCCAGCGCCTTTCCGGCGGCCAGCGTCAACGCCTTGCGATTGCGCGCGCGCTATTGAAGGACGCGCCGATCCTGATTCTGGATGAAGCCACTTCGGAACTGGACTCCGAATCCGAAATGCTGGTGCAGGATGCGCTCAACAATCTGATGGCCGGACGCACGGTGTTTGTAATCGCCCACCGGCTCTCCACAATTCGCCGCGCGGACTTGATTGCTGTGCTGGAAGGCGGGACAATCCGTGAGCGCGGCACGCACGAAGAGCTACTTGCGCGCGGCGGCATATACGCGCGTTTGTACGACATGCAATTTCGCGATGTCGAGCCGGCCTCGCGAGCGGCAGGTCCTGTGTAACAAATGTCCGGAACGAGTTCACAACCCGCAACCGCAAATTCTTCGAAGCCGCGCCCGACGGGCTTGAAGTCCATGACTGGGTACGCGCAAGCGCGCGCCATGGAAAACGGATGGAGCCTGCGCGTGACCATCCGCAGCGTGAACCATCGTTTTCTGGATATGCACCTGCGCTTGCCGGAGGGCTTCGAGCCGCTCGAGCCGCGCATCCGGCAGATCGTGCGCGAACGCGTGCGGCGCGGGCATCTCGACATCACCTTGCATTACGAGCTGGCCGGCCCGGCCGCGGTAGGGGTGAATCAAGAGGTTGCCGCGGCCTATCTTCAGGCGGTGAATGTGCTTCGAAAGCAGTTCAACATTTCAACCGAGCCGGAACTGGGATCGATCCTGCGCTTGCCGGGAGTGATTGGGCCGCCGGCGCGCTCGATTGAAGCGGAACTCGAGCGCCTGGACGCCGTTGTCGCGCGATGCATGCTGGAATCTCTCGACAAGCTCGATCGCATGCGCGCGGACGAAGCGGATCATCTGCGCGACGAAATGGCTGCGCGCCTGCGAACCATTTCGGGCTTGGCTTCCAAGGTCCAAACGCTGGCCGAACGCGCGCGCCCGGCCTTCGCCAGGCGCCTGTCCTTGCGCTTGAAAGAGCTGCTTGCCGAAGCGCCGCTCGATCCCGCGCGTATCGCGCAGGAAGCTGCCATCGCGGCGGAACGCAGCGACGTTTCCGAAGAACTGGCGCGGCTGCACAGTCATGTGCAACAATTCGGCTCCTTGCTCGTGAGCGCCTCGGATGTGGGCAAGAAGCTGGACTTTTTGCTGCAGGAAATGCAGCGCGAGACGAACACGCTGCTTTCCAAGACTCCCGGGAACGAAGCCGAAGGACTTGAAATCACCCAGCTCGCGCTCGAGATCAAATCCGAAATCGAAAAGTTGCGCGAACAGGTGCAAAACATCGAATGAGCGAAGCGGCTCCCTTGGTGCTGATCGTCTCGGGACCATCGGGTTCCGGAAAGTCCACGCTGGTGGAGAAGATTTTGCAATTGCCGGGCACGCTGCTGTCTGTTTCGTGCACCACGCGGCTGCCGCGCAAGACGGAGAGCGACGGCAAGTGGTACAATTTCGTTACCGAGTCCGAATTCCAGAAAATGGTGGAGCGCGGGGATTTCCTGGAATATGCGCAGGTGTTCGGTAAGAATTGGTACGGCACGCCGCGCAAATGGCTGGACGAGGCACAGGCCCAAAAAAAAGATCTGGTGCTTGAAATAGATGTGCAGGGAGCTTTGCAGGTAAAGCAAAAACTCCCGGGCGCCGTCGCTGTTTTTGTCCTGCCGCCTTCCCGCGCGGAGCTGGAACGCCGCATCCGGGCGCGCGGCCAGGATTCGGAAGATGAGATTCACCGGCGGCTGGAACGAGCGAGGCAGGAGATGCTGAATTACAGCAGCTACGACTTCGCCATCGTCAACGACGATTTGGAACGTGCGGGCAGGGAAGTACAGGCAATTGCACTCGGGTCGCGATGCCGGGTGCCGCTGAATGAAGACAGAATTCGCGAAATCTTGAAGTCCTTTGGAGGCTGACCTTCTCATGGCCGTGCTAAGAGAGGCACCGGAAAGCCAGTTTGCCTATGTGGTGGTAGTCGCGCGCCGCGCGAGGCAATTGATGATGGGCGGGCGACCCATGGTGGATAACCCGAAGTCCCGCAAGACCACGCGCATTGCCGAAGAAGAATTGCTCAAAGGGCTGCTGGAATATGAAGCCACGGAATTGAGCGGCGAGCCCGAAGACAAGGACGGTAAGCGGCGGAAGTAACGGCCGCCGCGGCTTCCATGAAAATTGCGCTTGGCGTAACCGGAGGCGTGGCGGCTTATAAGGCCGCGGAGCTGGTTCGCCGCCTGCAGCAGGAAAAGCTGGATGTGCAGGTGGTGATGACCCGCGCGGCGCAGGAATTCGTCACACCACTCACCTTCGCAGCGCTCACTGGACAAAAAGTTATCACGGATATGTTCAGCACCGCGGGCGCGCCGGCGAACGTCGAAAGCGCGATTGAGCACATCGCCGTGGCCCAGCGGATTGATTTGCTTCTGGTTGCTCCGGCCACCGCCGATATCCTCGGAAAATTCGCGCACGGCATTGCGGAAGATTTCCTTTCCACGCTGTATCTCGCCACCAAGGCTCCCGTAGTTGTGGCTCCAGCCATGAACGTGAATATGTGGGAGCACGCCGCCACGCAGCAGAATCTCGCCGCGCTGCGCAGCCGCGGGGTTCATATCGTGGAACCTGACGAAGGCTATCTCGCTTGCGGGATGGTTGGCGCCGGGCGCCTGGCCGCAACGGAAACGATCGTTAAAAAGGTTTGTGAGGTATTGGGGCTGCGGCGCGATCTCGCGGGCCAAACCATCCTCGTCACCGCTGGGCCCACTTGCGAAGACATCGATCCTGTGCGCTTTCTTACGAATCGCTCGTCCGGCAAGATGGGGTACGCCTTGGCGGAAGCGGCGCGACGCCGTGGCGCGCGCGTCGTACTCGTCAGCGGGCCTACGGATTTGACCGTTCCGGAGGGCGTGGATTGGGTTCCCGTGCGCGCGACGGAAGAAATGCACCAGGCCGTCCGCGATCGCGCTGCCGAAGCGAAAATCGTTATCATGGCCGCCGCGGTTTCGGATTATCGTCCGGCGGCCGCGCAGCGCCAGAAAATCAAGCGAGGGGAGCAGAGTTTCACGCTGGAGCTCGATCCCACGCCGGATATTCTTGCGGAGTTGGGGCGCGGGAAGCGCGATCAAGTCCTGATTGGATTCGCGGCGGAGACCAATTCCGTGGCGGAAAATGCGCGTGGGAAGCTCGCGCGCAAGGGCGCGGATATGATCGTGGCCAACGACGTCACGCAGGAAGGCGCCGGGTTCGATACCGATACGAACATTGTCACGATCTTCCTGCGCGACGGCCGCGAGATTCCCGTGCCCAAGATGGGTAAGTTTGATGTTGCCAACCGCATCCTGGATTACGCCCTCGAAATTCAGAAAAATCCGAAGTAGCGGCGCAGACCTTCTTGCCCGGTGTGTTAAAGTCAGCCGGAACAAATTCCTCGAGCCTGGAGATTTTGATGGATCCTGCGGACCGTGCACGTGTGGAAGCTTGGCTGCGCTATGGCGACGATCTCGGCCTGGGGCCTTACTATCGAAGCCGCGCCACGCAAGGAACGGCCGCGGAGCCGGAGCTTGGCGCGCAGTTCGGATCGGCGCCACGCGCGATGGCCGCGGCAACCCCGGCCCGCGCTTCTGCTCCTGCTCTTGGCCTCGCGCCCAAGACTTCGGTCAGTGGTTCGCAGCCGGCAGGAGGCGCTGCGCAAAAATCAGCGCAGGCTGCTGCGTCTGTTCTGCCGGTTATTGCCGGCCCGTCGCTTTTCGAAGCGGCCGATCGCATCGAGAACGACACGCTCGAGCACATCCGCGCAGATATCGGCGATTGCACGCGCTGCAAGCTGCACAAGGGACGCACGAACATCGTCTTTGGCGTGGGCAGTATGAAAGCCGAACTCGTTTTCGTTGGTGAAGGCCCCGGGCACGACGAAGATTTGAAAGGCGAGCCCTTCGTGGGGCGCGCGGGAAAACTGCTCACGCAGATGATCGAGGCCATGGGTTTGCGGCGCCAGGATGTGTACATCTGCAACGTGGTGAAATGCCGCCCACCCGAGAACCGCCTGCCGGAAAAGGACGAAATCACCACGTGTTCGCCGTTCCTCTACCGCCAGATCGATGTGATCCGGCCAAAAGTAATTTGCTGCCTGGGCAGTTGCGCTTCGCAAACTCTGCTGCAGACGACCCAGGGCATTTCGCGATTTCGCGGCGAGTGGTTCGATTTCCGCGGCTCGAAACTTATCGCCACGTACCATCCCGCGTACTTGCTGCGCAATCCGAATGCCAAGGGCGAGGTCTGGAAGGACTTGCAGAAAGTGATGTCGGTGCTCGGCCTGCAGCCCAAACGCAAATAGGCCGCCTTCCTGGAGAATTCCTTGGGCGTCATTCTCGGATTGACTGGAGCGGTGTGCTGGGGCTTGGCGGATTTTGCCGCACGCTTCGCTTCGCGGCGCGTGGGCGCGTATCGCACGCTGCTCTTCATGCAGTTCTTCGGTTTTCTCGCGCTGACGGCGTATCTAAGATGGACCGGTGATTTCTTTCGCGGCGTCGCGCCCGGGTGGCGACCCTGGGTCTTTGCGGTCGTCGCCGGGCTGATTAATGTTCTGGCCTCGCTTTCTCTCTATCATTCTTTCGAGGTTGGCGTGATGAGCATCGTCGCGCCAGTTTCTTCGTGTTATCCGGCGCTGACGGTTCTGTTGGCGCTCGCGAGCGGCGAGCGCATCCACGCGCTGCGCGCCGCCGGACTCGCAATCACCTTCCTCGGGGTGATTCTGGCCGCCACATCCTTCGCCCCCGCGAAAAACGAAGCCTCGGCGGGCGCGGTCAGTAGCGGCGAAATATCCCGCGCGCACTTTTCGAACGGAGTGGTCTGGGCCATTTTCGCGGCCGTCGGCTTCGGCTTCTTGTTCTGGTTCCTCGGATTCCACGTGGTCCCGCTCGTTGGCAGCGCAGTTTCGGTCTGGGTGATGCGGCTGACCGCGCTCGTCTCGCTCTCCATCGGGGCTGTGCCCCTGCGCCGGAGCATTCGAGTGCCGCACGGCGGCGTGTGGTGGCTGCTCGTAGCGGTTGGATTGATGGATACCGCCGCGTTCGTCGTCAACAATGCCGGGCTGCACATCGGCCCGGTCTCGGTAGTGAGCGTTCTCGCCTCGCTTTACGGCGCCGTCACCGTTTTGCTTTCGTGGATTTTCCTGCGCGAGCGCCTCGAGCGCAGCCAGTGGCTCGGCATCGTCCTGATTTTCGCCGGCATCGTTTGCGTCAGCATCTGAAGCGAGCCGTTTCTCGGCGGGAAATGATAAGTCGCCGCGCGGGCTGCTACACTAGTCGCTTCCATGGCCACGCGTTACTGCGAAGTCGCGCTCCCGGTTCCTCTGCGCTCGGCGTTCACCTACGCGGTGCCGGAATCGTTCAACGGGGAAGAGCTCGTCGGGCGCCGGGTGGTCGTGCCGTTTCGCAACCGCGCGATGGTGGGCGTGGCGCTTGCGGTGACGGATCGCGCGCCCGATGTCGCTCGCATTAAGGAAATTTCGACCCTCCTCGATCCGCTCCCCGCACTGCCGCCCAAGCTCGTCGAGCTCGGCCACTGGGTCAGCCGCTATTATCTAGCTCCGGTGGGCGAAGCTTTTCGCGCCATGCTGCCTCCAGAAATCGAGCTGCGGCACGAACGCGAATACTCGCTCACGGAATCCGGCCGCAAATACCTCCTAGAGCTCTCGTCCGGCGGCGAGAACACAGACATGGAGACCGCCGATCTCGATTTCCTGCGCCATTTCGAAGCCACCAACGAAAGAGGTGCCGGCGTCGCATCCTCCCGCGTCCGCCGAATCCCTGGAGGCGAAGCCGCCGCAGAGAGGTTTGTTCGTCGCGGCTACCTTGCCGCGCGGGACACGACGCGCCGCCGCAAAACGCGCACGCAGAAAATTGTCGCCTGGAACCCGGCGCAATCGGAGCCGCCTGGGAAGGAATTCGAGCAAAAAATCTTCGAGGTTCTGACCGCCACGCGCGGCCCGCTGCCATTAACGCTGCTCCTAAAGCAGGCGAACCTATCGCGCGCGGTGATAAAGCGGCTCGAAAAAAAAGGGCGGCTGCAGATTTGGGAGGAGCCTCGCGCGATCGAAGAAGATGCCTGGGACACCGATTTCGTTCCACCCGCGAACGTCCTCAACGCGGAACAAAAGCAAGCCCTCGGCGAAATCTGGCGTTGGCTGGTGGCGGACAAATTTGCGGCTGGCCTCTTGCACGGCGTCACTGGAAGCGGCAAAACGGAAGTGTATCTCGGCGCCATCGAAGCGGCACTTTCGCGCGGCAAGACGGTAATCGTGCTGGTTCCGGAAATCGCGCTGACGCTCTGGGTCGGCCGTCTGGTGCGTGCCCGGTTCGGCGACACGGTCGCGATTCTGCACAGCGGCTTGCCTGACGTTGAGCGCGCCCGCGAATGGTGGCGTGTGCGGCGCGGTGGCGCGCGCATCGTGGTGGGAACGCGCTCCGCGGTCTTCGCACCGCTCGAAAATCTCGGCCTGATCGTCGTGGATGAGGAACAGGAGTCCAGCTACAAGCAGGAAGAAGTTCCGCGTTACAACGGACGCGACACCGCCGTATATCGCGCGCGGCTCGAAGGCGCCGTGGTGTTGCTTGGCTCCGCGACGCCGTCGCTCGAAACCTACCACAACGCTCGCTCGGGCAAATATCACCTGCTCGAGCTCACTTCCCGTGTAGAGAACCGGCCCCTCGCCGAAGTGCGCGTGGTGGACCTGCGCGAGGAATTTCGCCGCCAG
>Ga0302179_10000348_pt1 | contig 31758 bp, 23 predicted proteins | sample I_Palsa_E3_1_FD_198788 | JGI IMG/M metagenome (GOLD analysis project Ga0302179, IMG submission 198788) | Peat permafrost microbial communities from Stordalen Mire near Abisko, Sweden - I_Palsa_E3_1 | ecosystem: Environmental > Terrestrial > Soil > Palsa > Peat permafrost | place: Sweden...
CCTCGCCTCCTAGGGTACTGTCGATGGGACAACAGGTCTGATCAAAAGCGTCTCGTCAGACAGTCGTTCCAAGTAACTTCAGGTCGCACTTTGTCACTCACCGCGCTTTCACTCACGCCCTGCCACCCTTCCTCCGGCTCCGTTCTGTCCCTTCGCCAGTCTCGGTTTGTTTTTTCTCGCTGCCGCTCAAGTGAAAGAAAAAACAAAGCCGACACCGGCAGAAGGGAAACAACAATGAAATTAGAAGAGATTAACAACCGAACCAAGGATGCAGTCAACCATCTCGTCGAGGAACTGGAGTCAGGGAAGAGTGAAGTCTTGACGCAGTATTTATCGGCAATGGCCCGCTTTCACAACTACAGCTTTGGCAACGTCATGCTGATCGCTAGACAGAAGCCGCACGCTACTAACGTTGCCGGAATTCGTACATGGAACTCGCTAGGCCGTTTCGTCAAACGCGGGGAGAAAGGCATTCTCATTCTCGCTCCGATGGTCGGCCTTCGCAGGTCGCGTCAGAACGAAATCGCGACCGACATTGAAACCGACAATGCAGCCGACGAACGCAAACCAGAGCGGCAACTCATCGGCTTCCGTGCCGTGTACGTCTTCGACATCAGCCAGACCGAAGGCAAGGAACTTCCCACCCTGACCGAAGTGCAAGGCGACGTGAGCGGTTACCGCGAACGCCTGTTCGAGTTCGTCCAATCGCGAGGCGTGAAAGTGAGCTACTCCGAGCGCATCGCTCCCGCGAAAGGCCTCTCGCACGGCGGTAAGATCACGCTGCTTTCCGGGATGCAGCCAGCTGAGGAATTTTCCACGCTGGTACACGAGATCGGCCACGAAATGTTGCATCGTGGCGACCGCCGCACGCTGACCACCAAGCAAGTCCGCGAGACCGAGGCCGAAGCCGTGGCCTTTGTGGTCTGCCAATCGGTCGGGCTTAAGAACGGAACTTCATCCCAGGACTACATCCAGCTTTGGCACGGAGACGCTAATCTCTTGCGCGAAAGTCTGGAAGCCGTCCAGCAAACTGCAGCCCTGATCCTCGGAGCAATCGCTCCGAAGCCGGAACCGGTTCAGGAATCGGAGTCCAGTCCCGGCGCATACAGTCCTCTGCCAACCGCGGAGCTTACGGCAGCCGAAAGTTTCCAGTTCTAGTTCAACCAACTACATCCAAGCGGCGGAGGCAAATAGCTTCCGCCCTTCCTTATTTTCGACTTGCGGCAATCGGTGTCGATGCCGTGCCGACCCGGCACGGCATCGAGTCTTCCTTCTCTCGGCGCACCCACAGCACACTTGCCCGGATAAGTGAACAGCAGACCTCCCGGTCATTTGATAGCTGCTCTACGCCCGTGCCGTGTGCGCCTCCACTCAAGCAAAAGCCGCCCGAAGCTAGATTGTGCTGCAAAGGGGCGGCTTGGCGCCCCTTAACCTGCCTCTGCCTTTTACAGGCTCTTCAGATTGTTGCTCGTCGCTCGGCAAGGCCGCTTTGTTCAGATCAGGGTTAAACGTCGCTACTCTGGATGAAGATTGCGAGCTTTTTCTGTAACAGAAAATTAACAAGTGTGAACAGGAATTTCTTATATGATGCTGATTGCATTGCAGGTTCTCCTCAGTGGTTCGAGAAGTATCCGCAAGAATTCTCTTCCGCGAGCAAGCGCCGTGCAAGAACGATTCCCGATTGGACGGCCATTTCGAGCAAGACGCATTGCTCATGCTGTCACAGCACACGATGTAAACCTCTAGCAAGAATCGGTAGCACGAGATGGTGACCGTCCGAGTACGCATTCCTAAGAAAAGAACGGAACCCGTTCGCGTGGCAGGATACGTTCGTATCTCAGCAGAAAACCATCCGCATTCAACCAAGCAGAAATCCGCCATTCGCCGCTACGCAGTGAGGCGGAAACTCCACATTGCAAATATTTATCTAGATCGGGACGAGCGCAACCACAGGTAATCAGATCTTAACGAGAAGTTTCGGAAGTAGGACGAAATGAGGTCCGTCAGAGAGAGCGCTTCTGAGAAGACTGCGGGACCTGCCCGAGCAGCCCAGTACGTCAGGATGTCCACGGAACACCAGCAATATTCCACAGAAAACCAGATGGACGCGATGGGCCGTTATGCGGACGGCCGCAAAATGCAAATAGTGCGCACATACTCGGATGAAGCGAGGAGCGGTCTGAATATTGAGGGCAGAAACGGGTTGCGCGACCTGATCCGTGATGTTGAGACCGGACGCGCCGATTACACCGATGTTTTGGTATACGACGTGAGTCGCTGGGGGCGATTCCAGGATGTGGATGAAAGTGCCTATTACGAGTACATCTGTAAACGAGCCAACGTTCGCGTCCACTATTGCGCTGAGCAGTTCGAGAATGACGGAAGCCTGTCATCGACCTTGCTCAAGACCATAAAGCGCACGATGGCTGGTGAATACAGTCGTGAACTCTCTGTGAAGGTGTTTGCCGGACAGTGCAGGTTAATTGAACATGGATTCCGTCAGGGTGGACCCGCTGGATACGGGCTGCGCAGGCAATTAGTCGATAAGGACAGAAATCCCAAGGAAATCTTAACCCGAGGCGCTCATAAGAGCATTCAAACTGATCGCGTCATCCTAGTTCCAGGGCCGGAACCTGAAGTTCAGGTTGTGCGCCAAATCTATGATCGGTTCACGCAAGGGCCTTCAACAGAGAGGGAAATCGCTGCGTGGCTTAATGGACGCGGCCTGGTAACTGATCTAGGGCGCCCGTGGACGCGCGGGATAGTACACCAGATCCTAACGAATCCCAAATACGGTGGCGCAAACGTTTATAACCGCAGATCGTTCAAACTCAAGCGGAAACGAGTCGTCAACCCACCCGAGATGTGGATCAGGTGCGACGACGCCTTTACCCCGATCGTTCCGTTGGAACAGTTCAAACAAGCGCTTGCGATCATCGAAAGCCGGCACACACACCTGACGGATGAGCAATTGCTTGAACGCCTACGGAGTCTTATCGCCCGAATTGGCGAGGTGTCAGGCATCATCATTGATGAAACCGAGGACATGCCATCTAGTGCGGTCTATCAACGACGGTTCGGCGGCTTGGCGCGAGCATATGCCCTGATCGGCTACACACCGCTGCGAGACCTCAGATACATCGAGATCAACCGCACAATGCGCGAATATCACAAAGACCAGCGTTCCCGAATTATGGAAGAGTTAAAGAACCAAGGCGCCGAAATTTGCGAGGGGAAGAATGGGCTGGTAGAGGTGAATCAAGAATTCACAGCCTCTCTCGTCATCTCCCGCTGCCGCGAAACCTTAACCGGGCGACATCGCTGGCTCATTAGGCTTGAGAACACTCTCGATCCCGACATTACGATTGCAGCCCGCCTCACGCCAACTAACGAGCACATTCTTGATTATTACATCTTCCCGAAGATCGAGACGTTGACCTCCCAGCTCAGACTCACTGGAGAAAACGGCATCAGGTTGGATTCCTATCGCTTTGACAATCTGGATTTCTTTTCGAGCATGGCACGCCGCACCTCAATTGAGGAGATACCGTGAACAAGACTGACATTGAAAACATTCCAATTTCGGAAATTCGGGTAACGAACCCACGCACTCGGAGCAAAGGAAGATTTCAAGAGATCGTCGCAAGCATCGCTGCGGTCGGCCTCAAGCGGCCGATCACAGTATCTCGGCGCGAGCTTGAGCCTGATGGCACGAGGTACGATCTGGTCTGCGGGCAAGGGCGAATGGAGGCCTGCCATGCTCTCGGCGAGGCCACAATCCCGGCAGTCGTGACCGATGCTTCTCGGGAGGAACAGATGGTGATGAGCCTCGTCGAGAATTTTGCCAGACGGGGACCATCAAATCGCGATCTGCTTAGGGAAGTTCGGAGCCTCCGGGAGCGGAAGTATAAGGTCGAGGAAATTGCTCAAAAACTCGGCCTTGATCGTGCATACATTAACGGCATCATCCATCTGTTGGAAAAGGGGGAGGAAGGGCTGGCGCAAGCGGTTGAAGCTGGGCGTTTACCGATCAGCGTCGCAGTCCAGATTGCGACCGGCAATGACCACGAAGTGCAACAGGCCTTGGCTGAAGCTTATGAGAAAGGTGACCTCAGAGGAGACAAGCTGAAGAGTGCCAGGCGCGTAATTTCTCAGCGAATTGCAAAGCTGCAAAGTGCGGGCAAGCTGGCCCAGACTCGTCGCAAACTCACAGGCGACGCGCTTGTTCGCGAATACAAGGACCGCATGCGCGAACAGCGCCACCTTGTTCAGAAGGCAAACCTCACCAAGGAACGTCTGCTGCTACTCACCAGCGCTATACGTCGCCTTATGCAGGACGAACACTTCACTACGCTTTTGCGAGCCGAGAATCTGGTCGATATGCCTGAACAGCTCGCGGCTCGCCTTACATAGAAAGGAGCTCACACGTGGCAAACTCAAAGGTGAAACCTGCATTCAACCAGCAAGTTGTGGTCCTTCCGATTGAAACCATTGTTCCCCAGAAGGAGTTGTCTCCTGAATTTCGAAAGAGTACAACCTACAAGCGAATCAGCGCTTCCCTGGAACATGTTGGTCTAATTGAGCCTCTCGTTGTGTATCCGCGCGGGCCGAGAGATTACCTGTTGCTCGACGGCCACGCTCGTTTGGATATTCTCAAGCAGCGCGGTGTGACAGAGGTACGCACAATCTTTGCTATGGACGACGAGGCGTACACATATAACAAGAAAGTGAATCATGCCCCGCCTGTTGCCGAGTACTTCATGATGCAGAAAGCGCTTTCCCACGGCGTAACTGAAGAGCGATTAGCTCAAGTGTTGAATGTTAGCGTTTCGGCCATCAGACAACGTCGAAACATGCTCGACGGAATTTGCAAGGAGGCAATTGAAATCTTACGAAATCGCGACGTGTCTCCTGCCGTCTTTGCTTACCTTAAGAAAATGAAACCTATTCGGCAAATCGAAGCCGCTGAACACATGCGTGCCACCGGCACCCATACGGTTCGCTTTGCAAAAGCACTACTCGAAGTGACTCGTTCTGAAATGCTCGTGGAAGTGCCCTCAAAGCGCAAACCAACGATTGAAGCGACCTCGCGAGCGGCTCAGGCGATGCTTGAGCAGGAAACCGACCTATTGATTCGCGAACTCAAAGCTGTGGAGGAATCCTACGGAACAGACATGCTCACGCTCTCCATAGCGTGTGGTTATGTTGAGCGTTTGCTCTCGAACTCTCGGGTTGAGAAGCACCTCGATAAGCATCATTCCGACATTGTGGCCGAACTTCGCACGCTTCTGGCGGATGTCAAGCCTCAAAAAGGCAAAAGTCCAGAGGTAACGGCATGAGGTATTGTTACAGTTTGAAATCCACAGCCGATACAGCTCTGCACGGATCACATCTGGACACTGCACGAATTACTTGGTTTACGTAGAAACGCCAAACTCAAACGCTGTCTACAGGAGGCGCATGTCCAGAGTCCTACTTGGCGTCATCTCTGGGTTGGTTTTCGGAGCCATCGACATCGGAATCATGCTGCCGATGAGCTTTCCCGACAAAAAGACGGCAATCACGGCGGCTTTCATAGCACGGTTTGGAATAGGATTTGTCATCGGCGCGGCCCGTTTGCCGTGGCCCGGATGGGCCGTCGGACTCTGCTTCGGCCTGCTACTGAGCATCCCAGACGCTCTCATCACAAAAGCCTACGGACCTATCATCGGCATGGGCGCTATCGGCGGCACTATCATTGGTGTAATCGTCGGCAAATTTGGACACTAAATTCAAACTGTAACAGTACCCGGCATGATGCTCCTGGATGAAGCCAAATACGGTGGCGAAGCAACAAATTCCTCTAGCGCGGGTTGACTCCAATGTAGAATAGAGCAACCACTTCTCTGCAGGTTCCCCATGTTGTCGCAGTTTGTCGTGATCCCGCCTTCGAATAAATCCCCAGAGGAGGTTCTGTCATATGTCCGCCCAGCGAGCCGGTTTTGCCCAATCCGCATCGAACGCCGCATGGTCATTCGCTAGAAACGTCAATGCAATCTTGCCCAAGGGACAGTCCCCGCGTCCGGCTTGGGCGCCCGGCCCGCTTCTCAAAAGTTGGGAAAGAATACAAATGGCAGCTGGCGTCCCTAGGAGGACGCTCTCACTATGCCCACACTGCAATAGAGAAGCAGTGGACGCGGTGATCAATGGTGCCGCCGCTATTGCTGACTTCAGGGATAAGCCCGGAATCATCGAGGCAGAAATCCTGGAGGAAGCCGGACGCATTCTGATGCGTAAGGCGTGCGAAAAACACGGCCCGTTCGAAGACGTGCTTTCCGATCACCCGGATTTTTTCAGAAAGATGGAGAGCCTTGCTTTCGGTAGGGATTTCAGATGTGTAGGAGATGAAAGAGTCCACAATCACGGCGCAAACAGCATCAAGACGGGACGAGGATCGTATTTGATCGTCGATCTGACGAACCGCTGCAACATGGTGTGTTCGCCCTGCTATATGGATGCAAACGCCACTAGATTCGTTCACGAATTGGATATTCAAGACGTGAGGGATCTCTTTGCAAGGGCGATGTCCTTCAAACCTCAGCGAGAAATCAACGTTCTGTTCTCCGGTGGAGAGGCAACACTCTCACCGATTTTTCTGGAGGCCATCCGCCATGCAAAAAGCATGGGATTCCACCGGATTCATGTCGCCACTAATGGAATCCGCTTTGCCCAAGAGACGGATTTTGCGGCCCAGGCACGGGCGGCGGGACTCCACGCGGTGTATCTCCAGTTCGATGGCACCACGGAAGCAAAGAACAGCCATCGAGGAATCGGGAACAACATGGACGTGAAGCGATCCGCACTGGACAACATTGCCGCCGCGGGGATGAAAACTACGCTACAGGTGACCGTGGTGAACGGGCTGAACAACGATGGGTTGGGTGATATCGTCCGCTTTGTGGCGGAACACGTAGACAAGATTCACGGGGTCATTTTTCAGCCTTTAATGTTCTGTGGCCGAGACGAAGACGTATCGGATGATGAGCGTTACACGAAGCGTTATCCAGTCTCGCAAATCGCGTACGACTTGGAAAAGCAAACGTCGATTGACTGGCAACCCATGCGCGATTGGTTCCCCGTCTCAGCCTACGCAGCATTCGCCCATCTGTGCGATGTTCTCCATCCGGACGCAGAGTTAGGAAGCCTCTTTTGCGATATCCATCCTGACCATGGGATCTTCTCCCCGATTCTCATCAATTCCCGTACAAGAGAAACAATCCCTGTGGCAAAGTTCTTCGACGTGGAGCAATTCCTCCGTGACCTTGGGGAGATCACAGATCTCGGGACGCGACCGGCAATTACTAAGGCAATGGTCTCGCTGTCAGCGGTACGCAACTTCGATCGTACCAAGGCTCCAGCCGATTTTGGATTTGACCGGCTTCGCAAATTGCTTGCGGACTGCTTTTATAGGGTTGGTGGCAGCGGCTCAGACTGGTCCCAGCGGGCTTACCTATATAAGGAGCCGTGGAAACTCGTGATGATCACTCCGATGAGCTTCCAAGATCTCTACAACTACGACCTTGCAACGATGTCCGACTCAAGGACTCCTATGGCGACTCAAGAGGGTGAAATCAGTTTCTGCGCCTATAACGGAGGTCGTTGGCGAAGTGTCGTAGAGCATGTACACCAAACCGCAAGCTTGACCGAATGGAACCGGACGCATTCCCGCCATCCCATCTACGCCAAGGGCAAAGAGGTTGATTTGGGTCCTGGGAAAAGAGCGAAGCCCGAATTGATCCAGATCGAGAAGCAACGAACGCCAGCTTGATTTGCGAAAGTACGGGACGACCGTGACAGACGCCGAAAACCAATTTCTCGAGAATATGCCCGACGAGATCAAGGAAGTGCTCCGCTGGCATGCGGGTGCGCAATCGAGGGGCCGGGCCAGCCAGAGCATAGCCGATTTCGCCGGGCGGTTCTTGGGGAGTATGTACGAGGACGGCGCTGTTCTTCCCACAAACTTTTCAGCTTCTGCTCCCGAGGTGCTCGCTCTGGTCCTACTGCAACACCGGACCAGTCCTCGGAGTACTGGCGCATGGCTCAATCTCGGTTTCGCGCTCCGCCGCGTAGCCGTTTACCGAACCCAAGACCCAGAGGAAACGAATAGGGCACATCTGCAATCCGCAGTACAGGCTTTCGATCGTGCGCTAGAACTCGATCCGGACAACAACGGGAAGAACATCAGAGCGTGGACAGGAATGTCGCTGGCTTACCACATGCTTGACATGTACGAGAAGGAGCTTGAGTGCTGCGCGCGGGCTCTCGAATCCGATAGATCCGATCCGAAACTTTGGCTTTTGTACAGCTTCGCGCTGAAATCCGCAGGCAGGGAGGATGAAGCGCTGTCCACAATGAACGACGCCTACGAAGCTTACATACGGGCCGGGAAACCCGATGAGCTCAGAGAAGTCTTTGCCGATGTGCAATCGATAACTCAACGCCCTTGCCGGCAGAGGATGACGCAATGAAATCTGTGGGCGGAATACATCGGACCCGGTTGGCGGCTTCGAAGGTCCATCGGCATCTTGTGAACGAGGCGCGGCGCACCGTCCAAGAACTGGGCTGGCAGGTTCCTGAGGACGGCATGTCGCCAACGCTTGTTGGCGCTATCCCACTCCCGTTTCCGGTACCCGATTCGTTCGAGACTGCTTTCGGTTACAAGGGAAATCTACGGTTCGTACAGTTCGGATACACAGCCGGTTCCCCTCAATTTGGGTACAGCGACGGGGGCGACGATTTGCCTTCGGACGGTAGCCTGTGGTCTTGGTTTCTACACCACCCAGCGGTAGCCCCGTACTTGCCCGAAAGCCGTTATCCTACGCTGTATGGGAAGTTCTCTTCCGGAACCGAACCGCCCCCGCTTGAGGAGATCATGAGACGGGGTGCTGAGCTGCCGACCTGCCACTGCCTGCTCCTGGATAGGCGAGATCGGCGGGCATATGTTTCTGAACGGGACCAGGCAACGATCCTGTTTGCGCTCATGGAGCCGGACGACGGTGATGCCCATAACGTGTTCGTCGATGGGATGCTGATGAGCCCCGGCAGTGAGGACTATAAGGTAGGTCCGCCCCCAGGGGTTCTAGATGAGTTTCGGCGGTTCATGGATAGCCGGGTTCAGGCTTTCGAAGGTGCTTGAGTCGGGCTGCTGGGGTTCCAGACAGATCGGGGTCCAAGTTAGGTTGGAAAACGCTGCTTCGCAGCGGCTGAAGAATGACACGTCACCCCAGAATGGGAGCTGCAGGCTAACTTTTGGTTACCGTCCGCGAACTATTTGAAACGCAAGAGATTGCGTCGTGGTGACATTGAGGAACACTAGTTTATGGTCAAGCCGAATCTCCGCACCAAGTCCATAGGAACAAAGGTCAGCGAAGAGGAATTCGCCCGACTGGAGCAGGCAGCTCAGAAGGCCTCGAAGACGCTGGGCGAATGGTGCCGGGAGGTGATGCTGGCCAGTGCGAACGGCCAGCCGGAGAAGGTGAACGGAACCGGAGGCGAAGCCCATGCGGTCATGGCTGAGGTGGTGGCGCTTCGAGCGATCATGCTGAACGTACTTTTCAAGCAAGCGAAGGGCGAACCACTGACAGCCGAGGAGATGCAGCGGCTGATCGACCGGGCTGACTCGGACAAGCTGAAAAAGGCGCGAGAAAGGTTGGACCAAGCATCTGTTTCCAAAGCGAGTTGAGCTGACCGACGTTTTTCGGAGCGTCTTTAATTAGTACAGTCGGTCCGCGCGGCGAACTACGGAAGGTTCCCAGGACTGGGGGTGAAAAGTGAATCGGTTATTGGGTCGACGGGAATCGCTGGGCCCGTCAAAAAATTGGCTGTGGCCGACTCTTGTGGCTTTAGTCCTTGCTTTTGTAGCTGGGATAGGAGTTTTCACGTACCAAGACGTCGAGGTCTGGACGCCGTTGCAGCAGTGGTACTGGGTTCAATATTCGAGCACAAAGAATTTTCCCAGTCCGGACGGCACCTACCAAGTGCTCTCGAAATTGGACCGACAAGGGCAACACAGCATGGCCACCGACGCCGACGTGATGCCCGCCCCCTTGCAGGTATGGCCCTCCTTCGCGCTCACGGCGAAGGCGCGGCAGACGGGAGCGGTCGCTCTCAAGGTCGATACGGTGCATTACACAAGCTCACAAATGAACCGGATGCTTGCAGAACGGATTTACCTGGGGCAGACGCCAGGCGATCTGCTGCGGCCTGCATGGGTGGGAGCATTGGGAGTTTTTGCGCTCAGTCTTTTACTCGCAGTCCTATGGAGGAACCGGGCACGGCGCCACAGCGAAGAAGATGGACTTAGGCTCAAGGGCCCTGAGATGGTGACCGTCAAGGAATTCAATAAAAAGACTGGAGCGGATGGTATTACCTTCCTGACAACGACGGGACGAGAATCGCTCTCGATTCCGCGCTCGTTAGAGAGTAGCCACATGATGATGATGGGAGACACGGGCGCCGGAAAAAGCGTCTTACAGCGGCGGGTGCTGATGCAGATCGCCGAGCGGGGCGAGACGGCTATTGTGTATGATCCTGCGCTCGAACATACACCGCAATTTTTCAATCCCGCCCGCGGCGATCTTATTCTGAATCCCCTGGACGTGCGTTGTCCTTACTGGTCGCCGTCCGACGAAGTGATGCATGAGGCGGAAGCGTTGACGCTAGCAACATCGCTGTTCCCTGACAAACCGCACGAAAACACATTCTTCGTCGAAGGTCCGCGAAAGATCTTCGCGCACTTGCTCACGTTGAAACCGACGCCTGAGGAATTGGTCAGATGGATGAGTCACGAGGAAGAACTAGATCGCCTATTGAAAGGCACCGAACTGACAGCATTCATCTATCGCGGCGCTGGTCCGCAGCGCGGTGGTGTGCTAGGTGCGCTCAACATGGTTGCTGACAGTTTGAAGCTGTTGCCGAAGGAGAGCGAGACGAAGCAGAGATGGACAACCGAAGAATGGTCGCGACAGCGTACTGGCTGGATATTCCTGACCTCGACTCCTCGATTCCGCGAGCGGCTATTGCCTCTCATGAGCCTATGGCTGGACACGTTAGTCCTGCGATTGATGAACCAGGGCGATCCCTCGTTGCGTCACGCATGGTTTGTGCTCGATGAGCTCGCGAGCCTGCAGCGACTGCCGCAATTGCACACTGCGCTGACCGAGAATCGCAAATCCGGGAATCCCGTGGTGATCGGTTTCCAAGGCCGGAGCCAACTTGAAGTACGCTACGGGCACGAAGCTGAGTCAATGCTTTCCCAGCCGGCCACCAAAATCTTTTTGCATACCAGTGAGCCTCGCGCAGCGAAGTGGATCTCGGACACGATTGGCGAGGTGGAAATGGAACGCGTCAAGGAGACGGTAAACACGCAACCTCTCACACTTGCCAAGTCCAAGAGCTATCACAATGAAAGGCGAACAGAGCCGCTAGTACTCCCATCGGAAATCAGTGGGCTACAGCGCTTGCACGCATTGCTAAAAGTCGACAATCTGGTAGTGCCGTTCAGCTTTCCATATCTCGCGCCCGTGAAATCGCAACCCGGTTTCATTCCAAGAGAGATCACACCGCGGGTAGTGGATATCGGCAAACGGACCCCGCAGCCGAAAACTCCGGCCGCGCAGGAGCTCACGCCGCGCGAGCCGGAGAACTCCAGTGGCATCGCCGCCGGACAAGAACCCTACTTCGAGTGAGTCATGCTGACCATTTCCAAACCGCTGAGTGCCGGCCAGGCGCAGACCTATCACAAAGAGGAGTTCGCGAACGCGCAGGAGAACTACTATTCCGAGGGCGACCGAATTCGGGGTGAGTGGCACGGCCGACTCGCGCAAGAATGGGGACTCCGAGGCGAAGTGCAGGAGGAACACTTTCAGCGGCTGGCGAACGGTCAACATCCCTTGACCGAGGAGCAGCTCGTTCGCCATCAAACAGCGCGCGAATACGTCAATGCACGAGGTGAGACGGTTAGCACGATGGAACACCGTGCCGCCTGGGACGCGACGTTCTCGGCTCCCAAGAGCGTTTCTTTGACCGCTCTCGTGGGCGGAGACGATCGCGTACGAGGGGCGCATCGGGAAAGTGTGAAGGTAGCGCTTGGCGAAATGGAAAAATACGTTCAGGCTCGGATCGGCGGAAACCATCCGGCCGAAACAACGGGCACATGGATTGCAGCGAGTTTCGAGCACGATAGTGCGCGACCTGTGAACGGGTACGCTGCACCGCAATTGCACACGCATGTCGTGTTTTTTAATCTAACGGAAACAGAAAACGGACAATGGCGGGCCCTGCAACCCCAAGAACTGTACCGTTCTCAGCAATACGCAACTGCGATCTATCGCTCAGAACTGGCGCTGCGGCTAAAGGATCAGGGATATGAGATTGAAAGGGGGAGGAGCGGCCAACCTGAGATTAAGGGGTACACGCGAGAGTATCTGGACGCCTCCAGTCCACGGAGTCAACAAATCCAGGCATACCTCGAACAAAAAGGCGTAAGAGGCGCAGGAGCGGCGCAAATCGCAGCGCATCAGACGCGTGACGACAAACTGCCGGCCATCACGCACGCAGAGATGCAGCAACAACATCGAGACGTGGCCGCGCAGTTCGGTCAGCAGCCCGAGCAAGTGATTCGCGCAGCCCATGAACGGCGAGTCGAACAAGAGCCGCCGCGGAAGCATCAGCACCTAGAATCGGCCCTGACCTATGCGCAAGAGAAGAATCTAGAGCGCCACGCCGTGGCAGACGAACGCGAACTGAAGTGTGATGCTCTGAAACGTTCGATGGGAGAAGCGAGCTTCGCCGAGATTCGAGATAGGTTCGAAAAGCGTGTCCAGTCAGGTGGCCTCATTGAAGTAGAGAGCAGATCGCCAGCCCGCGCGTTCACGACGGAACAAATGATTGGCTATGAGCGCGACAACGTCGCCGAGATGCGAAGAGGACAGAATCTGGACAATCCGTTGGTCAGTACCGAGACATGGCGTCACATCGAGGAGAAACATCCACACTTGAGCACCAGCCAACGCGCGGCGGTTGAGCAGATCGCGAGCAGTCACGACAGAATCACCGGTCTTGAGGGTGTTGCGGGTGCTGGCAAAACCACTTCTTTGGCGGCTGTTCGCGAAGCTGCCGAGCATGAAGGCTACAAGGTGTTCGGACTTGCACCCACGTCGCGCGCCGCGCAGAAATTGGCAGAATCAGGCATCGAATCAGGAACCTTGCAACGTCATCTGGCCCGAGGCGAGCAACCCGACGGCGGACAGAAGAGGCTTTACGTCCTGGACGAATCGAGTCTCGCAAGCACGAAACAGATGAACGTGTTACTGCATCGGTTGGACGGCGACGACCGTGTGCTTTTGGTCGGCGACAAGCGGCAACATGAGGCGGTAGAAGCGGGCAGACCCTACCGACAACTACAAGAAGCGGGGATGCACACTGCCCGTCTGCATGAGGTCATCCGGCAGAAGGAACCGGAACTTAAAGAGGCTGTCGAACAGCTTGCCCGCGGGGATGTTCACGGAGCCGTAGCGAATCTTGACCAGCAGGGCCGTGTGCATGAGATTGTGGTTCGCGAAGAAAGGCTAGGTGCGATCGCTCGTGAGTATGCGCGAGAGCCTCAAGGCACGCTAGTCATTTCACCTGACAATGAGTCCCGACGCGAGTTGAACGCTCTGATCCACCGTGAAATGCAGGCCCGCGGCGACGTGAATCCAGAGGAACACAAACTGCGAGTGCTCGACTCGCGACATGAGATGACTGGCGCAGATCGGCAGTGGGCCGCTCAATACGAAGAGGGGGACTTGGTGCGCTATACCCGTGGGAGTAAGGTTCTGGGAATCGGCCCTGGGGAATACGCGCGAGTGGATCGAGTGGACGCTCGCGAAAACCGTATCACCGTCGAGCGCGAGAATGGAGCACAACAGACCTACGATCCGCGACGACTGTCGGGTGTGGCGGTGTACCAAGAAGTTCAGCGTGAATTCTCACGGGGCGACCGCGTTCAGTTCACAGCCCCGTCGAGGGAACTAGAGGTTTCTAACCGAGAGCTTGGAACGATTCACCGAGTCAGTGATGCCGGCAATCTGGAAATCCGAATGGACTCGGGTCGCGATGTTCGATTCAATATCCGCGAGCATCCGCATCTTGACCACGGATACGCAGTGACCAGTCACAGCAGCCAGGGACAGACTGCGCAGCGGGTGCTGATCCACGTGGACACCGACAAAAGTGAGTTGTTAGTTAACGATCGCTTCGCATACGTATCTGTTTCGCGGGCTCAACACGACGCGCACATTTACACGAATGATGGAAGCAAGATTTCCGGCAGCCTAAGTCGCGATAGTTCGCAACGTACGGCAACGGAGGTGGAACCACAACCAGCTACTCACAAAATCGAACCTGCTTCCACGAGCGCCCCACGCCCTGCCGAACAAGAACAAGGACAAAGCCTAGGCATAGGACTGGTATAGGTATTGCTGCCGAGTGCGGGTGCCTCCCCACGTCAGACACATCGGCCCACCGACGATTTGGCGCAGCCGAAGGCCACGGAAGTTCGTAACTACCACCAGGGAATGCATGTGGTGTATGCTTCAGCTCAGCCGATGTCAAAGGTTGTCGCATTTGCAGGAAAAATCGGAAGCGGCAAAACGACGATCACGAAATCTCTGGCCGATCTCTTCGATTGGCCTCGGGCGAGCTTCGGAGACTATGTTCGAGCGGCGGCTCGTCAGCGCGGAATGAAGGACACTAGGGAGGTCCTTCAAGCCCTCGGTACCGAAATTCTACGCGCCGACCCAGGCAAGTTTTGTCAATCGGTTCTGGCGCACTGCGGATGGAATGCCGGACAGAACCTACTTATCGACGGCTTACGTCATGAGGAAACCATCGAACTTATTAAGGGCCTAACTCGCGCGACAACCGTGAGCATTGTTTTCGTTAAAATTAGTGAAGAGGTGCGGTTGGAGAGGCTGATGGGACGGGAAGGGACCGATGCTAAGTACCGTACCATGCTGGAAGCGCATTCGTCTGAAGCCCAAGTCACTTCGATCCTCGCGGGCAAAGCCAACTTCACCGTTGACAATGACGGGCCACTGGAAGCGACCGTTTCGGCAATTTCACAGTGGATCGGCACCCTCAGTCAGTGAAGTGGAAAGTTGCATCGAAATGGTTGCAAGTCATGTTTTCCAGAAAAACTTCAACAGCTTTTACTGTGACATTCGTCTGCAGAGTGTGGATAAGCGGGGCCGAAACTCGGGATCTAAATTGACCGCTCGCGGCTGGACCCATAACATCGCAAGACACGGTTCCCGGATGCCGAAGCACAAAGTCTCGCCCGACCAAAACGTCCTTGTCTTTCCCGGACCCGAGCCGGGAGTCGGGTCACGCGATCAGCTCGACCGACCCGGAGTATGGATTCCCATAACGACCTCAACGGTGCGATCAACTGCGGAGCGTGAGCCAGGACTCGGATGCGAAGTCGTGCTGTCAGGAAGCTATCGAAAGGGCTTCGAGACCCTCAAGCGTGCCTACGAAGAATTCCGTGATCTAGGCTGCAAGATTCTCTCCCCGAGCAACGTATCGATAGTTAGTGAGCACGACGGCTTCGTGTACATGCAGGGGGAGGAGGCGGAGACACCTGAGAATATTGAGGACAGGCATCTAGCGGCAATTCAGAAAGCGAATTTTGTCTGGCTGCACGCCCCCGACGGCTACGTCGGGCCCACCGCCGCCTTGGAGGTCGGGTTCGCTAGTGCAGCCGGGGTCCCGGTCTACGCACAAGAAGCTCCGAGCGACAAGGTCATGCAGTCATTCGTTCGCGTAGTCGATTCGCCCGCGGCGATTCTGAAGATGCCCCTCGCACACCCCGAACCGCCCGCTCCGGCTTTGAGAGCATTTCAGGAATATTACAAACGCGCAGCGATTCAACGCGGCTACACAAAGGAACATCCGAAGGACTGCTTATTGCTGATGGTCGAAGAGGTCGGAGAATTAGCGAGAGCCCTGCGAAAGCGCGAAAAACTGGTGCGCCACGGGTCCTATGTGAACTCGAATGAAGCGCATGAACTAGCCGATGTATTCTTGTATGTCGTTCACATGGCAAATATCTTGGGCCTAGACTTAGCGAACGTTGTTCGCGAAAAGGAATTCATTAACGTAGAGAAATTCCTTGCCAGATAGTGCCTACACAACAGACGAAACTGGCGAACAGAAGCAGGACTCGACTGCGATGTTCGATGTCTTGGCACGACAGCGCAAGTTGCTACAACAGTTTTGTCACTCACACTTACCGAGCGTAGCGTACTTCCTCAGCAAGAACACCGCCGAGCTTCCAATCTTCCGACTTTCAGACGATGAAAAGGAACCGGAACGTTTTAGGCACATAACGAGCACGGCTACCTGCTATGCGTCCATCGAAGAATGTCCAGCCAAGTTCCATCCTCCAGAAGACGGTTCACCGGATTTCAGAAAGCTGGGGCTTTCTTTCGCCATGAAGGCGATCGAGTTGTCCCCATCAGAGGGCTGGAAATCAGATGGAGCAGCAGGCATCTATTGCAGTGCCCGCGGGCTTCCGTTTGTGATGTCAAAACTGGATACGTGGCATCCGAAGATTGATGAGCATCTAGCACGGATTTTCTACCAACTGCAGAAGGAACCCGAGAGGTTCGCCATCGGAGAAGCAGACAAGGCGCCTGCCAACGCCACCGCCGCTGAAAAAGCAGAGGAAACCAAGAGCTGGTACAAACCAAACGCTTACCACACGTATTGGACTCTCGAAGTCTTACGGATGTTGGAGAGGTTTCAAAAACAGGATAGCTACTCGAAGAGCATTGAGGCTCCGAAGGCACTTTTGTACAGACCACAGCTGCTTCAGTGGGCGAGACAGCAATTGGGTTTTCAAATTTCCCTGCATACCGCCGGGTCATCGCTCCTCGACTCGGATCAGTTGGCTTGGTCATTGGCGATCCTGATCAGTCAGCCAGAAAGGTATCGGTCAAATCTCGCAGAGCAAGATTTCATTCGGCAGGGATTCAAATGTCTTTTCAGCACTCAAGAGAAGGTCGGGACGTGGCGACACTATGGACCGCTCTTCCACTATCCACATGCAGGTAATGCATATTGCTACGTTTTTGAAACTTTCGCGGCAATCTTGGACGAAGCGTTAAAGCCTGACGCCGAATTTGTGCGCACCATACTGAAGGGCTACTCTAAAAAACTCTTTCGACTCTGGGAATATGCAATTTCAGCTCAGACAAAACGCCACGGGGGCCAGCTAGCATGGTCCTCCGGGCACCGAATCAAACCAACACTGGAGAGCTGGGCCACGGCAAGCGTCTTCGCATATGCCCAGGGGCTGCGAAGACTGATCGGCTTGTGGACCGCTGATGAGGCCCTGGGCTCGCTAAACTACAAACCAACTTTTCCGACACAGGACGAGGCCAAGAAGAAACTTCTTGAGCGTTCTTCCATCTGGTCGTGTACTGACCTCGCCGAACGCTTGACAACTATGTTCATCAACACCGTTGCTCAGCCCAATCGCGACCAGGAAGCAGACCCTGATGAGCCTTTAATCAAAGACTATTTTCCTTGTTCAGCGATTTTCTTCGGTCCTCCAGGAACGAGCAAAACTAAGCTCGTCAGCGCAATTGCCGGGTCAATCGGCTGGAAATACATCGAACTGCACCCAAGTCATTTCGTGGCAGATGGTTTGCCGCAGGTTCAGCAGACCGCCGATGTGATTTTCAGGAAGCTCATGGAGTTGGATCACGCCGTTGTTCTTTTCGATGAGATCGACGAGCTTGTGCGAGAGCGTGATATTGAACCTGATCAGTTTGGGCGCTTCTTAACAACGAGCATGCTCCCGCGACTTGCAGAACTTTGGAAAGGGCGCAAGGTGATGTATTTCGTGGCTACAAATCACATCGAATATTTTGACCGAGCGGTCACCAGAAGCGAGCGCTTTGACGCAATTATCTTCATGAGTCCACCTGCATTTTCCGTCAAAGTTGACAGGCTCACTCGCATCTTGAAGGATACGTATCATTCAGAACTCACGCTCTCCAGTGACCTTACTCAATCGGCCATCGACGGCGCAATGCCGAACAAGCAGTGCAACGATGCTGCGGAAAAGGCCCGTACTCGCTCCGACAACGATGGGCTCAAGAAAGAGCTGCAATCTCTGGGACTTCCTCCTGAAAGCGCCCTTGCAAAGTTTGCTCTTCTTAGGTGGGACGAAATAGATGAACTGGCATTCCAGATCGCTAATCTAGAGAACAAGGACAAAATCACTCTCACAAAGGACAATCTTGCGAAAGCGCTGGGGAACATCGCAGACGGATCTTCCAGATCGATGGTTGACTACTGCCGTTTTCGCATGGAGCAGCAGACCTATGAACGATTTGACAGGTCTAGAAAAGCTCGGTGGATTGTACAAGAGATCGAGGGCGTCGCGGGCGTTGGCGCAAAACTTCCAGAACCGGTCGTTGAAGAGGATGGGGCGTGGTTCATTGATACAACGGTTGGACCGGCTGATCAGGTAAAGGTGAAGGACTACAGTGTTGAACGGGCCTACATTGAAGGTAAAGACTTGCTTGGGGTGCTTCGGCTAAAAAAAAAGCCCTCAGTCTAGAGCCGTCAAAAGCAAATCCTCTCTGGCGACGGATCTGGAATTTCCTATCGAGAGTGGGCCGGTAAGCAGTAGCCGGAGCGCACTGAGGGGTTTAAGTTTCTACGTGACATTCGTTTTGGACCAATCCGGCGAACGCGCGTACGCGATGTGGGAGCAGTCGGTGTTCTCCGTTCGGATGGCCGGCAAAAGGTCGAAAGAATTCGGCGCGGACGAACTCGAAGCTCGGCCGAGCCAGTTCCTCGTGCCCAAGGGATTTGCGGCAGCGAAATTGGCTGAAATTTGCACGGTTTTCCTGCACAGATCCTGCACAGCCAAAACTTGCCACACTATCTGTAATTACAACAATCAGATAGAAAAGCTTTATCCTCCGCTCAGGATGACAAGACTCCTAGAAGGTCGATACCAGGCGGAAGGTGTATTGGCGAGAGGGGCCGAGTGCGTTGCCGGAGAACAGGCCTCCGAAATCGATAACTTCGAGGGTGTTGCCCAAGTTCGCAACGTCACCCTGAAAGCGTACCGAGCGTTTTTCGTGCTGGTAGAGATCTGCGCCCACCGAAACATTCTGCGTGAAATAAGGATTGATGCGACCGAGATTGAAGTTGAGGTGATTAATCACCACTTGACCGTATTCCGTCGCGTATTGCTGAGGAGTTAAATCAGGTTGGAACGGCAGTCCACTGTTGTAATCGGCTCCCACGGCGATCCACAACCGCGGTGCGACCTGATAGCGGACGCGGGCGCGCACCGTGTTGCGCTGGTCCTGTGAATCCGGAAAATGTCCGGTGAGCGGGAGACACGTTTCCCCTGTAGGTTGACTGAAGCACGTGTTACTCACGCCGAGAAAGAGGCCGCCGGTCACCGGGAACCAGGCATTGCCGACGATGTAGGAGTAGCTGGCGAAGCCTGAGAACCCCTTCCATTGCAGGAGTTGCAGCTTGCCTTCCGCGCCGTAGAGAATGGCGTGGTCAAAGGCGATGGGAAAACTGATTCCGGTACTCAGAATTTGGGAGTCGTCGGCGTAATTGTTCACTTGACGGCGGAACATATTCGCATCGAACCGCAGTTTCCCAAAGAATGCTTTCGTGGCTCCCAACTCATAATAGTTCCCGTGAGAAGGCTGGACCGGCAACTGCAGTGCGGGAACGCTGTTGTCGATGGCCTCCGCAGCCGGAGAACTGGATAAAAGTATGTTTTCGAAGGATGGCGTCTGGAAGATCCGATCATAAGAGGCGTGAACATTTAAGCCAATGGTCGGGAAATAGCGCGAGACGGCAAGGCGCGGGCTGGCTGCATTCTGATTCAGCAACAGTTGGTAGTGATCCCAGCGAAGGCCGGCATTGACCGTCCAATTGCCGAGGCGGATTAAGTCCTGAACATAGGCCGCTTGTTCAAGGTCCGGGCGGCTGCCGGTAAAGGCAAAGGTGATCGCGCCGGAATCCAACATCCCCAGATTGATAGGGCATTGCGGATCGGTAGGATCGGCGCAGTCTGGTATCACGTAGCTGGTGTTTTCGTGCAGGAAGATGTTGTCGGATTCAATACCCGCCTTAAATTCCTGCCTGCCATGATGAAGGGAGAAGCTGCCATTGAAATAGATTTCTTTGAAGTCGTTGTGATTGGTGGCAATGAGCGGCCAGGAGGCAGGATTGGAAGAAAAGTCAGTGGAGGTATCGCGGGACATTCCCCGCAGCACGCCGATCGAGTCGGAGGAAAAAATGTGCTGGTAGGCGATGCTGCCCATGGTTTCAAAGTTATCGCCGGTCTGAAGCTGGCCGCCGGGGATGAAGACGCAATCGCTGGGCTCGTCTGCTGGGGGAACGGGCGGACAGCCGACAGTGTTGTTCGCGTTCGGCAGATATGCTCCGCTCTGCTGTACCAGTTCGTTGGGGATTTGATAGCGGGCGAGTTCGTGGCGGACGATCAGAGTGAGGCGGTCTTTCGGTGTGAGGTCCCGCTCATAGCTCAGCGAAAAGCTGCCGGTGGTGCCGTTGTTGGTGTAATTCTCGGGCACCACCGGGTTGAGATAGTGGCCGGTCATGTTGCCGGAGGCGCTAATGCCAAGCGTGTTCCCCTTCCATGTGTATTGGTCCTGGGTATTGATTCCGGCGGTATCGTAGGAGCCGCCGAAAAGAGTGAGTTGTCCGTGAAAACCGGGATCAGCGCTTTTGAGGGTATTGACTTCCACCACGCCGCCCATCTTCCGGCCAAATTCCGCAGGAATGCCGGCGGTATAGATCTTGAGGGAATCGACGTCATCGGCTTCGACTTCCGGACCAAAGCTGGGCGAACGGTTGTCGGTGAGCGGGATGCCATCGACGACGAATTGAGTTTGATATTCGGAGCCGCGGGGATGGAGAACGGCATTACCTTCATAGAGCCAGCCGGGCTCTGAGTTCACCAGGTCCTGCATGGAGCGGCCGGGCAGCGCGGTCAATCGATTCTCGATCGTCTGCAAACCCATTTCATTGACCGAACCGGCGCGATAGGGATCGACTAATGTGCCGGACGCGCTGACGTTCACCGATTCGGATACTGAAGCCACTTTCAGCCGTATCGTGCGATCCAAGGGAAGCGCGGAACGGATTTCAATCGACTCGGAAGCCTGAGCAAAGCCTGGTGCGCGGATCTGGGCCCGGTAGATGCCATAGTTCAGGCGCTTGGCATCGAGGTAGCCGTGATCATCGGTGGTGAAGGTATGGCGATACTCGTTGCCCTGGCTGACGAGTTCAACCGTGCTTCTCAGGCCCAATCCGGCGGGATCGGTGACGGATAAGCGCAATTCCCCGGTGTTGCTTTGCGCAAGCAGGGGAAGAGCCCACAGCAGTACGGCTATCAGGGCCTTTTTCGCTCTTGAATTGTTATTCAATCGGCTTGGCTTCCGAGTATGCAAAAGTACTGTCCTTCTGGATCGCTGCCTTCGGTCGGCTTGGCGCTGCTCTTAAGTTCTTGGTTTTAGTCTGCGGTCAAGCAGGCATTTCCTTAGAGTTACCTTCGTACTCTGCGCTCTTGTGGTTCTTGTCTTTAATTAGGTTACGTCAGGGATGTCTGCTTCGTTCTGATCGGAGGATGCACTACTGTGGAATATTCTTTTCGGCTGCATTTTGTTCAGACATTATTTCTTGCGCTCCGATAACAACTAGCTGCTTGCAGTTGGGGCGGGATGTGCTAAGCTCGAATTCTCCTCCGCAGTCCCAATCTAAGGGTGCATGTTTGTCTTTCTCTTACGATTCCATTTTCTCGTGGCCGCTGGCAAGGCCGGCGGATGCAGACTCGCGGGTTGCTTCTCCTCTTGAGATTGAGGTTGTGGAGTTGTTCGAGGAGCTGCGCAGCCGCCTTTTGCGTTATCTGCTTGTGTTGGGCCTATCGGTGCACGATGGGGAAGAGATTGTTCAGGAGTCGTTCCTGCTGCTGTTCCTACACTTGCAGAGCGGAAAATCGCGACAGAACCTGCGGGGCTGGGTTTTTCGCGTGGCACGCAATCTGGCTTTGAAGCAGCGCGCGGCAAATCAATTGCAAATGCGGCGGACGGTAGACTTTGACGAAACTTTGCCGGAGCAGCACGCAGACCGGAATCCGAATCCCGAAGAACAATTGCGGAGCAGGCAAAGACAAAGCCGATTGCTGGCAGTGGTGCGGGCGCTACCGGAGCAGGACCAATCGTGCTTGAGCATGCGGGCCGAGGGTCTGCGGTATCGCGAAATCGCTCAAGCTCTGGGAATTTCTCTCGGTTCGGTAGCGGCGTCTTTGGCGCGGTCGCTGGAAAAGTTGGGCCGGGCGGATGGAGGCTAGGACATGGCGAAAGAAAATCTTCATGTGACTGACGAGGAGCTGTTGCTGTACGCGGACGGAGAAATGCGCCCAAGTTCCAGCGGCCTGATCCGTGCTCATCTGGAATGCTGCTCCCCGTGCCGCGCTCGCTCGGCGGAACTGGAGAGCACGCTGGCCGAAGTGGGCGCGGCTCATCGGACAGCATGGGATGCGGAGTTGCCGGCTGCAGCGGGTCCACGTGCTCTGCTCAAAATGCGGCTGGCGGAATTGGCGGCGAAGGATGCGAGAAATGGGCGCTCACGTTATGCCTGGGCATTTTTACAGGAGCATGGCCAGGCGGTGGCGCTGGCGGGCATTGCACTCGCGGCGTGTTTGCTGGTCGCGATCCGGCTGCACGGGCCGGCGGAAAGGTCACAATCGCTCTCGGCATCGCTTGGACATTGGGAGGAACCGGATCTGCGCCTGACACCGGGAGCGACGGTTCCGGTAACGTCGCGTGAGGTTTGCGGAACGACGGCGGCGAAGGCTGTGCCGGTAGTTCCCGTGTCTATGAGGCGCAAAGTGTTTGAAGAGTACGGCGTGACGCCGGCACAGCCGGATGCGTACGAGGTGGACTACCTGATTACTCCGGAGCTCGGGGGCGCAACCGATATTCGTAACCTTTGGCCGGAGCCCTACCAGGACACGGTGTGGAACGCGCACGTAAAGGATCAATTGGAAGATCGCCTGCATCGCATGGTGTGCCGCGGAGATGTAGACTTGGCAACCGCGCAGCGCGATATTGCCACGGACTGGATCGCAGCTTACCGCAAGTATTTCCACGCGGACAGGCCAGTCGTGGACGACTCATCCTTGGACTTCTCCAGTCTGGGGCGTTCCCTTCCGCGAACATAGTTTTTACAAATTGTAGACATGGGTTTGACAAATGAGGGCGGAGGGCGAGGCATGATGGGTTCGTGACCGGCATGGGGGAATTGCCGGTTACCGACCTTCACGCCCTCGTCCCGAGGGAATGGGGAGCCGGCGGTCCCGCCGCAGGGGGTGGGGACGCCGGTTTTTGTTTTTGAGGGGGGCGCAGCGCCTAAAGGCGAGGCTCATTGCGGTATGCCTAGGCATACCCTGATACGAATCTTTCCGTCGTACCTCAGCGGCTGAAGCCATTATAAGAGTTGCGCTTTATGGCAACGCTGAAGAGTGTGCGTGAGAACTTCAGGCGTCCCTCCGGGGCGCGGCTCCGTCTCCCACTTCACCCGGCGCTGAAGGCGCCGGGCTATTGTCAATCGCCCCTCCGGGGCGCGAATCCGTCGTTTCTTTTTCATTGCATCGCCCGAAGGTCCATTCTAACGCACACACTGAGGCGCTGCGCCACCCAAGAACCAGTGGCTTTATTTTCGCAGGAAGAGGTCGGCCGCGATGAAGATGGCGAAGACGACGGAGATTACTCCGTTCATGGTGAAGAAGGCGGCGTTGAGATTGGAGAGATTGCCGGGCTTGACGAGGGAATGTTCGTAGAGCAGGAGCACCGTGACCACGATGACGCCGGCGATGGCGAGTTTGCCGAGAGCGAAAGCTGGGATGAGAGCGATCAGCAAGAGCAGCATGATGGCGTGGAAGGCACGTGCGATCCAGAGAGCGCGGCGAATGCCGGCGTGGCGAGGGATGGAATGGAGGCCGGAGTCGCGGTCGAAGTCGTAGTCCTGGCAGGCATAGAGGACATCGAAGCCGGCGACCCAGAAGGTGACGGCTGCGGTGAGAAGCAGAATGCGAGGGCTGAGGGAGCCGCGAACGGCGATCCAAGCGGCGGCGGGCGCGATGCCGAGAGCAAAACCGAGCACGAGATGCGACCAGCGAGTAAAGCGCTTGGTATAGGAGTAGAGGAGCAGCACGGCAAGAGCAAGCGGTGAGAGCCAGAGCGTGAGGCGATTCAGTTGGGCTGCGGCGAGAATGAAGATGGCGGAGGAAACGATGACGAAAGTGGTAACGAATGCGGGCGAGAGATGGCCGGCGGGAAGAGCGCGGGTGCGAGTGCGGGGATTGGCGGCATCGATGGAGGCGTCGGCGAGGCGATTGAAGGCCATGGCAGCCGAGCGGGCCGCGACCATGGCGATGACGATCCAGAGCAGTTGATGGGCGGTGGGAAGGCCGGAGGCGGCGAGCATAGCTCCGCAGAGCGCGAAGGGGAGAGCGAAGATGGAGTGTTCCCACTTGATCATTTCGAGGGTGACGCGAAGGTTGCGAAGCAGGGGCACGGGAAGATTGTAGAACAGGACAGTTGCCAGTTCTGCACTTCCCTGCTGGTTTGTCGTTTCACTTGCTGGTACCGGCAAGCGCTCGGCGGGGCGCTCTCGAGGCGGAAGGGTCGCTCCGCAGGGTACAATAGTTTTCCTGTTGGATGGCGTTTGTGTCTAGCCGAAGTGGATTTCTGTGAAAGACCGGAAGGATTGGGTTGAAACGGACAGATTGGATCGTGAGCATCGGATGAAGGTTCAACTTCGATTTGTTCTTATCCCGCTGGGAGTAATTGGACTTTTGTTCCTGCTGCGGGAAGCGGAATCGCGTCCTGGTCTGTTCGCGAATGCGACTTACCTGGGTGCGATCCTGGCGCTCGAACTGGTGCTGGCGTGTCTGTGGCGATTCGAAAAAGTGTTTTTCCCGGTGACGATGGCGTGCTTCGTAGTGGCCGCCACAGGCCTGCCGTTGGCAGTAGAGACTTATACGCTGCGCTGGCTTTTTCTGGCCGTAGGAGCACTGGTGGGCTTTAACTTGTGGATGAGAACGAACCGGGCCAAACATTTCGGGATGTTTCACCTGGTTGCCTTGTTCTGCGTGTTCGCCGCGCTCGCCTCGGCTAGCGCCTCGGCATTGCCGACGACTGGCGCGCTTAAGGCTGGCAGCCTGTTTTTGCTGTTCTTGTATGCCGGAAGCGGCGGGCGAGTGGCCTTGGCCGGGCGGGAAGGCGCCTTCGTTCGCGGGCTGATTCTGGCTTGTGAGATTCTAGTTTTTTTCAGTTTCGTCGACTATTTTGTTGGTTCCAACACGTTTGGGAATCCAAACAATCTAGGCGCGATTATAGGAGTGGTAGCCACACCTATTCTGGTTTGGGCGGCCCTGGTGGCGGAGGACCGTAGGGAACGCCGACGCCGATACACGGCTTTGGCACTGTGCGGAGTCTTGCTATATGCCACCGTGTGCCGGGCGGCAATTGTGGCCGATGCGATTGTGATTACCGCGCTCGTCATCGCGCTCCGCCGGCCGGGGTTGCTGGTGAGAGCGGTTTTTGCCGGAGCTCTATTTCTCGAAATTATGGCGGTGGTGAATCCCTCCCACATGGGCGAACTCACGGATTCGCTGACCGGAAAGTTTATCTTCAAACTTGATGGACATCGCAGCAAGTCCGGCGTCTTCGGATCGCGCGAGACACCGTGGGATGACACCATTGCCGCGGTCAAGCAGCATCCCTGGTTTGGAACTGGATTTGGAACGAGTGACGTAGGGGCCGTCGACATTCAAGGGTCTTCGATCTATACGGTGGAAGGCTCGAATCGCGAACACGGCAGCAGTTACCTGGCAATGGCGGAATACATGGGATTGCTGGGAATTGTACCTTTCTTGTTTCTGCTGGTTCAGGTGGCTTGGGCGATCGGTCGAGCCTATGGCTGGGTGCGACGAACCGGAAACGCATCCCATTACGCCGTGCCGTTTGCGATGGTCACGCTGGCGGGTCTGATTCATGCGGGCTTTGAAGACTGGCTTTTCGCGGCGGGTTCTTATCTTTGCGTATTCTTTTGGGTGGCGGCCTTTCTGCTGGTGGATCTGGTTTCCGAGATCAATAGCCCTTCGCAGGTGTCGGCCCCCGATGCTTTCGCCGCTTTTGCGCGGCAGGGGTTGGGGCAACCGACCACCGAAGCTCGCTAATAGCCGCGGATCGAATCCCAGCGACAATGCTGAACCTGGCGGCGCCAGCGATATTCCGAACAGATGCAATTCTCTCCACGAGAAAGTTCCGCAAGTACTCGACGCGCGGGTAGTCCTTGGACCGTGGTGTGTCTTGGCTTGCTGTTGTTAGCGGGCGGCGAGTTCGCGGTGAGGGGGCCGGTGCGGGCGATTCGTTCCGCAAGCCAGTTCAATGATTTTCTGTCGCCTTACATACAAGCGAATGCGTGGATGCGAGGGCTGGACCCATACAGTCCGGAGACGCTGCTGCGGCTATGGCCGACGGGCGCTGCCCACCTTCAATTTCTACCGAAAGAAGTTGCGGACGGTACGCTCATCGCCAAGAGGGGCATTCCGACCGCGTACCCGATCACCGCCCTGGTGTTGATCGCGCCCATCAGTTTGCTGCCTTGGAATTTCGCCTACGCGTTCTGGCTGGCGATCAACCTTGCGCTTTTCTTCGTCATGTTATGGGTGCTGGTGGAGTTGGCTGGCTTCTCCTACCGGGAGCCGGCAGCGATTTTACTGGTTGCAGGGACTTTGGTACTCGCACCATTTCACACGGGAATTGTGACTGGGAATGCGGCGCTGGTGGGAGTGGAGCTGGGCATTATCGCCATCTGGGCCGCACGCAGGCGCTACGAGGTCACGACCGCTATTTTGCTCGCGCTATCGGCCGGGTTGAAGCCGCAGATCGGACTCTGCTTTCTTCTGTACTATCTGGTGCGCCGGCGGTGGCGCGTCTTCGGAACCACGGTCGCGGCGATTGGAGTGCTTGCCGGGCTGGGGTTATTGCGGCTGGAAGTTGGCCACACTCCATGGCTGGGGAATTATCTCAACGACAATCACGTTCTGCTCGAAAGCGGAATACTGGCGAACTTCACGCCGGTCAACCCGATGCGGTTCGGTCTGATTAATTTGCAGGTGTTGCTATATTCCTTCGTGGGCAGCGTCCGCTGGGCGAATGATCTGGCGGTGTTGATGGGGGTGGTTCTGGTGATGGTGTGGCTGAACGGGATGCGGCGCAGAGGCGCTGAGGCCGATCTCGAACTGCTCGATTTGAGCGCGATCGCCGTCATCAGTTTGCTACCGGTTTATCATCGATTCTACGACGCGGCTCTGCTGGTCTTGCCTCTGTGCTGGGTTTTCGTCTGGTTCCGCAAGTCGCGGATGGTTGGAGCCGTTTCGCTGCTGTTGATGCTTCCATTCCTGATTCCCGGTGGAACGCTGCTGGAAACCATGCAGGCCGACGGACGCATTCCCTCGGCCTTGGTGAGTCATTGGTGGTGGGAAGCGATTGTGCTGCCGCATGAGATTTGGGCGCTGTTTTTCCTGAGTGTTCTGTTGCTGTATGAAATGAGTAGGGCTGGGTTCGTTTCAGAAAGTACGGGGCGCGCATTCAGGGGCTGAAGCCCGAATTCGTTGGGGCCTCCACGCGGCGCTGAAGCGCCGCTCTTCCACGCTGCTACCCGCAGGTTACCGCCCGCATTCCCGAACGCCCGCCGGCCTCCAAGAAATCGTCTTCGCAAATTCACCCGCGGTCTGAGATCAGAGGGACGAAGCGGACGGGCTCGCGGAGAGAGATCACGGGCTGGCCGTTGCACATCCGGACGAAGTGGAGTTGCTGCGAGTCGGAGGAACCGATCGGAATGACCATGCGGCCGCCTTCGCGGAGTTGTGAGAGCAGAGCGGGAGGCACACGAGGAGCGGCGGCGGAGACGAGGATGGCGTTGAAGGGAGCGACGGCGCTCAGGCCGAGCGTACCGTCGCCGCTGAAGACTCGGACATTGGTGTAGCCAAGTGCGGCGAGAACCTGGCGCGCATTGCCGGCTAGGGCCAGGTGGCGTTCCACGGAGAAAACCTGTGCGGCTAGCTCGGCGAGCAGGGCGGTGACGTATCCGGAGCCGGTGCCGATTTCAAGAACGGCGTCGTTGAGAGTGACATCGAGAGCTTCAAGCATGACGGCAACAACGTAGGGCTGAGAGATAGTCTGATTGTCGCCGATCGGAAGAGGATGGTCGTCGTAGGACTCGGCACGGTACGGCTCGGGAACGAATTCGTGACGCGGGACGCGAAGCATGGCGTCGAGGACACGCGGGTTGGCGATGCCACGGGCGCGGAGTTGGGAGTCGACCATCTGGCGGCGGAGGGTGAGGGGTGTGGTCATAAGCAGTGGTCAGTGGTCAGTGAAGAACTGCATTGGGTTGCTGGCCACTGACCACTGGCCACTGATCACTGCTACTTCTTACGGCGGCGGACCTGGATGTCGAAGCTGACTACGCCGTTCTGGTCGCGGGTGCCGACGACGGAAACGTTGCGATTGATATAGTACTCGCCCTGGATGATCTGCTGCGAACTCTGCGACACATTGGTGGAATAAGTGAGGGACAGATTATTGGCGAATTGTTGCTCGATGGTGACCTGCGGACCGCGGGCGGTGGGATTGGTTTCGGTGGTGAGTCCCTGGGGATCGATTTTGATGTTGCTGGCGCCGAACAGGCGCTGGAAGCGGCTGCTGGCCGTGTCGTTGAGGGCCTGCTTCAGGATGAAATCGGGATCGGAAAAAGCGCTTTGACCGGACTGCTCCTGGAGTTGCGCCGATTCGTCGCCGGTGCGTCCGAGAGCGAGCAGGGCGATGATGTCGGATTTGGGCAGTGGAGGCTCGGAGCGATAGTTGATGTTGAGGCCGTGGTCGGGCGTGCCGGTGACGGTGACATTGAGGTCGTAATTGCGGACGTGAGTGGAGGCCTGAAGATCGAACTGGGGTTCGATGGCCACGGGATTCGAGAAGGTGATATCGCCGCGTTCCAGGGTGAAGTGAATGCCATGAAAGGTCGCCCGGCCTTCGAGGACATCGACCCGGCCGAGAACAGCGGGACGGGCCACAGAACCGCGAAGGCGAAGATCGGCGTCGCCGGAGAGGCGGGCGATGGCGGTGCGCATCTGAAGTTCGGGCGAGGTGCGCACGTGGATGTCGAGTTTGACGTTGTAGAGGGGGGAATTTGCACCGGTGAGCGTGGAAACCTGGCGGCTTCGATCCAGATAAGAACCGAAGTCGAATCCGGGAGTGATGGCCATTTTGTCGATGCTGATTTCGCCGGAGACGGAAGAAGCGGAGCGCGTGCCAATCCAGCGCAATTCGACATCGGCAGTGGAACTGACGCCGGGAGGATAACGCAAGCGAACTTCCTTTCCGGAAACCGTGAGATTGAAATTGAGTTGCCGGTTGAAGTAAGTGGCGTCACCCTTGAACTCGAGCGTGCCGCCGCCGGTGCGAGCCGTGAGAGTCTCGACGTGGATGCGGTCGCGAGTAAAAACCAGAGAGCCGTTCAGATCGCTCAAACCACTGGGCAGAGTGGCATAGGAGAGCGAGCCGTTGGCCACTTGAAGGCGGCCTTGCGGCAAAGGCTCGGCGATGGTTCCTCCGACGGACAGGTTCATGGTGACCAGTCCCGCTGAAGTAAAGTCAGGGTCAAAGGTGGAAAGCAGCTTGAGGTCGAGGCGGCCGTCGGCGACGAGATCCATGGCGTGAGCGCCAGAGATTTGCACCGAGCCGTGAGCGGTGAGGTCAGTTCCCTCCCCCAGTAAATGGAGTTGCTGAAGGTTGACGACGCGGTTCGCCAGCGTGAAGCGAATGGGGTCCTGGTTGCGGAGTTTGACGTTTTCGAGTTCGAGAGCGAGCGCGGTCAAATTGCCGTTGAGCGTCCACTGCCAGGGGTGGCGTAACGGACCACGGACTTCGAGTGAGCCGTCGACGGCGGAGTGCCCGGTGAACTGGCCGCGGGCGTACGCACGCCAGAGGGCGTCGAGATCGAGTTGCTCCATGCGGAAGGAAAGATCGGCGGGATAGTCGTCCCGCATCTGGATGCCTCCGTCGACGACCAATGAGCCGCGCTGCAGGCGGGATTTGCCGGTGAGATGAAGTTCGCTGCCTTCTGTGACCGCTTGCAGATCAAGGTCGCCGGCAAGTTCGTGATCCAGAGTGAGGTTGAGGATGTGAAGGCTTCCGTTGAGGGACGGCGCTTCAGGAGTGCCGGAGCCTTGGAGAGTGAAGTTGGCGCGGCCTTCCACGGAGAGGCGATTGGAGTGAATGCGGGAGATGCGGGCGAGATCGAAATTATTTCCAGCGAGGTCGAGGCGGAAAGCGCGGGTGGTGGGATTGTAGGCGGCGCTTCCCGTGATGACGGAATCGTCATGGAGGAGATGCATGCCCTCGAGCGCGATTTCGCCGTGGGCAACGTGGAAGTTGGAATCGAATTGCTGAATAGCCTCGCCGTAGGCGGAGGCGTGGTTGAGGTGGATCTTGCCTTCGCCGTCAGGATCGGAGAAAGTGCCGGAGGCTTGCACGAAAAGATTGGCGTTGCCGGTGATGGGATAGTTGTATCCGGCGAGGTCCAGGATCGGTGTGAGTTCGGTGTTCTGGAGGTTGGCGCGGAGGGCGAAAGAACTGTCGCCGGTAAGGTGCCCATGCTGGAGAGTGGAGGAGGCGTCGAATTCGGCGGAGGTGTCGTCCCGGCGCAGAATGGCATTGTGAAAAGCGATCGCCTGGAAGGACATTTCGACCGAGGCGGAAAGAGAATCCCAGTGGGTTTGGAGTGGATGAGTGTTGGTCGTGGCGGGGAGGGTCACGTCGAAATCTTCGACCAGCAGAGCGCCGGCGAGTTGAGGAGCACGGAGTGAACCGCTCATCCTGCCATTGAACGTGGCACTGCCCTTCAGCGCGACCGGAAACAACGCGGGACCGCGCACCACGGACATGAAAGGCAGCCAGTCGGCGAGACTGGAAGTGGAAATCGATAGATGGACCGCGGAGGCGGAAGACAGAGTGCCGGAGGCCTGAACGTGGGACGTAGGCGTGCTCAGAGTGAACTGCGGGAGATCCAGAGTATCTGTGGCGGCATGGTAGAGGCCGCTGGCGTGGGCGGTGATTGGTAGTCGCGCGGGGGCGGCGTGGGCTATGGGAACGACATCGAGCGCGAATTGAACTTCGGCGTCACAGCGCGTCCCTTGCCAACGAGTTTCAAGCGTACCGGAGGCCGAGCCGGCGGGATGGAGCCGCGAGGTCGGGTGCTCGGGAACATCGAGAGCCGCAGCAATATCTTCGGCGGAAAGATCGTGTAGCCGAAGAAAGATCCGCGCGCTCTGGATTGCCTGCGGCTTCGGCGAGGGGGGCTTCGGGCTGGCGTTTTTCTGGCCGGACTTGTTCAGGGGTGGGCCGGCGGAAATCACCGCGGTCTCGAGGGTTTTCCTGGCCGCCGCAGTGAGGTGTTGTTCGGGTGCGAGCCAATGATTCAATTCAGCATCGCCGCTGAGGCTGCCACCAAAAATCCGGCCTTGCAGCTTGGACAGTTTGAGCTGCTGATCGCTGACGGAGTAGCCGGCGGTGAGAGAAGCCTTAGAGAAAG